>Ga0105104_10001164_pt1 | contig 19963 bp, 20 predicted proteins | sample PPLLaktember2015_3_FD_87034 | JGI IMG/M metagenome (GOLD analysis project Ga0105104, IMG submission 87034) | Freshwater sediment microbial communities from Prairie Pothole Lake near Jamestown, North Dakota, USA - PPLs Lake P7 Core (6) Depth... | ecosystem: Environmental > Aquatic > Freshwater >... | reverse complement strand
TTCCGAATGCGATTGCACGTCTTCCGAATGCGATTGCACGTCTTCCGAATGCGATTGCACGTCTTCCGAATCCGATTGCACGTCTTCCGAATGCGATTGCACGTCTTCCGAATGCGATTGCACAGGTTCGGAATAGAAAAAGGGGACAGTCAAGAAAAATCTTCGGTCCTCGAAAATCTTGTTAAATAGAAAAAGGGGACAGTCAAGAAAAACCGCCGAATGGGATTGCACAGGTTCGGAATCCGATTGCACGTCTTCCGAATCCGATTGCACGTCTTCCGAATCCGATTGCAGATGGCAGAAAGAACGCGCCCAAAAATTTACACAAAATAGTATACACTCCCCACCACACCCCTGAACTCGTTGCCAAAATGCCAAAGTTCTTCTCTAAAATGCCTTTCCAGGTTTTAATATTTCAAGTTCCATTTTTAACATCGTTATATTATTATATATCGAGTTGATGGCCTTTTTAAATTTATTATTACTTTTGCCTTTATGGCTTGAAACATCTTTAAAAACTCGCATAATTCCGGTATAATATTGGTATGTATATTTTGGGAATCGAATCCTCTTGTGACGAAACTGCCGTCGCCGTTATCGAACGGGAAGAACAAAACCGCGTTCTACACGAACAAATTAAATCGCAAATCCCCCTCCACGCCAAATACGGCGGCGTCGTACCGGAAATCGCTTCAAGAAACCACTACGAAGTCATCGACCTACTCACCCAGACCGCCCTGGAAAACGCCGGCCTCTCCATACACGATATCCACCTCATCGCCCTTACCCTCGGACCCGGTTTAATGGGTTCCCTCCTGGTAGGCCTTTCATTTGCAAAGTCCCTCGCTTTCGCCAACAAAATCCCCCTCGCAGCCGTCGATCATATCCTGGCCCACATCGAATCCGCTTTTATCGACCACCCAGACATTCAATACCCACTCGTGGCCCTAATCGTCTCCGGCGGACATACCACTATTTTTTACCAGGAATCGAAATTCGAAACCGAAGTGATATCCAAAACCCGCGACGACGCCGCAGGCGAAGTGATGGACAAAGTAGCCAAATTCTACAACCTGGGTTACCCCGGGGGACCTATCCTGGATAAACTCAGCCAAAACGCCAATAGAAAACGGTTTCATTTTACTTTCCCTAAAATGTCCGACGGCTCCGACGATTTTTCTTTTTCAGGATATAAAACCGCTGCCATCCGTCACCCGGAAATCGCAAATAAAAACATCCCGGTGGACGATCCGCTGTTTAAAGATTTCATCGCTTCTTTCCTCGATTCCATCGCGGATTACCTGTTGTCTAAAACCCGCGCGGCAGTAGAAAAAACCAAACCGAAATCCCTCATTGCAGCAGGCGGGGTGAGCCGGAATTCCCTCTTGAGAGAAAAATTCACGGCTGCATTTAAGGATTCTGCGGTTAAATTCTATCTCTCCTCTCCCGCTTACTGCACCGATAATGCCTCCATGGTGGCCTGGCTCGGTTATGAGAAATTCCGGCAATTCCCCATGATTAATTATTTCGACCACCGCATCAATTCCTATTCCCGCGCGCTGTTCAAATCTTCGGGCTCCAAATTCCGGTAAGGTCTGCCATGAGCGAAAGAATAGACATCAAACCACAACCGGGCTGGCAAGAGATATGCCGCAACACAGCTTCAGGAATCCGGCGGAGAACCCTCGAACATACCATCGCTGCCAATGGCGGTTACCTCAGCCAGGCATGCTCTTCCGCGGAAATATTCGCGGCACTGTATACCAAAATCATGAACCTGGGCCCCTGCGAAGCTCCCCCCATCCCCCTACCATTCCCGGGCGTACCCTCTAAAACCAACCGGGATTATTTTACCGGCGTTGCATACAATGGACCCAAAGCACCCCACCTGGACCGGTTTTTCCTCTCCTGCGTGCAATATGCATTGGTGCTGTATGTGACCCTGGTCGAGGTGGGAAGAATGGCCCCCGAAGGCCTGGCCATGTTCAACCGCGACGGCAGCACAGTGGAAATGATCGGCGCCGAACATTCACCGGGCCACGAAATCACATCCGGCTCCCTGGGACAAGGACTGAGCCAGGCGGCCGGCATCGCCCTGGGACGACGTTTGAAAAATGAAACAGGAAGGCAATTTGTTTTCATGTCGGACGGCGAATTCCAATCCGGCCAAACCTGGGAAACCATCCAGGTACTCTCCCACTATAAACTGGATAACGTGATTGTCTACGCAGACGTCAACGGGCAGCAATGCGACGGGAAAATGTCGGACGTGATGAACATCGAACCGCTGGCCGCTAAACTGGAAGCCTTCGGCGCCCGCACAGTCCGCATTAACGGACACGACATCGACGCCCTCACTGCCCCGGCTGAACTCCCACCGGATAAACGACCGCTCTTCATCCTCGCTTACACCAACCCCTCCGAAGGCATGACGGAAATCATGGAAGAACGAAAACCAAAACTCCACTACATACGCTTCAAAAACGAAAAAGAAAAAACACGCTTTAAAGATTTTTTGAACAGCGGATTCAAACCGTGACACATCGAATACGAAAAAAAAACAAATTACAAAATATATTGTCTCCAACCAGGGGGCTCTTTTCGAGAAAAGCCGCCCCCTGGACCCCCGGAAAAGCTTTTTATTATTTAGTTTATGATTATTTAGTTTATATAAAATTTTTGGGAATGCAAAACCCTTTTTTTAAAAAGGGTTTTGCCCGCCGGAGGCCCTCGATAACGAGAGGAAATAATTGACAATGGAAATAGTGAAACGCCCCCACGCTGAAAACCTTGTCAAATGGGCCAAAGATAAACCCCGCGTGGTTGTTCTTTCCGCGGATTTAACAGGCTCTACCGAGATCGATTTGTTCCGCGATACGTACCCCGACCGGTTTTTCTCCATGGGAATGGCTGAACAAAACATGATAAGCTTTGCCGGTGGACTCGCACGCGAAGGTTTCTATCCCTTTGTCCATACATTTGCCGTGTTTATATACCGCCGTGCACTGGACCAGGTTTCCATGTCTATCGCGTACCCCAATTTGCCCGTTTGCATTTTCGGGTTTCTCCCCGGCATTACCACCCCCGGCGGCGCCACGCACCAGGCAACCGACGATATTGCCGTCATGCGAACGCTTCCCAACATGACCGTACTGGAAACCGGCGACGCGACGGAAGTGGAAGGGGTGTTGGATGTGGCCCATTCGGTGGAAGGCCCTGTTTATATCCGCATGCTGCGGGGAGAAGTTCCCCGGCTTTTCGATAAAAACCAAACCATGCAGCTCAACCATGCCCGCGTCTTATCGGATGGAACCGACATTACACTTTTGTCTTCCGGTATCTGCACCGAGGAAGTCATGCGAGCCACGGCGGCATTGAGAAAAAAAGGCTTGTCCATCCGGCATTTGCACATCTCGACTTTAAAACCTTTCGATGATCCTGCTGTTTACGAAGCCGTAACACTGCCCAAATTCGGGGTGATTACGGTGGAAAATCATACCATTATCGGCGGTTTGGGCAGCGCGACAGCGGAAATCATGGCGGAAACCGGGGGAAATAAAAAATTGGTGAGGCTGGGGCTTAAAGATACTTATGCCCACGGCGCCAGCCGGCCTTACTTGATGAAAAAATACGGGATGGATGCTGAGGCAGTGCTTCACGAAATAGAAAAACTCATGAACGAACATTTCGGGATCACCGGGGACGACCTCGCGTCGGTCCGTTTAGATGCCGTCCACAGCGAAGCCAAAGCCGAGGCATTATAATGAAACCCGGTTTTGTCGTTTCCATCCCGTTGTCGGGCGAACGGTTTCGCGTGATCTATTCCATTACAGGCAGTGAAAAAGAAGCACGAACCCGGGCGGAAGAGATATGCGTGGAACAAACCGTCGAGTTCCCGGATGACCTGGTTACCGGCGGCGATATCCGGGATCATATCCTTGGACACATCGAGAGTTTTCGATCCGTGTCCGTGTCGTCGAATATATGGGAGGCTGCGGTTAGTTTTGCCGTGGAAATCGTTGGTGGGGAATTGACTCAACTCATCAATGTGATGTTCGGGAATTTCAGTTTGAAGCGGAACGTGAGGGTGGAGGGTTTGGATTTGCCCGAGAATTTTTTAAAGACGTTTAAAGGGCCGAGATTCGGGATACCCGGTTTGCGGAGGATTTTGGGGGTAGTGGAGCGTCCGCTGCTTTGTACGGCGTTGAAACCCCTGGGGCTTTCGAACAAGGAGTTGGCGGAGTTGGCGTATTTGTTTGCTGTGGGCGGGGTGGATATGATTAAAGACGATCATGGGCTGGCGGATCAGCCTTTCTCCCCGTTTTGCGAGCGCGTGCAGCGGTGTGTGGAAGCAGTGGAAAAGGCCAACCGTGAAACGGGAAATCATTGTATTTATATCCCCCATGTATCTTCGCCTGCGGACCGGATCATGGAAAAAGCCATTTTTGCGAAGCAGAATGGAGTGGGTGGGTTGATGGCAGCGCCCGGTTTAGTCGGTTTCGATACCTTAAGGAGTTTGGCCGATGAACCCCGGGTTAATCTTCCCATTATCAGTCATCCTGCGTTTGTAGGTACGTTTGTGGCGAGCGAGAGCAGTGGGTTATCACATGCACTTTTATTTGGGCAGCTTCAGCGATTGGCGGGGGCGGACGGGGTGATATATCCCAATTATGGCGGCCGTTTCGCGTTCACGAGGGAGGAGTGCCGTTCGATTGTCGAAGTCGCTGCGAAGCCCATGGGGCATTTTTGCCCGATTTTTTCCATGCCGGGGGGTGGGATGAGCCTTGATCGGATCCCGGAAATGATCGAAACCTATGGAAAGGATGTGATATTTTTGATTGGGGGAGCGCTTCATAAAATGGGGCCGGATTTGATCGAGAATTGCCGCGTTTTTATGAAGGCTTTGAAATAAATTGTCTTCGACGACCAGGAACCTTTTTGAAAAAAGGTTCCTGGACTTCTAAAAATTTTTTGAATCAGCATATCGCTGGAGCGTGCAAAACGTGCGGTTAGAGTTTCGAAAGCGTCGAATTCGTCTCCCGTATAATTCTCTTTAATGCCGATACCCCGGCATATCCGTATTTGCTTGACGTTTAACGCGTCTTCGGCACGGAGGGAAAAAGGAATCAAGCAAGAAAAATTTGTATTTCCCAACTGTTTCATTTTTCTCTTGATTTATTAAAACCAGGGGATTATAATTCTCAGCGTTTTTCAGCTTTCCACTATGCCGGGTGTTAAACCGGTTACTATAATCGCTGCAAAACGGCAAAAAAGGAGGAAAAGAAAATGAAAAGATTAGGGTTCTTGTTTATATTCCTGTTCGTTTGTATCACGCTTACCGCAGCGTCCGTTTCGTTTCAAGATGCCAATACCATTGCGAAGAATTGGGCTTCGAGTCTAAAAACGTTTTTCAAAGAGGATGTTTCCGTGATAAAAGGTGAGTCCATCAAAAGAGACGGGGTTGTTGTATGTCATGTGTTTCATTTTTCGCCGCGGGGTTATGTGATTGTTTCCGCAGAAGATTATTTACCTCCCATTAAGGCCTATTCATTAAAAAATAATCTGGGGAAAGAGGGAAAGTCGATAGAAGAACACATTTTTAACCATCACCTGCAAATAATTAAGAAAGTAAAATCCGGGGAGATCGATTCAAAAAAATATTTTTTGGAAAAGAACGTGAACGATTTTAAATCCCTGTTCGGTGCATTTTTGCCTTCTAAAAAGGGTCAAAGCCCTGCTGCTGCTGTTCAAGAAGCTGCCCCTCTTTTAAAGACCACCTGGTCGCAGGATGCGCCCTACAATTTGAAGTGCCCCCTTGTGGACGGGCAGCAAAGTTTAACCGGCTGTGCGGCGACTGCATTTTCACAAGTGTTCAAATACCACCAATACCCGCTAAAAGGTCAAGGTTCATGGAGTTATCGTCTTGCAGCGAACAATCAAATGATTTCCGCAGCCTTCGATCATGTTTATAACTGGGACCTTATGTTGGATAGTTACCCGGGTTCGAATGCCGGGACGCAGGATCAGCGTGATGCCGTTGCCCAATTGATGTTCGATGTGGGTGTTTTGTTGAGTATGAATTATAATCCCAAAGGCAGTTACGCCCATGATTACAATGGAGTGATGACCGCTCCTGTTTTCCTCGATTATTCGCGGGAGATTATCAATGTGACTAAGATGGGAAAGCATGATGCCGAATGGTTTGACCTGGCAAAAAACCAGGTAATTCGAGGTTTTCCTTTAACATTGGGTATTATTTCCGATACTATTGCCCCCGGGCAATTGGTGGGGCACCTGGTGGTAATAGATGGTTACAGGGTATCCGACGGTGCGTCTACTTTCCATATCAATTTGGGGTGGGGAGGTTCCTATGATGGTTATTTCTCCCTGGACAATATCGCAATAAAAGATAATTGGGATTTTGATGTATTGGATTCTCAAAGTTTTGTCATGAATATTGCACCGCCTAATAAAAGGGATGCCCTGCCGGTATTTGATTTTGGGGTTTTTGCCCATGAGAATGCCGGGGCGCCGGTCAAGGAGTATGACTGCGAGGTCAAGTGGCAGGGTCTTCCTCGCGGGTATGCCAATATCGATAAATACCTTATCGCCAAAATAAACCCGGCGGCTGCGACCCTCAAAGAGACTTCGGTGGCCGAAGTGAAACATACAGGCCAGCCAGGTCTTTATCAATATACATTTAAGATGTCCGAATTTACCCCGGAAGTATATTATGTTTATGCAGTCGATCAAAAGGGATTGCAAAAATTGCTTATGTGCTGTAATATCCTTCTCAAAGAATAGGGGCGATAGTTTTTGTTGACGAAGCGGACCTGGTGGACGAGGAATTAAAAGCAGGGACATAAAATTTTATGTCTCTACATTTTAAATCCGTGTTAATTTGTGAAAACCTGTGTAATCTGTTGGATATCTTCACATTTTTTCAGCGTAGATATTCGCCAAACCCAAAAGCCCGATACGAATAAACCGCCCGGACAACCACTTCTTCGATGAAAACCACCTGACAACAGGACTTAACACAGGTGTACGATGGAAACGGTGTTCCAACTTTTCAAAGAAATAACCGGTGCGCAAAATACGATGGTGAGATTTGATGCACAACAACCGGAAACCCTCTTTCTCAAGCAAGCGGCGAACGGTTTTACGGGAAAAATGCACCATATGCATGTGCATAAAAAAAGGGTAACGGGTTCCCAGTAAACGGGCAGCCCAACTATCCACCATATGAGTACTCAAAGCCAGGACACCGCCGCGTTTTAGTACGCGGTTTATATTTTTAAGCAAAGCTGCGGGGTTTTGCAGGTGCTCGATCACATCCCAGAGCGTAACGACATCGAAAGAATCCGGGGGCAGTTCCAATTGTTCCAGGGGTTTATCATATACATGGCCGACATCGAGGCCGTGGGCGATCTGCGCCGCCCAGGAACTTAATTCGATACCCTCGGTTTTCCATCCTGCAGCAGCAGCGGTCTTCATAAAAACACCGGTGTAGCATCCGACATCCAATAAATGGCCTGGAGGCTTTGCGGGTGTATGGCGATGCAATTGACAAAGTGAACGGTGAAACGTGCGCTGACGCGCTTCGGTCTCCTGGAGATACAAAGGGTCCTCGACTTCTTTATAAAGGCTCTCCAAAGCGTCGATCGTGGGTTGAGGATTATTAAAAAGTATGCCGCAGTGACGACACTGGACAATATCGGGGTGCTGGGCGAGTTCATGACTGGTACACCGGAAACAACCGGGATTTTTTTCTTCTTCCGAAGAAGGATTTATCGAGGCTTTATAACGAACATGATAATCATGGGAACCACACAAGGGACAAGGAATACAAGTAAAAATTTGCGCCGCCATTTAAATTCGTTTTATTTGGGTTTGTTACGAAACCGGAGACGAAGAAGAGTTAAAACACCCCTGTAAATTTCGTGCCGGGATATCTTGGACTTACCCATAGTTCGATCGAAGAAAATAATGGGAACTTCGAAAACGCGGGCATTATTTCGCTGCGCCCAAAACATCATTTCAACCAGGTAAGAGTATCCGTTGGATTTAACGGTTTCCGGGCGGATGGCTTCGATGATTTTGCGGCGGTAAGCGCGGTAGCCGGACGTGAGGTCTCCGCCTTTTAAATGAAGAACAAAACGGGCAAACCGGTTGGCCAGCCAGCTCAATAAAATACGGCGGATTCGCCAATTGATGGTTCCGCCGTCGCGGATATACCTGGACCCTACCACCATGTCATGGTCTTTCATGCCGGACAATATGGAGGGTAAATGCAGGGGATTATGTGAGATATCGCCATCCATGGTGACCAGTACTTCATACCCGTGGTCCAAACCATAACGGAGCCCTTCCCGGTAAGCATTACCGAGCCCCCTCTCCCCGTCGCGCTCGATTAACGTGATACCCGCACCCGGTTTTCGGTTACAGAAGTTTTTTACCGCTTCCCTCGTTCCATCCGGCGACCGGTCGTCCATAACCACGATGTCTGCCCCAGGCACAATCTCCGTCACCTGCGACAACAACTCCACGATATTATCCCGCTCATTATAAGTCGGGATAATGATCAACGTTTTTTCTTTGACTTCAAACGGGATTATTTTTACTGCTTCTAATATTCTCACGTTTATCTCCCTTGTCGAATATCGTTTTAATTTTTACCCCCCGGACCCCGACTCGGTCTCAAACCGCAGCGCCTGGACTTTGTACGGCAGTTGGCCGTGCTTTTGAAAGTAGTTTAGGAGTTTCTCCTCGTACTCCCGCGCAGTCGGGATGAAAAATCCACTGTCGGTAAATACCAGCACCGTAAAATTTTTTTTAAACAAATCAGCCAATCGATTGTTGGGAACCGGTTTCAATAAACGGGTAAACGGGTGACCCGTAAAATTAGCCAGGGGACCGAGATAAACTTGCTGCCATATGGCACTCTCCCGGACAAAGAGGAGTTTTTTATATCCCTGGATATCCCGGGCTAACTCGCTCACCGCTTTACGCGCACCCAGGTCGATAAAAACCAACGGGCGATCGATAGGAACCCGCTCCTTCACGTCGCGAAACATATCCACCAACACTTTGTGCATTTCACCCCGCTGACGGTAATCGGCGATCTCCCACTGAAGCATAATAACCTGGTAAACAAAGTAAGTTAGAATAGGAAGAACAAGAATAATAACAAGGGTCTTTTTCGAAAGACGAAAACGCTCGACTAACGGCGGGATTTCTTTCATGGCAAAAGCAACGAGCATGATCCAGGAACCCATTAAAGGAATATAATTGTAACGGGAAGGAGCATAATAAATAGGCAGGGATATAAAAATACCGATAAGCATCCAGGAAAGCCCCCATAAAGCAAGACGGTTTTGGGTACGAAAAAAACGGTAAACCAACACCGCCAGTAACGCCGCTATTAAAAGAACCTCCCAGGCTTTACCGGAATAGAAATCCTCAAGACCGGGATATTTATATAATAGTAAGCCGAATTTTTGGATAATCTGGGTAAAATTCAAATGGCCATACGACGTTGGAGCCTGAACACCTGCTAAAATCGGTACAACAATGAAATAAAATAAGTATATCCCCGCAAGAAGAAAAAAAACCAACGTGATCCTCATTGCAGTTTTGAACGGGACCTGGTTCACCATCCACACCATACCGAAAGCAATAAAAGGAACAATGATCCAGGTCTCCTTAGACGCTGCAGCAAGAAGAAAGAAGAGGAGAACTGCGTATTGTCTTCGACCAGGGGGCTCTTTTCGATAAAACCGCCCCCTAAACCCCCGCAAAAGCTTTTGATTAGTTTGGTTAGTTTCATTGCTATTCGAGGTTAGGGGATTAGTATCTTTGGTTTGAATATAACCGGCGTCTGTCTGTTCATACACAAGAATGAGTCCGGCAAGAGCAAAAACCATCATGATAGAATCCGGCCTGCCCGCCGACCACAAGGTCACTTCACTGTATAAAGCCGATACACCGAATAAAAAGGATATTAAAGCCGAAGGAATGATCCGCCGGGTGATTTTTAACATTAAGACATAAAGGAGGTAAACATTGACAAGATGAAGCAATACGGTCAAAAAATTGTAAGAGAACGGGTGACCCCCAAAAAAAGCATAATTGAACAGGTACGATAATTTGACCATGGGGCGAAAAAAATGGTTGATCAGTTCGAAAAGCTGCAAAGGATTCTTCAACACAGGATAAACGGTATCCAACCACTCGAAATCATCCCCCATTAAATATGTACCCATTGCCGGGAGATAAATAATCAAAATAATAAGGCTGCCCAGTCCACCCACAACCCGGGGATTTCGTTTGAAAAAATCCTCTATACGGTGTTTCATTGGCCAGGCGTTCCTTTGTTCACACGGCGAATAATCGTCAATTTGACCGTTATTTCGTGGGAACTCGTCCATCGATTGCCTGGATTATTTTGTTTCCACTTCCAGGCGAATTCCCGGTTGGTTTGCACATTGTCGTAAATGAGTTTATTCGGTAATGCAACCCGGTTATCCCCGGAGATAATCCCCATTTTATATTTGAGTTTTTCCCGGATGGTTTCTTCGCCTGCGCTTTCCGGTAGATCAAGATAGGTATGCGGCTCTAAAAAGAATTTATTTTTAAAAGGTACGGGCAGCGGTTTGAAGCTAAAATCGAAAGAGAGAATTCCCTTTTCCAGGAATGCATAATTAATAGTAATATCCGGTCTCAGCTTGTTCGATAAATCGACGGCGGATTGCTTAACAGGGCCGGAAACAGTTTCTTTCCACCGGGAAGCCTGGGTTTGCTGGAGTAATTGCATGAACATATAATCCCCCCCGTCTTCCTGCAGCGTACCGACTACCACTATATTAAAAAAAAAGGTGCCGTTGAAACCGGGGGTATTTCCTTCGGGTTTATATGCGTATTCACCGGAAGTAGAGATATTGAGTACCACTTGCCACCAAAGGGGAGGGTTCTCCGGGGCGGAAAAAACGAAGAACATGGAAAGAAAAAACAACAAAAAAATTATTGATTTATCGTTACATTTTGATTTCATAGGAAATAAATTATACCACTATGAAAAAAGAAAAACCACCCCACTACGTGGGGGTTTGTGGGGGTTTATTGTAGGACCGGGGGCCACCCCACTTGGAGCCTATTAATAATGTTTCATTGTGTCGATAAAATTTGAACCATTGAAAATACCAGGTCGCAATAGGGAGCCCATGCAGCGGGCTCCACGAAAAGAGCCCCCTGGTCGTCGAAGACAATATTAAATCCTAATTCTTTGTAGGCGGAGGGATGACTATTTTCCCGTCGACTTCTTCCAGGTCGAGCCACCATTTTTGTTTTGGGTTCGGTTTCCCGTACCCCATCCAGTCGTCGGCTTTGATGGCAAAACGGCGAGAAATGGGGATGTTGCGGAGGGACCAATTGACCAGCCGGTGGAAAGGAGTAAAGGGTTTATTCCAGGGGCATACTTTGATGCAGGTTCCGCAGCCGGAGCCGTATTGGTTACCCACTCGCATGCCGGTGCATTTCTCCACATCCAATTTCCACGCTTCGTAACCGTTTTTCATCGTTTTTCCGCCTTTAGCAATGGCATGAGACGGGCACTCGCGGGCGCATTTCCCGCATTTCTCACAAAAGTCCTGGAGCCCGAAATCAATGGGTTTATCGACAGCCAGGGGTAAGTCCGTCGTAACAACCGCAGCTTTAAAACGGGGGCCAAGGAACGGATTAAGCACAATATCGCCGATACGGCACATCTCCCCCAAACCGGCCCATAACAAAATAGGAGGAACCACAACCTGGTAATTCATTACATGATGGGCCCGGGCAGAGTAACCAAGCTGCCGGATATAGTCGGCCAGCATACAGGAAATAAATGCAGAAGCGGAATAAGCGATAAAACTCATGGAATTACTGATCCAATCTTTACCGGTAGATGCGTCGGCGGTTTTCCAGTCCTGGTCCACCAGGATCGCTATGGCGTATTTATGTTTAACCTCGATGGGTGAACCGTCCCAGCGGCTGTGGGTATAAACCGCATAAGACGGGAGTTTGCAAATGCCCACCATATCGGCCCGTAAAAAATACGCAGTCTCTTTGATATTCCGGGCCATCGCTGCCGGGTCGGAAGTCGAGGGTGCGGGTTCCGGTGTCGCGTCTCCATCGACGGCCTCTCGTGCCGACAGGAACTTCGACATTTTTAATAATGACTTCGAAAGAGGGTATTTTTTCATAAACCGCTGGTATTCCTGCTGCAAAAAATGGCCGTACTCTCCCTGGCTGGCTTTATAAAATGCGCCATCCCGTTCATCGACTCGACATACTTCTTTATCTTTAACCAGTGTTGTAGGCCGGTCGACTCGTTTCAACACATGAACCGGGAAAGGATCGGGGTACTTCCGGCTTTTATCCCGGTAATCGGACATAAATACTCGCTGCATTTTTTTATTCCTTATTTTTAATCGGTTTTTAATTTTTAACTGGAATAATACGATTAAAAGCGTTTACGTTTGCGGGCAGTACCAATTATACCGGAAAAGCCATTCCCGGTCAATGCATCCAGGGGGCTCTTTTCGTGAAAAGCCGCCCCCTGCCCCCCGCAAAAGCTTTATTTTTTCCCCTGCCATGTGTCTTTTTCTTCCATTTTCTTACGAATCGAGAGCAGCACCCCATTTTTATCGAGAGCCCACAACGGCGCATGAAATATTTCTCTATCCCTCTCCCCCGTTAACCGGTGAATCACAATCGACGGATCAAGATGCTCCAATACAGTCACGACCCACTCCACGTATTCATCTTTTCCCGGTAATAAAAACGCTTCCTTTTCATACAAATCGAAGAGGTGCGTATTTTTTAAAACGTGCATCAAATGAAATTTAATACCCGCAGGTTTTAACCGGTTCATTTCCCCGACGGTTTCCAGCATATCGGCGAGACTTTCACCGGGGATTCCCAGGATCAAATGAACAACACAATCGATATTCCTGCGTTTTAATTTTTCAAAGGTTACCAGGAACCGGTCGTAGGTATGATTGCGGTTCAAAAACCGGAGGCTTTTCTCATGTGTAGACTGCAAACCCAGCTCGACAGTGAGATAGATTCGCCGGTTCATCTCCTCCAACAGCGGGTAGACATCTTCTGCAATGCAATCGGGCCGAGTACCGATGAAAAGCCCGACGATTTGGGGAAAAGAAAAAATGATTTCATACTGTTTTCGGAGGTCTTCCACCGGTGCCGAGGTATTGGAGTGCGCCTGGTAGTAGGCAATGAAACGGGAATCTTTGCTTTTTTCTATAACAGATTTGATTTGTTCTTCGATGGGTAAGTCAAAATGACGGATAGGACCTGAACCAAAGGTATCGCAGAAGATGCATCCTTCCTTTGAGATGCGGCCATCTTTATTGGGACATGAATTCCCGGCATTAAGGGGTATTTTTCGTACAGTTTGATGAAACTTCCGCTGTAAAAAGGAATGAAACGAATTATACCGCTCGCTCATTCATATTTGGCGATAATAGCGTTTATCTTTTCCAGGAGCAGGTTCAAATCCAGGGGCTTTTCCAGGAAAGCCTCGATAAAATATTCTTCCATAATAGGATCGAGCTCTTCGCGGTGATATATACTCGAAATAAGAATAGAGGGAATAAAATATTTTTCTTTAATGGTTTTAGCCAGGTTAATCCCATGTTCGCCGGGTAACAATAAATCGATGATAATGAGCCCGGGGAGATTTTTTTGAATGGACTCCATGGCTTTAACGCCATCTTCGGCCAGCGACACGGTAAACTCTTTCTCTTCCAGGAACTCCTTCAACAAGTCCCGGACTTCTTTTTCATCATCGACTACCAGGATATTTCGTGCATTAATACGCATTTTCTTTCTCTTTTTTTTTATAAACAAAGTAGTATTCAAGAAACGACCAGGCCAGGAAACTCACGCTCAAGGTAGTAAAAAAACGTTTCAATACCCCGAGGTCGAAGGTTTCCGGCAGATCGACAATATAAACCATCATCAATACACCCAATATGGCAAATGCAGTCTTTCCCAACAGGACGGAGGGTGCGACTTTCCGCTTTCCTCTCAAAAGGATGAAGCTGCCGGAAAGTATGACCAAGTCGCGGGCTACGATTAAAATTGCCATCCAGATGGGGAAATCCGTTTTGATAAGCAGTGCCGCCAGGACACCGAAAATCATCAGTTTGTCGGCAATAGGGTCCAGGATTTTCCCCAGCTCGGTTTCCTGGGATAATTTCCTTGCCAGGTAGCCGTCGAAAAAATCCAGCATGAAAGAAATAAAATAGAGAACCAGTAAAAACACGTAGTTTCTATGAGTCGACAGGATAATCAGGATTACGATGGGCGGGATGGTTAACAGTCTTAGCAAACTAAGAAAATTGGGGATGTTCAACCAATTGTTTTTCTTTTCCATTCCATTAAAATATACTATTTTGAAGAAAAAATCAAGAAGGCTGTAAAGAACCTTTGAATTCGACCCGGTTTTAACTATGCCCCAGGGAACGAAAAAAAATTTTTTTCGTTTAATATTTTTCTTTGAAAAAATTGTAATTGAAACTACGATTGAAAATAGTGTATAATTTCAAACGATGAGAGTAAAAGTAAACTTGACTGCTGAGAGAAACATTTCAATACCCATCGAATACAACTATAATGTTTATTTGAACCTCCGAAAGACACTTTTCGAGTACTTGAAAACGGCAAAACCCAAGCTTTTTCCCAAATACAAAAGAGACTTCCCCAATTTTACTTTTTCCCAGTTAATGATCCCTGAACGAATCATTGAAACGGGGTATATCCACATCAAGGGGAATTTTTTTGCGCTGTGGATCTCTTCCGATGACGACGAATTCATCGAATACCTGGTAAAAGCTATTAATCATCAAAACTCCTTCTCCATTTACAGTCACCAGTTCAAATTAAAAAAAATCGATATGATCGAGGAACCGACCTTTAAAACGGCGATGAATTTTAAAATGCTGTCGCCGATGCTGTTGGCAATAAGCGAAAATGAGAAAACCCGTTTTTTGCGGCCCACGGATTCCGACTTAAGCAATGTCTTTGGGGCACAATTGATTTTAAACTTTAATGATTTCTACAAATCAAAACTCCAACCTTCCGATATTACCTTCATCCCGAACCAGGACTACATGGAAAGAAAGAAGAACCTGACTAAATTGATTACGGTACGGGAAGTCCATTATAAGACGATTTTCTGTCCTTTTACGTTATCGGGAGATAAAGAATTAATCCGGTTTGCCTGGAGAAACGGGATAGGGATTAAGACGAATTACGGTTTTGGGATGATCGATGTCGTCAATCAATTTTAAGCAAGCCTTGTAGTAATTCTTCTTTTGAAATATAGTGGGCTGTAGTCGTTTTCCGAATTTCCTCCACTTCACCCCTCAGTCGGTCATCGGCTCGGGGAACCCGTCACACTACGTGTGGATTTTTCTTGACTGTCCCCTTTTTTCCCAGGGGGCACGGACACGCCCCGTTTTTCTAAAAATTTTCAAGAGTGGTTTCTTGACTGTCCCCTTTTTTCCCAGGGGGCACGGACACGCCCCGTTTTTCTAAAAATTTTCAAGAGAAGAATTCCTGACTGTCTTGACTTTAAGTCTTAATAGTATACAATTTAATTTACAACCAAAAATGAAAAATGATTTGAAGTGAAAAGGAGCATCGATGCAAATTAAAATCGAATCTCAACATCTGGATGGAATCGTGGTTTTAGCCCCTGAGGTGTACCAGGATGAGAGAGGGTTTTTCATGGAAGCTTACAGGGCGGATCAATTTCGCGAATTGGGTCTACCGTGGGAATTTGTGCAGGATAATCATTCCCGTTCTCAAAAAGGCGTTTTAAGAGGTCTTCATTTCCAGTGGGATCCCCCGATGGGGAAGTTAATGCGGGTGACGTACGGTAAGGCTTTTCTCGTGGCGGTAGATATCAGGAAAGGCTCGCCGACTCTCGGAAAATGGTTCGGTATTGAAGTATCGGCGGAGAATAAAAAACAAGTATGGGCGCCCGCCGGGTTTGCACGCGGTTTTTATACTCTTTCCGATTATGCGGAACTCCAGTACAAGTGCACGGGTATCTATAGCAACAAAGGAGAATCCGGGATTTTGTGGAATGACCCTGAAATCGGGGTTGAATGGCCGGTAAATGAGCTTATTTTGTCTCCCAAAGACCAAAAAGCACAAACCTTAAAGGAATGGTTGGCCCGCCCGGGATCGGATTTTTTCAAATACGAATAAGGAGCATCACATGAAGATATTAATTGCAGGTGGGGCAGGGTATATCGGTTCTGTCCTGATCCCTCATTTACTCGATCGCGGGTACGAAGTGGATGTTATCGACCTGTTCTGGTTCGGCAACCACTTACCCAAGGAAATCGGGATCATTAATAAAGATATTTTTGACCTGGATGAAAAAGATGTCGGCGGTTACGATCAAGTCATCTTTATTGCCGGTCTATCCAATGACCCGATGGCGGAATTTTCCCCGGCTCAAAATTTTATTTCCAATGCGTCGGCACCTGCGTTCCTGGGTTATATCAGTAAAAAAGCGGGTGTGAAGCGGTTCATTTATGCGGGATCGTGTTCAGTGTACGGTTATACGGTGAATGAGCTGTACGATGAAACCTCACCGGCTATTTCCAATTACCCCTACGGTATTTCCAAACTCCAGGGCGAGCATGCGGTTATATCGATGCAGGACAAGAATTTTTCCGTCATAGCTTTGCGGCAGGGTACGGTTTCCGGGTACAGCCCCCGGATGCGTTTGGACCTCGTAGTAAACACCATGTTTAAGTTTGCCTTGACCGAAGGGGTCATTTCCGTCAACAACCCGGCGATATGGCGTCCCGTCCTTGCTATAAAAGACGCGGTCATGGCTTATACCCGCGCCATTGAATCCAACGACGATATCTCCGGTGTTTTCAACGTCGCTTCCGGTAATTATACCGTCGGCGAAATCGGCGACCTGGTCAAAAGCGGCGTAAAAAAACACCTGGGCCTCGATGTCCGTTTAAATATCAAACATATCCAGGATTATAGGAATTACAAAGTCAGCGTGGAAAAAGCCAAAAAAGTACTGAGCTTCCATCCCAAACATGATATCGAATCCATCGTCCAGGACCTGGTAGAAAACCGGGAAAAATTCAAAGACTTCGATAATCCCAACTACTACAATATCCAGGTATTTAAACGTTTATCCCCTAAAAAATAAGATAGCGCCGAAGACCGTAAAATAGAAATATCGTTTAAAGTTAAAAACGGTATACCGTCCCTCTCTTTTTTTGAGACGAAAAACAGCGAGAAAATTTGTTAATAGATAGTAATTAGTCATAAATAGTGGTTATTGATTTGTTATTTATTAATTGTTAAACGGTTAAATCTTGCCGTTTTTTGGCAAAATATAAAAAAGGGGACAGGCACGAAACCCACACTTAGTGTGGCTCCGTGCCCCCTGTGAGAAAAATCTCTTTTTGGTTCCGGCTTGGCCGGGTTAATTATTAAGTAATAAGTAGGATGAATATTGGAGGAAGTAAAATGAAAATTGCAGTTATAGGTGCAGACGGACAATTGGGGACGGATATTTGTAAAGTTCTCGAAAAAAGCAGCCATGAATTAATTCGCTTAACCGTGGAACATATCGATGTTACGGATATGGATCGGGTTTCCGGGGTTTTAAAAGAAACAAAACCGCATTTGACGATTAATACGGCGGCTTTTCATCACGTGGAAAAATGTGAAGACGACCCGGGGCAAGCTTTTCGAGTCAATGCGTTGGGTCCCCGGAACCTGGCAAAAGTGTGCAGCGATATCGATGCAACCTTGATGCAGATCAGCACCGATTATGTGTTTGACGGGAAAAAACAAACGCCTTATATCGAAACCGATAAGCCGATGCCGTTGAATGTATATGCCAACACCAAGCTCTCCGGTGAGCACTTCGTGGAAGCCATTGCCAATAAATATTACATCCTCCGGGTTTCCGGGATTTATGGAAAAGCCCCTTGTATTGGAAAAGGCGGCCTTAATTTTATCGAGTTGATGCTTAAACTTTCCCGTGAGAGGGAGGAAGTCCGCGTTGTGGATAATGAGTTTTTAACGCCGACTTCAACGGTTGAAATTTCCCGGCAGATCCTTCACATGATCGATAATCAAGCGCATTTCGGTTTGTACCATGTTACGGCTGAAGGGAGTTGTTCATGGTATGAATTTGCGAAAGAAATCTTCGAGATTACAAAACCCAAGATCAAATTTAATAAAGCGGCGCCGGGTGAATTTGCGGTTAAAGTCAAACGCCCCGAATATTCGGTGCTTGAGAATAAATTCTTAAAGGACCGGGGTCTCAATATAATGAGGCATTGGAAAGATGGATTGAAGGAGTACTTATCCGATAAAATCTAATTGAAAAGGTTTTCTATCCGTGAATGGGGTTTCCCGGCCGGTTGGAAACCGTCCGTTATAATATTATAAAAAGTTTTGGGAGGTGTCGGAACCAGTCCATCCGTGATGGTTTACAAAAGGGTCCTGCCGACGGAGCAGCGAATCCGGGTTAGGAATTTTTGATTAGTATTTGAATAAAGCGTCGATATCGCCGGCGCCTTCGCGGATGATGGAGGGAGGATCCGAGGTGAAATCCACGACAGTCGAAGGTAAGTTAGGCATGAGTCCTGCATCCAGGATGAGGTCGATGTCATAGCGGTAGCGTTCTGCGATTTCGAGGGGGTCTGTAAAGAAATCGTCTTCGGTTTTGGGTACGCTGGTGCTGAGAAGGGGTCGTCCGAGGGCTTCCGCCAGCCGGCGGGATACTTCGTTATCCGGGACACGGATTCCCAGTGTTCGGCGTTTTTCAACGAGGCTTTTCGGGACTGCTTTGGATACAGGTAAAATGAACGTATATTTCCCGGGGAGTACGCGGCGCATTACCCGGTAAACGTGGGTGGGAACATGCACCCAATCGCCGATGGTTTTTAAGTCCGAGAAGATCAAACTCATCATTTTGTGCCTGGACACGTTTTTAATTTTAATGATTTTTTCAACGGCATCTTTTCGGTGAATATCCGCAGCAAGGCCGTAGATCGTATCCGTAGGGTAGACGATGACGCCTCCTTTTTCAAGGATTTTTACGGCATGGAGAATCTGTTTGTTATGCGGCGTATCCACGTGAATCGTTTGTACTTCAACTGCCATATCGGCTCCTCCAGTTCTAATTTTAGTTGTTTAAACGGGGATTGGCCCCGGAAAATGAATTCTTACTATTATAATCGAAATTTCAAAAAAATCAATCTATTTTCCCAAGATTTAACTACCCGCCCCGCGAGGCTTGACAATCGAATGGATTCGCCTTATTATTAACACATGACTTTAAATGAAGCAGTTAAAAGAAAAAAAATATTTAATACTGCCGGTTTGTGTTTCCCGGGGGGATCATTTTAAAATGTGGGTAAATAGTCGGAGTAGTGGAAAAGTTGCAGCGTCGAACCATGACAATTAAGGAAGCCGCCTGATGGCACTATGTGCCATAATAAAACCCCACGTAGTGGGGAAAAAGGGGACAGTCAAAAAAAAACATGCCCTGTCTGCATCGACGATGTCCAAATTACTTCGACGATGGCTTAAAAACGTCGCGATTAATCAAAAACGGCCATCGAAGCGAGTTTTGTTTCAATTTTATGCCTTTTTTGCAAGCGTTGCACCTTTTTTCTGCAATCGAATGCGATTTCTTAAAATTTTGTATCCCCCATTACAACGATGAGGCTTTTTTGTACAATTGAGAGAAAAAAAAGCCCATCGATAGCCGCTTTCTGAAAAAAGGGGACAGTCAAGAATGCTGCTAAGTTAAGACTAATATTCGAGTTAAATTCAAATCCAGGGGGCTGTAGTCGGTTTCCCCTTCCACTTCACCCCTTCGCCGGTCATCGGCTCCGGG
>Ga0105104_10001163_pt1 | contig 19978 bp, 20 predicted proteins | sample PPLLaktember2015_3_FD_87034 | JGI IMG/M metagenome (GOLD analysis project Ga0105104, IMG submission 87034) | Freshwater sediment microbial communities from Prairie Pothole Lake near Jamestown, North Dakota, USA - PPLs Lake P7 Core (6) Depth... | ecosystem: Environmental > Aquatic > Freshwater >... | reverse complement strand
TTGTGCTCCCAGTAGGAATCGAACCTACATTGCGAGATCCGCAATCTCGCGTTCTATCCATTGAACTATGAGAGCAGTTATCTTAACAAGATGACAATAACAAAAAATGCCCCGTTTGGCGAGGGCATTTTTTATTTTTTAAAGCTTATTTTGATGAGTCGAGATTTTTTGCGAGATGCTGTATTTTTTTTGATAAGGCCAGTCTTGACCGATTTATCTATAGCCTTCTGAAGTTTAGGAATAAGTTTCTTGGCTTCATCCACTTTTTGGGCAGAAACTAATTTTTTATATTCTTTTATAACGCTCTGCATCTCATTTTTTCTGCGTAAATTAAAAACCTTCTTCCTCTTGGAAGACCTGAGAGCCTTTTTTGCTGAACTTGTTATTGGCATAGTGGAAATAAACTAGCATACATAATAATATTATGCAAATTTAAAATTTTCATTTAATGCTATATACTAGCAATACAAGACACAAAAATGTTCGGGCATATCACAGGCAAAATATTCGATTTGAAAGGCACTAAAGCCGTTGTAAAGGCTGGCGGAATTGGCTTTATAATTCATAGCACACCGTCTTATTTAGCCAAGTTAAAGACAGGCATGGAAGCGAGCTTTTGGACCCATACAGCAGTCAGAGAAAATTCCCTAGACCTTTACGGATTTGAAACGGAAGAAGAACTTCGGGTTTTTGAACTCCTTATTACGGTGTCCGGTGTTGGACCAAAATCCGGATTAGCGATACTATCCGTGGCCGGAGTACGGTCAATCGAAGACGCAGTAGGTTCCGGAGATACCTCTTCTCTTACCAAAATATCCGGCATCGGCAGAAAAACTGCCGAAAAAATAGTTTTGGAATTAAACGGAAAATTGATAACTACTCGAAAAGGAGAAAGCAAATCAAGCGAGGATGTGGATGTTTTTGACGCTCTGAAATCTCTCGGATACAGGGAGAAAGACATACAAGAAATCATAAAAAATATGCCGAAAGATTTAACAGGCACCAACGAAAAAATCAAACACGCCCTTAAAAATGTCGGAAAAATAAAATGAATCCCGTTAGAAATACCATAAAATTAATCGTTGCATTAAAATTAATACATATTACTTTAGAAGCTAAATTTCTAACGGGATGAAAGAATCAAAATTACTGGAAAGAATATTGAATATCGGCAGAAAAATAATTCCAAAAAGCATTTTTAAATTCGCCCAGCCTATTTACCATTACAAATTAGCGCTCCTTGGAGCCATCATCTACCGTTTCCCGGGGAGAAAACTCACGGTAATCGGAGTCACCGGCACCAAAGGAAAAACAACTACCGTTGAACTGGTCAGTGCCATCCTGGAATCAGCCGGGTATAAAACAGCCTTGGCAAGCACTCTTAGATACAAAATCGGAAAAAAGGAATGGAGAAACATGTTCAAGATGACCTTGCGGGGAAGGTTTTTTACCCAAAAGTTTTTAAGGCAAGCTGTGACTTCCGGCTGCAGCCACGCTGTCATTGAAATAAGCTCGGAAGGCGTACCCCAGTTCAGGCATAAGTTTTTATTTCTTGATGCTTTGATATTCACAAATTTGGCTCCGGAACACATAGAATCGCACGGTTCTTATGAAAAATATTTGAAAGCCAAGCTTTCCATCGCCAAAGAACTGGAAGGACAGAAAGAAGCGGCGATAATCGCAAATACCGACGATGTTGAGGCTGAAAAGTTTTTGTCCCTGAATATAAAAAATAAAATCCCCTATTCCCTCCACGATGCCATTGCCATAAGAGCTGACGAGAAAGGTTCTTCTTTTCAGATAGGCAAAGTTGTTATTCACAGCAATCTGCCAGGCACTTTCAATGTTTCTAACATGCTCGGCGCCATTGCTTACGCCAGATTCGCCGGAATACCGTCGGAAAAAATAAAAAAGGGGTTGGAGGATATAAATTTTATAAGAGGAAGAATGGAAAAAATTGAATGGCCTCCAGTACCCGAAACTGCCGGAACTTTTGACATAGTAGTCGATTACGCCCATACTCCCGAATCGCTCAAAGCTGTCTATGATACATACAATAAATTCAAAAAAATCTGTGTTCTGGGCAATACCGGAGGAGGCAGAGATAAATGGAAAAGAGAAGAAATGGGTAAGATTGCCAATAAATTTTGCGACCAGATAATCCTGACGAATGAAGACCCTTACGACGAAGACCCCAAAGCTATCATAGAGGATATAAAAAAAGGAATTAAACCCTCCTCCGCTAAAGCTATGGCGGGCAAGGAAAAAGTCGAGATAATCATGGACAGGCGGGAAGCCATCCGGACAGCGATTGAAAAAGCTCGCACCCTTCGACTCGCTTTACTCGCTCAGGGTACCCGTTATCAAAATGGTGTAGCTGTTTTGATAACGGGTAAAGGCACCGACCCGTACATAATGGGACCGAACGGAACTAAGCAGGAATGGGATGATGCTACTGTGGCCAAGGAAGAATTAGTGAAAATTTTGAAATAAAAAAGAGCCGCACTGCCCTTTTGGGTCTTATGCACGGCTCACACGGTTTGGGAGTTTGTCAGAACGTTCTCGTTTTTTACGTTCTCAAGCCTTATGGTGGCCTCCTCGAGTTGTAGAAGTAAAAGAGTTTAGCTTTTTGCCAAGTCTCTCAAAGTTTGTAGTTACGAGAGGAACCACAGACCCGGCTGGATTTTCACCGGCCGCTTACTAAATGAAAATAAAAAGAACTTATCGTGTTTTCGAGAGTGAGTTCAACTTCCCCTTGCCTGAACTTTTGTCCCGACGACTCTTATTGAGTGCGTTGGGGCGTTTTCGAGAAGTGGCTTAGTGCCATTCAAGGGTCGTTTCGAGGGGGCACGTCGCGACATTTGCCCGGCAAAACGAGGACGAGAATGGCGAGCTCATACTTTCCGGAACTCACTCTCTACTTTAGACCATAGCATAACCACAGATTTTGTCAAGCACAAAATGCGTTTTGTAAAGGCAAACGGTAAAAAATGCCTTAAAATAAGGATTTTTTGAAGATAGAAAAATTTTGTTTACCCCGCAGCATTTTTACGGCCAAAACAGCGGCAAGACGCTTCGCTCGTTAGGAATGCGCTATACGCGCCCGCATCTTGCGGGACAAACTTAATAAAAAGTGTAATATTGGGCTTGTCGAAATATTTATCAGTAAAAATGCGGCGGGGTGGCAATTTTTATAGTCGCTTCGCTTGTTAAAAATCAGCCATGCCAGAACTACCAGAAGTACATACGACCGTAGAAGGACTAGAAAGGACAATTGTAGGCAAGACAATAAAAGATGTCTGGTCAGATTTTCATATTGGGACTGCGTACAGAGAAAGACAGACCATAAAAAACAAAAAATATTTTGAAAAATTTAAAAAAATCGTAACAGGAGCAAAAATAATCGGTATAGAAAGGAGGGGTAAAAATATTTTAATAAATCTTGGCAATAGCTATACGATTGTTATCCATATGAAAATGACCGGGCATTTAATGGTAGAAAATTACGAAAAAGAAAATAAATTCATACATCTTATATTTTTTCTTTCTCCTGGCAAGAAAACCCGGTTGGTTTTATCAGATATGAGAAAGTTTGCTTCTGTCACTGTTTGCAAAACAGAGGAACTCCACCTTCATGATACAGTCGGGAAACTCGGGCCAGACCCTCTCGACCCCGATTTTTCAGCAAAAAAACTTTTTGAGATATTGCGTGGCAAAAAAGGAGTGCCTATTAAATCGGCAATACTTGACCAGAACACCCTGGCAGGCATAGGAAACATTTATTCGGATGAGATACTCTGGCAAACAAGCATTCATCCCCTTTCTCCAGCTGACAAAATTCCTCAAAAGAAATTTGCTGAGATATTTAAGGCAATGCAAAAAATTCTTCATCTCTCGATAAAACAAGGAGGCGATTCCAAATCGGATTATAGGAATGCTTTTGGCGGAAAAGGAAATTTTCAGAATTTTCACAATGTTTACGGTAAAAAAGGGCTTAAATGTCAAAAAAGGAATTGTTTAGGTATAATACAAAGGATTGTAGTAAGAGGCAGAAGCGCTCATTTCTGCCCTAAACATCAAATAAAATATGAATCCCGTTAGAAATACCACAATATCTATCGTGCATTTAAAATTAACCCCTCAAACTTTAGGAGCTAAATTTCTAACGGGATGAAAATTAAAGAACCATTTTGGATACTTCTGGTGCTATTTGTATTGATTGGGCTCGCTTATAGTCCGCTTAGAAAAGCCAGCCAGAATAATTCCAGTTCTCAAAATACTTCTTCATCTATTTCGAATCCCGGCCAGAATCCATTTGTCCCGCAAAGCGGCAACTTGGCTAGTTCATCCAACAAAATTATAGGGAAAGACATAAAACAAGCAGAAGAAGATATAAAAACATTGGAAGAAAACATTCAAAAAGAGATAGAGAAAAGCAAACGTTCGCCTTATTTCGGCAAAATCAGCATGTCTGGAATTACAGGGCTTGGGAATCCCGACCCAAACAGGGAGTTTTTCAATCTTTATAACTATTTAAAAGAAAACGAGACTTTGAAAATCACCGGCTGGTATTTAAAAAGTGAGATAACCGGCTACTTTGCTTTTATCGGAAAGGCAGCATTACTACCCTTCCCGTTCTCAAAAACGGAAAGCGACATTATATTGCAGCAAGGCGACAGGGTGTATGTGACAAAAGGCTTCTCTCCTATAGGCATTTCTTTCCGCACCAATAAATGCACGGGCTATTTTGAGGAAAACAGAGAATTCTATCCGGGTTTATCTCTTCAGTGTCCTCGCCCTATTGATGAAGAGCTGCCAAATTTTTCAGATGTTTATGACAGAAACGACGAGTGCTTGTATCAGATAAGGAGAATAAACAGGTGCACAACTGTAGGGGGCGAGTTTATAAGGGACCTGCCTGATACCGTCTCGTCCTTTTGTAAAACTTATCTGACTACCCAGATAAATTACAATACCTGCATTGCCAGACATTTCAGCGATACAGATTTTCCCGGCAACGAATATCGGATATACCTGAACAAATTCGGTCCGCTTTGGCGGCCGATCCATGACAAAATAACGCTTTACGATGAAAACGGCCTTGTTGTTGATTCATATAATTACTAGAGTAAGGAATATAAAACGATTCCGGCACATACGGAGACATTTAGAGATTCCTTTTTGCCATACATAGGAAGAGAAGCAACAATATCGCAAAGTTTCAATTCTTCTTTAGATAAACCGTCTACTTCATTCCCAAATACCAAAACAATATTTTTGCTTTTATCAATGGATTTATAATCTATTGCTCTCTCGTCTTGTTCAATACCTATAACTACAAATCTATTTCCCCCTCTCTTTTCCTGAATTATTTCAATTGTTTCTTTGAGTGTTTCTCTCTTTTCCCATTTTATAAACTTTTCAGCTCCCAAGGATGCTTTGATAAGACCTTTGTTTTCCCTGCCAAACCTGTCAATCGGGGCCGGAGTATAGCCGCATAGAATTATTTTTGATACACGAACAGCATCTGCAGTCCTAAAAATAGAGCCTACATTTTCGCTACTCCTGATGTTATTTAGTATAATTACGACTTTCTTCACAACTTTAAGAACTTTACAAACTTTATAAACCTTATAAACTTATCATTATGTTAAATCCATTTCCAGAGCTGCTTGTTTATTCGTTTTGGGCACCCTTCATATTGCGGGTAGTAGCCGGTTTTGTGTTTATAAATTTAGGAGTCTTCGCTTTCAAAAACGAAAAAGAAAGATGGATTGCTTCTCTTTCTGCTTTAAAAGTACCGAGTCCAAAAGTGGCAGTTAAGATATTCGGACTTATTGAAATAGCAGGAGGCGTAATGCTCATATTGGGATTTTACACCCAAATTGCCGCCTTAGTCTTGGCTATTGTCACTTTTGCTGAAGCTTATATTGAATATAAAGAACCCCTTATTCTAAAAAGAAATTTTGTTTTTTACATACTGCTTCTCTCCATACTTCTCTCCCTTCTTCTGTCCGGCGCCGGCGCTTACGCTATTGATTTGCCTCTATAAAATTCTTTCTCCTTAATGTATGGGGTAAAAAAACAGCTTTTTGTTTTTAGAGATTTTGTGTTATATTCTTTATGTTTTTAAGTATCCGCCCATAGCTCAGTCGGTAGAGCAGTTGCCTTTTAAGCAAATGGTCGTAGGTTCGATTCCTACTGGGCGGACATGATAGAAAAATATGAACTGCTTCATATTTTTCGATACATGTCCGAGACGGAGCCGTGTTTTTGCAGCAGCAAAAACAGGCGAGTCGGGGTCGCAGAAATTTCGTTTTGACGAAAACGAGATTATCTGTGACAACATAACAAAAGCAAAATAATCCTCCAAAAAGAAAGCCCCGCGCTTTTTATATTATTAATTTAGCGTGGGGCTTTCTTTTATTTCTATGTTTATTGTGGTTGTGTTTTTATTTTATACGCCCCAACGGGGCGGGGCTCTGGAAAGACGTACTTCTGGAGATAGTTTAAGTATTTGCATTAGATTATTTAGATTATTGCTCATACATCCACTATGACTTATAATCAATTTCGAAAGTTACCCTGTAACACTTTTGCTCTGCCAGCAGTCTTATAAGACGAGGGTTAAGTGCGTCTCATAAGAAAAGTTGGGCTAGTTAAGCAATTCGGTCTTAATTTCACAATTTAATGATGAGTGACGAGGAAATATTAAAACTTTCATATAAAAATCCTTCCCGTTTTGGTGAGCTGTTTGACCGCCACCAAAAACGCTTTATGGCAATTGCCAAGAGGACGCTTCGGTCTAAAGATGATGCTGAGGACGTAGTCCAAGAAGCGTTTATAAGGATTTATAAATATGGCAAGAAATTTCCATCCAATGGGGGAAAATTTACCCCGTGGGCTAATACTATATTAAGAAATTGCATGACTGACCGGATAAATAAATATAAAAATTCCACCATATCATTAACGGAAGAAATAGAAAATGTTACAGCGGATTTAAGCCAGGAAGAATCTTTCCCCGCGCTAGCTGACGGGTCATCAGATTGGGGAAACAAAAGTTATATACAGTTTATATTAAATAACATAGACAAAGCAGCCGCAGAAATAATAAACTTGAGATATATTTTAGGAAAATCTTTTAAAGAAATCTCCAAAATGTTAAACATTAAAAACAGCACTGCCAGAGTCAGAGTGCACAGATCAAAAAAGGTGTTCCTGGAAGCATATGCGCAATATAATAGCTATGAATAACAACTTAAAAAGAAGAGTGATGGCCCGTATTTATTTCGAGTATACCAAAAACGTTCTTTTTGAGTACCCCGATTATTTTATGTTCGTTTTGTTTGTCAGCATTTCTTTTATGATGGTATCCATAAGTGATGTTATCAGCAATATGCCAAAGGATGATTTGTCATCTTTTTTCAACTTTTTCAAAGTCGCTGTCATACATACGAACTGGATCATGCAAGCCTTGATTGTCGGTTTTCTCGTCCGAACCGTTGCCATTGGTTTTAAATTTGCCAACAAAAAAGTAGTCTCCAGGTGGCTTTTAATAAAGCCGATAAAATTGGGCTACTAGACGTTTAGGAGAGCTTTTTCTAAAGCAGTATCAAGCTCGTTTTCTCCCATATGGGAATAGTGGTACATTTGAACCAATTTGGTGTAGAAATCTTTAAGTTCTTCTTCTTTCCAGTTTCTTGCATCTCTTTTTGATTTGTTATAGGGGTAGTCTTTTTTTATTCCTAAATCTTCTTTGTCCGCTCCTTTTTTTATAGCAGACATATCCCTCAATTTGCTTATGATTTTGTGTACAAGCTCATCGGCATCAATACCCTCTAGCCGAAGTTTTTGATACTCAATCCAAATTTTTTTAACATCTTTTTCTCCTATAGCATCCTGGAGAGCAAAAGGGCTATAGCCGAAAGTTCTCTCTTTTTTTTCTTTCAAATCGGTTTCTTTATCAGCAGTTTCTGCATCAAAGACTCCCTTATATTCTTTAAATAAATTGCTCTGCTCCATTTTTATATTCATACTATATCTTTCATTTCTCCCCAATTTTGTCCAACGGCACAATTAGTTACTATTGGTACTCCTGAGATTTTTTCAGGCGGAATAACATCTTGTATTATATTCTTTATTTTAGGGACTATTTCTTTAACTAGACTGTCCGCCACTTCATAAATCAGCTCGTCATGGATTTGAAGAATCAGATATACTTTACTTTCTAATTTATTTTCTTTGATAAAATCGTCAACTCGCCGCATAGCTATTTTTATTACATCAGCGGAAGTTCCCTGTATCGGCGCATTAATTGCCATCCTTTCCGTAGCCGCTTTGATATAAGAAATCTTTGATTTCATTCCTTCCAGATATCTGCGTCTTCCAAAATATGTTTTGGTGTATCCTAGATTTTCCGCCTCTTTTTTTATTTTATCCAGATATTTCGCCAAGCCTTCAAATTTTTTAAAATAAGCATTGTAAAATTCCTGGGCTGTTTTCCTGTCAGAACCAAGATTTTGCTGTAGAGCGTTCACTCCCATTCCGTAAAGAATGCCGAAATTTATCACTTTGGCCTGTCGGCGCATCTCCCTGCTCACCTCTTCTTTCGGCACTCCGAATACATAAGAAGCGACACTTGAATGCACATCTTCTCCTGATTTAAAAATTTGAATCAGTTTTTCATCACCGGAGAGAAATGCCGCCACTCTCAGCTCTATTTGGGAATAGTCAAAAGCCATGAGCTTAAATCCTTCTTCGGCTAAAAAGGCTTTCCTGATAACTCTCCCGTTTTCGGAACTTATGGGAATATTCTGTAAATTCGGATTTTGAGAAGCCATCCGGCCGGTAGTGGTTCCGGTTTGGATAAATTTCGTGTGCAACCTGTTTTCTTTATCAACCATCTTCGGAATCGGGTCAATATAAGTAGAAACAAGTTTTGAAAGTTCCCTATAGTCGAGAATGAGAGGGACAACCGGATGCAAGTCTTTCATTTTTTGAAGTTCCGATTCTTTGGTTGATTTTGCGCCCGTACTTGTCTTTTTTTGGTATTTAAGGTTGAGATTTAATTTATTAAAAAGCACTTCTCCCAGCTGTTTTGGAGAAGAAACATTAAATTCCGTACCGGCTTCTTTCCAGATTTTATTTTCCAATTCTTGAAGCTTTTTGGAATAATCTTTATTTAATTTTTGCAAAAATTTCGAATCAATGAAAACTCCCCGCTGTTCCATCTTTTCGATTATAGGAATTAGCGGTTTTTCTATTTCCTCAAAGATAAAACTGCTTTCTCTTTTTTTAATCTCCGCCAAAATAATTTGTTCGGCTTTCTCCAATGAATCGGTTTTGGCAAAATTCAATATGTCTTCAGAGTTTGGGTTTGTAATATTTGAATCAACAACCCAAAGGGCTACTTTTGTCTCTGCTAATTTCTCCTCGTCTATATCTGAAGAAACGCTTTCTTTGTTTCCTTTTTCCGTATCAGAAGTTTTATCCTCGGCTTTTCCGGAAAGCAACGCCTTAAGCCGTCCGCCCAGTGTTCTAAATTCCAGCTCCTGAAAGAGTCCTTCCGCTTTTTTCAAATCCAAACTATCTTTCCATTTATGCTGCGGCAGAACAAAATCAACCGGTGCGTCTTTTCTGATAGTAGCAAGCATTTTGCTGAATTTTGCCTCTTCTTCCCCTTCCTTCAAAAGTTCTATAATTCTTTTTTTAATGCCTTTTTTCTCAAGTTGTTCAGGGTCTTTTTTTAATACTTTATAAATATCTTCAATACTCCCGAAATTTTTTATCAAATCAGTGGCGCTTTTTTCTCCGATTCCCTGAATGCCGATAATATTATCCGAGGGGTCGCCTCTAAGCCCTTTAAAATCAGGGAGAAGAGCGGGTTCAAAGCCAAATCTTTCCCTAACCGCCTTCTCGTCGTATAAGATAGTTTCCTTGATGCCTTTCTTTAGAGTATAAACTTTTACAGTGCTGTTATTTTTATCCGCATCGCTTACAAGCTGCATCGTATCCATATCGCCCGAGGCGATAATAATGTCTAGCCCTTTCTCTTTCATTTTTTCTACGATAGTGCCGAGCGCATCATCAGCTTCAAAGCCTTCTTTGGAATAAATAGGAATATTTAAAGCTTCACAGATTTGCTTTGATTTTTCGAGCTGGACCACCAAATCCCCGTCCGTTTTCGCTCTGCCTGCTTTGTATCCTTCGTAAACTTCGTGTCTATAGGTAGGTTTTGGCAAATCATAACAGGCTACGAGATAATCAGGTTTCAATTCTGCAGCTATTTTCAAAATCATTAAAACAAGGCCGTAGAGAGCCCCTGTCGGCTCCCCTTTGCTCGTCGAAAAATCAGGCAAAGCGTGATAAGCGCGGTGGATAATCGCGTGAGCATCAAGCAATACTAATTTTTCTTTCTGTTTCTGAGACATGTTCGAATTTTATCATAATATGTTCCGGTATGATGCCGGCGATCTTTTCCGGCCATTCCACGCAAATCAGGTTTTTAGGGTCATCTATAATTTCCTTCCAGCCCAAATTGATCATTTCTATTTCTTTTTCTATCCTGTAAGCATCAATGTGAATTAGGTGCCGGAAGGGCTTTTTGGCAAGTTCATATATTTTTTCAATGACAAAAGTCGGGCTTTTTATGGTTTCTCCTATTCCAAAACTTTCAGCCAAATATTTCATAAAAGTAGTCTTGCCGCTGCCCAGCTCTCCGGAAAGTCCCACAATAGTCGCAATCTCTTCTTTCGGTTTTAGTTTCATTGCAAAATCATTGGCTATTTTGGCTGTTTCAAAAACGCTTTTTGACACGAATTCCATATTTCAAATTGTAGCATAGCCTTAAATTAATCTTAAAAAAACTGTAAATTTTTGCAAATGAAAAGTCCCGAGGACAGCCTGCAGCCAGGACTTTCCATCGGGACTAAAATTCGCGGTCCACACGGGTTAAATTCATGACCCAAGAGGTCCGCTTGGCAATTGCCTCTGAGTTGTAGTACCCCTGATACAAAACACCGGGGGAACTGTCTCCGTAGGCGAGCCGCCCTTCAACGATACCCTCCGCGGTCCAAACAACCCGCATATAGTAGCCCCCTACAAAGGGCGGCATACTCTGCACAAGTGTAATGGATCCGCCGGGACACATGCAACTTATGACCCTCTCACCACCATTGGTGATATCCAGAGTCATATTGACATAGGGATTCTTGCCCCGGTGAACCATTACGTACCTGCGCATGAGAATACCCGCTACCCCTCCCCTGCGCCAGTGCGAGAACTCACGCCCAAGCGCTGGATGGATAACCACGTTGTCCTCGCCACCATATGGGCAGCTCAGAGCAAACTGTTCCTTCCATTTTTTCTGCTCCTCAATCCACTTGGGGCTCGCAGTCGCAATTGTTGACTCACAGACTGCAATCGTCGTATTTGTTGCAGGCGGCGGTCCGACAACTCCAGCTTCTTCTGCAACAGGGGTCGCCTCTTGTGGAGGCTCTGCCTGTCTCGGCGCAGGTTGGGGCTGAGCAGAAATCTGCCCAACTATCGAAACGGCCAGAATGGCCACAAACCATACTCTTTTCATAGAACCTCCTATTTTAAGGTTTATTAGGGCTATCTGGATCTACTTACATTATAGCATATCTGCAGAAAAATGCAAGTGTTTTAAAGGTTTTCCTTGCAATTAATTGCCTATTTATTCTTCATGTTATAATTGTTTTATGACTATCCAATTTAATGAAGACAAACAAAGGCAAAAACTGGGAGAACTCCGCGAACAGGAAGAAGAAAGTTTAGCTCAAGTGATGTCCAGCAAATACGGGCTTCCCTATATTGACCTTTCAACCAGTCCGATAAATATTGACGCTCTGAGAGTAGTAAAAGAGTCGGAAGCCAGAGATGCTCAAGTGGCTCCTTTTAATATCCTTAATAAAAAAGTTTCTTTAGCGGTAATTTCCCCGAATAATGCCAAAACTGTTGCGCTCACCGAGAACTTGAAAGACAGAGGTTATATTCCCTCTTTTTTTATGGCTTCCAGTCAAAGTTTGCAGAAGGTCTGGAGCCGTTACAAAGACCTTTCATATTCAATGGAAACTAAAGGCGGGGCATTGGATATCGCAAGTGATGAAATCCAGGATTTGGTGAAGCTCGTCAAAAATGCTGATGACATAAAAAAATCAATCGAAGCGGTTTTGGCCCAGAAAAAAAGCTACCGCATTTCAAGGATACTAGAAATAATACTGGCCGGAGCTATTTCTATAAACGCTTCCGACATTCACATTGAACCAGAAGAAACTTCTGTCAGGCTTCGCTACAGATTGGACGGCGTTTTAAATGACATATTAAACATAGATACTTCCACTTATGGGCTTCTGCTCTCCCGCATAAAGCTTATTTCCAATCTTAAATTAAATATAAAAGATAAAGCCCAAGACGGCCGCTTCAGTATAAAACTGGGAGATATTGAGATTGAAGTCCGCACCTCGCTTCTGCCCGGCGGTTACGGAGAATCAGTAGTCCTAAGGGTATTAAATCCAAACTCTATTTCCGTTTCCTTAGAGGAACTGGGAATTAACAAGAAACTGCTTGGTATCATTGAGAATGAGTTAAAGAAACCAAACGGCATGATTTTAAATACCGGCCCGACCGGTTCTGGAAAAACAACAACTCTTTATGCTTTTCTAAAAAAGATACATGCTCCGGGAATTAAAATAATTACCATCGAAAATCCGATTGAATACCATATTAAAGGCATCGTTCAAACACAAACAGAAGAAGAGAAGGGTTACACTTTTTTGGAGGGCCTTAGGAGCGCCCTTCGTCAGGACCCGGATGTAATAATGGTAGGAGAAATCCGGGACAAAGAGACGGCTGAAATTGCGATTAACGCATCTTTAACCGGCCACCTCGTCTTTTCCACTCTTCACACAAATAATGCAGCCGGCGCTTTTCCAAGACTTATTGATTTGGGGGTCAATCCGAAGATTATTACTTCCGCTATAAACATTGCTCTGGCTCAAAGGCTCATCAGAAAACTTTGCAATAAATGCAAAAAGAAAGCTGTCTTATCAGCAGATGAAAACAAAATAATAAAGAATATTATTGATAGCTTTATGGATAAAAGTTATTTGGAAGGTTTGACTACAAATAGCATATACGCGCCCGTGGGTTGCGCTGAGTGCAATTTTACGGGTTTTAATGGCAGAACAGGCATATTTGAAGCTATACTTACCGACCGGCAAATTGAAGCCATTGTCATCCAAAACCCAAGTGAAAGAGAGATAAACAAAGCGGCTGAGAGCCAAAATATACTGAATATGAAGCAAGACGGCCTTATTAAAATTTTACAGGGACTTACTTCCATTGACGAACTGGGAAGAGTGATTGATTTGGTTGAGTAGTCTTATAGAAAAATTAAAAAAATAGCCTAAAAAATTAAGACGGCAAAACAAGTCTTATATTCCAATAGAGTTATACACAAAATGAATTGATTCGTTCTTTGTTTTGTGAATAATGAATTCTAGAAAAGACAAACAGATTGGGGATACAAATCTCTAAGCGGCACTTTCAATATTTAAATCAAAAGCAAAACATTATTCTGAGGAGAGAGCTAGTGTTCCCTCCCGAAAGATGGTACCAGTTCTTCCTTGATTTAATGTCAAAACCCTTTTAAGGATCGCCGTTTAGAGATTTGTGTCTCCAATTAAATTTCAACACCTAAAGCATATCATATACCACAAAATATGTCAAGAACCAATAAGAAATCGGAGGAAACCAAACCTGCCCGACTGGATGGTCGTTCAGGCGGGGATTTTGATTTTTTAGACCAGACTTTAAGGCCTTCCAAGTGGGACGAGTACATTGGTCAGGAAAATATCAAAAAAAATCTCCAAATTCTTTTGGACGCCGCCAAAGAGCGCAAACATCCGCCGGAACACCTCTTATTTTACGGGCCGCCGGGACTTGGTAAAACAACTTTGGCCCATCTTATAGCCAAAGAGACTAATAGTCAAATGCGTTCTACTTCCGGTCCCGCTATAGAGAAAGTCGGGGATTTGGCTTCTATACTTACAAACCTTTCACCGGGAGATATCCTTTTTATAGATGAGATACACAGGCTGAACAAAGCAATTGAAGAAGTGCTTTATCCTGCCATGGAATCGAGGTCGCTTGATATTATCATCGGCAAAGGGCCGTCAGCCCGCACCATCCAACTTGAACTTCCAGCTTTTACTCTAATAGGAGCCACTACCAGAGTAGCGATGCTTTCGTCTCCTTTAAGGAGTAGGTTTTCCGGCGGTGTTTTTCGCCTTGAATTTTACAATCCGGAAGAAATAAAAAAAATTATTAACCGCTCTGCTAATATTTTAGGCGTTTCTTTATCCAAAACAGCGGCAGAAATAATCGCCGGGAGAAGCAGGTTCACCCCGCGAACCGCGAATTATCTCTTAAAGAGAGCCCGGGACTACGCTCAAATCCAAAAAAAGGACGTGAATGAAGAAATAGTGAATGCGGCTTTTAATCTTTTGGGTATAGATGAGGCGGGGCTCAATGCCTCAGATATGTCTCTTCTTAAAACTATTGCCAATAAATTCGGGGGCGGACCGGTCGGTTTGGGTACGTTAGCTGCTTCCCTTTCAGAGGAAGAAGCAACTATTGAGGAATTCAACGAGCCTTATCTTCTGCAAATCGGCTTTTTGGAACGGACTCCCCGTGGTAGAATCCTAACCGAACTAGGCTATAAACATTTGGGGTTGGATTTTCCTGAACATAGACAAGAAAAACTTTTATAATTAAGATAAATTTTAAATTATGTCAGGGCATAACAAATGGTCAAAGATAAAAAATAAGAAAGCGGTTACTGACGCACAGAAGTCAAAAATTTTCGGCAAATTAGTCAGATTCATCGCGGTAGAATCCAAAAAAGCCAAGGGAGATATAAATGCTCCCGGGCTTCGAACTGCAATTGAAAAAGCCAAGGAAGCAAACGTTCCCAGCGATAATATAGAAAGAGCTGTTAAAAAAGGGACCGGTGGCGAGGGCGACAATATGGAACAAATAACATACGAGGCTTATGGACCGGGCGGTTGTGCGCTAATAATTGAAGCCCTGACTGAAAATAGAAACAAGGCAGCCCAGGAAATAAAACATATTCTATCAAAAAACGGATTTGAGCTGGCAGCCCCAGGTTCAGCCACTTGGGCTTTTGAAAAAAAAGTGGGCAGCAGCGAATGGACACCAAAAAATAGCACTCCAATCTCCGAAGAGGATGGGGAGAAACTGAACATTTTAGTGGAAGAACTTGAAGAAAACGATGAGGTTCAGGAAGTTTTCACAAATGCTGAATAGTTTCTGAAATATCGCAGAAAAAACACTGAGTATATGCCTTCAAAAAACCAAATTATTATCGGGATCGATCCGGGATACGGAAGGATCGGCATTGCAGTCATTGAAAAAAATACCAAAGGTGAAAAATTAATTCACTCTGAATGTTTTGAAACAGACGGAAAACTTCCTCATGCCCAAAGGCTCCGGCTCATAGGAGAAAAGACGCGAAAAACGATTGAAAAGTACCATCCTAAAAAAATAGCCGTGGAAACTTTGCTTTGGAGTAAAAATAAAAAAACGGCTCTTCAGGTAGCGGAAGCACGAGGGGTGATATTGCAAGAGGCTGCAAGGGGTGGAATTTTAATAAAAGAGTATAACCCTAACCAAATAAAGCTTGCTATCACAGGATATGGCAAGAGTGACAAAAAACAAGTCGTCGGAATGGTTGAGAAATTGGTAAAGATGACTTCAAAAAAAAGGCTTGACGATGAGTACGATGCCATAGCAACTGCTCTCACATGTGCTGCTATTTCCTTATCCACAGATATACTGGATTAGGCTTGTTGCAAAAAATTTACAGTGTGATAAAAAGTATTAAATCGGTTTTAGTTTCATTAATAATTAAGACCGGGGATTAAAAATAATTTTTAAATCATGGACGATGAACAATTTGATCCAGAAGAAGACGAGGAAGAGGAATTAGGTCCTGACGGGATGCCTAAAAGAAAACAGGCAACGGATGACGGAGACGAAGAGGAAGGAAGTGATGGAGTCGATAATGCGGATGATAACGATTTTATATAATGAACTCCAAAACAAAAACTCCGCCTCTCTTGCGGGCGGAGTTTTTGTTATATAACTTTTGTTTCGCGATTTAATTGGGTTGGATTACGATGAATGTTTTCTTTCCTATCTTTATTTTCCTTTGATTTTCTCCTACCGTCTCATTTGGATCGTTTATTTTTTTGTCCGGATAATCCGAAACAGCACCCGCCTCAATCAAGCGCCGGAATTCCGATTTCGATTCTACGATTTTATTGCTTACTAAAACATCAACAATTTTTTCTTCTTTGGATGCGGTTATTGTCTGGGTATCTTCCGGGAATTCTTTTTTACCAAATATATTTTTAAATGATTCTTCCGATTCGTTTGCTATATTCTCTCCGTGGAACATCCTTACTATTTCCTTAGCTAGCCTCATTTTGGATTCTTTCGGTCCTAATTTCATTAAATTATTAATCTCTTCAATCGAAAATAGCGTATTATTGATAAATAATATCTCTACCATTTCATCCGGCTGAGCCATAACCTGGCCATACATATCATTGGGTGATGCGTCTAGGAATATGCCGGTACCTCTGCTTTTTGACATTAATTCCCCGGTTTTAGGATTTTCCATAAGAGTCACAGCAACAACATATTTATCTTTGTTCTTCAGTTTCTTAAGAAGCGTCCTTCCCGCTAATGCGTTGAAAACTTGGTCAGTACCGCATACTTCGACATCAACATCCATGGCAACTGAATCATATCCTTGCATCAAAGGATACAAAAATTCATGCAGATATATCGGTTTTTCTTCCTTGAGCCTCTTTTGAAACATGTCTCTCTCAATTATCTGCTGTACGGTAAAATTGCTTGCTAGGTTGATTATGTCTTCAAAATTTAATTTTGAAAGCCAATCATGGTTATACATCACCTTGGGAGGATTTTCTGAATTTTTAAAATCCATGAGCGGCTCAACTAGTTCCCTCCATTTTTTAACATTATGCATTACATCCTCCCGTGATAATTGTTTGCGAGTAGAATTTTCTCCCGAAGGGTCGCCGATTCTGGCAGTAAAATCACCGAAAAGAATTATCACTTCATGCCCAAGCTTTCGAAACTTTTCCATTAACATGAAGTTTTTTGCGTGACTCAGGTGCAATGTGGGCGCGGTTGCATCAAAACCGATATAAAACCTCATTTTTTGTCCGCTTAATAATTTGTCACGAAATTCTTTTTTTGTAGGTAAAATCTCGACAATTGTTCCCCTGTCTAAAACCTCATCTATTTTGTCCTTGTCGGTTATAATTTTTGTTTTGTCTATACCAAACATATAAAAATGCTACCATAATTTGGTTTTTTGGCATAATATATAGATATGACCAAAGAATTTATACGGAAACATACACCTGCAATTAAGGCTTTATTAGTACTCGCATTATCAGGTCTTTTAATAATAGGCGCTCTAACCCTTTTCTGGGTAAGTACTTTTAAGGTTCCGACTTTGGAATCAATAAGGGAGAGGAGAATCGCTGAATCAACTAAAATATACGACAGAACGGGGAAAATCCTCCTGTATGATACCGGCGGCAACGTCAGAAGGAGTATTGTACCTATAGAAGAGATATCCAGAAACATTAAAAATGCCACCATCGCCATAGAAGACAAAGAATTTTACAGTCATATGGGTATAAAACCAACTGCAATGTTGAGAGCTGTTTTGGCAAACATCACAACTCTTGATTGGAGCCAGGGAGGTTCAACTATCACTATGCAAGTAGTTAAAAACTCAATTCTTACGAATAACAAAGATATTTCCCGAAAACTTAAAGAATTGGTGCTTGCTGTAAAGCTTGAGCAAATGGCCACTAAAGATGAGATACTTTCCATGTATCTCAATGAGATACCATACGGAGGGGTAATTTACGGAGTAGAGGAAGCAAGCGAGGCATTCTTTGCCAAAAAAGCCTCCGATGTAACTTTGGCCGAGGCTGCTTATTTGGCAGCACTACCAAAAGCGCCGTCATTTTATTCTCCTTATGGTCCGAACAAAGAAAGACTTGAGGAAAGAAAAAATTTGGTTTTAAGAGAAATGCTGCGCAGCAAATTCATAACTCAAGAAGAATATGATGCGGCAATAGCTGAAAAAGTTAAATTCATTGCGAAGGGTGATTCCAGTATAAAAGCCCCCCATTTTGTTTTTTATGTTATTGATTATCTTAAAAAGAAATACGGTGAAGAAATACTGACAGACGGCGGTTTGCGAGTTACCACTTCTTTAAATTACGATTTACAATCTATCGGTGAAAAAGTGGTCCATGACTATGCTTTGGAAAATAAAGAAAAATTCAACGCTGAAAATGCCGCTATTGTGGCTATAGACCCCAAGACTGGAGAGATACTCACTATGGTTGGGTCCAGAAATTATTTCGACGATAAAATTGATGGTGCTTTTAACGTAACCACAGCCAAAAGACAGCCGGGTTCTACCATTAAACCATTCGTGTATTCTGAGGCTTTTATAAAAGGGTATACGCCGGAAACCGTATTATTTGATGTGAAAACACAATTTTCAACCTCTTGTACGCCTAATAATTTAACTACGGGAGACGGTTGTTATTCTCCGGACAATTATGACACTCTTTTTAGGGGGCCGATAACTTTACGGAATGCATTGGCTCAATCCATTAACGTGCCTTCTGTGAAAGTATTATATTTAGCCGGACTCAGTGAATCCATAAGATTAGCAAGAGACATGGGCATAGAATCTCTTAGCAACAAAGGAGATTATGGTTTGACTCTGGTCCTAGGAGGCGGCGAGGTTACCCCTTTGGAGCTTACCGGAGCTTATGGGGTTTTTGCTAACAATGGCGTAAAAACTAACATAAATCCTATTATTGAAATAAAAAATAAAAACGGGGATTTATTGGAAAAACATGACCCCAAACCTGTTCAGGTGCTCGACAAAGAAATTGCTCTCAAGATTTCAAGTATTCTTTCTGATAATGTCGCCAGAGCACCTTCGTACGGGCAGACATCGGCATTATTCTTTCCAAACAGAGATGTGGCAGTAAAGACAGGTACTACTAATGATTATAGAGATGCTTGGATAATGGGCTACACTCCAAATATAGCTGTCGGTGCTTGGGCAGGCAACAACGATAATAGTCCGATGCAAAAAAAGGTAGCTGGCTTTATCGTGGCTCCGATGTGGAGATATTTTATGGACCAAGCGCTGGCTAAAACGCCAGACGAACAGTTTGAGGAACCTTTAATCGAAGACAAGTCTCAATTAAAACCTGTACTTCAAGGAATTTGGCAGGGAGGTTATATTTCAACCTCATCAAACCAAACAATAGTTACAGGTGGTGTTCATTCCATACTTAATTGGGTTAATAAAGATGACCCAAGAGGCCCATATACCGAGAATCCATATTCTGACCCGCAATTTGAGCGATGGGAGTATGGTGTCAGAGTTTGGGCCCAAGAACACGGCTTGGCTGATGACAGGCCCGCTGTGGTTAATTAAAATATTTTTAAAAATATTTTCTGAGACTTTAGGTTTTCCTCTATCTGCGATAGGTGCATAAATATTTCATTTCGAAATATAGGACTGCAATTTAACTTAAGGTTATCCCCTTTCAACTCCAGTGCCTCTTTTGAAAGTTCCAGACCGGTATTTTCTTTTATTATATCTAAAATTTTAGATAATTTGGTACTATTGTCTTTTTCAAGGTTTAAAAATTTTTGTAAAAAATTAGAAATGCTGTTCATTATATTTTACTATTCCTCCTAATTTTACAAAAAACCAATTAATACTTTACCTGTTCATCGGCATTACAATATATAGAAAACTTTTATCAGAGGAGCCGTTAATGGCTAAAGG
>Ga0105104_10001161_pt1 | contig 19986 bp, 19 predicted proteins | sample PPLLaktember2015_3_FD_87034 | JGI IMG/M metagenome (GOLD analysis project Ga0105104, IMG submission 87034) | Freshwater sediment microbial communities from Prairie Pothole Lake near Jamestown, North Dakota, USA - PPLs Lake P7 Core (6) Depth... | ecosystem: Environmental > Aquatic > Freshwater >... | reverse complement strand
TCGTCTATCCCTGTTGCCATGTCCTCGAGTAGTACCGGCATCTGCTCCTGCGAGACCAGCCTCTCGAGGAGTGTTAGACGCAGCCCGAGCCACACCCAGTCCATGTCGCGCGGTGCCACCTGGGCCACGGGGATCTGCTTTCCACCCACGCGTGCCAGGCCCTGACCATCGTAGGTGAACTCCAGGCCCTCCACGCGCCGCTCGGTCAGCGCGCTCACGTACTGGGCACACCGCTCGCCGATGCGCGCGGCGAGCGTCGGCACGTCGACGGTGAGCAGATCCGCCGCAGCACTCATCAGCCCGGTCGTGAAGTCGTCGAGACCCTCGGCCCCGCTCGCCGCCGGGACCCCGGGGCTGGAGACCCTGCGCGGCGCCGGAGCGAGGGCCTCGCGCATCCGCGCCATCTCCCGCTCCACCTCACGCGCATCGCGGACGTAGCTCCCCTTCTCGGCGAGCCTGGCATTCAGGGATTCCTGCTCGGCGCGAAGCTCGGCGAGCTGGGTGGCCGCGGCGATGTATTCCGGGTTCAGCCGCGCTGACTGGACGCGTTTTTCGAGATCGGCGACCTTCCCCGCCCATCTCCCGTGCTCCTCGAGCGCGAGGACGATCTCGTGCGGCTGCTCCACGCCGAGGATCTTCATCGCGTTTCGCACCGGCTGGGCCTCGCTCTCGAACTGCTCGCGCACCAGCCGCTCGCGGTCGCCGAGCCGGTCGCCCCGGCGCACCGCCATCTCGGCCCACTGGAGATCTTCCACCCGCTTCAGCGCCACCAGCGCCGCGAGCCCGAAGGCCGGGATGTCCAGCAGCGCGATGTACTTCAGGGGACCGGTGACCGTCGCCCCGGTGAAGAGCGCCGCCGCCCCGAGCGCCATTCCCGCCCAGAACCGGGCGTCGCGCTGCAGGGGGGCCGCGGTCGGCGACTTCACCACGTCCAGCTGCCGGTCGGCCTCGAGCCGGGCCAGGGTCTCGTCCACCCTGGCCACCAGCGCGGAAAACCCCTTCGCCCGCTCCACGATGTCCGGGATCAGCCCCAGGCTCTCCACCGTCGGCGTCTGCTGAAGGCCGCGCTGGGCCTCGGCGAGATCCTGCTCCAGCGCCAGAACCGACTTCACCTTCGTCTCCAGCTGGAAGACCTGCGCGCTCACCCCGTCGGCGCGGAACTGCAGCCGCTCCACCTCCGAGGACAGAACCAGCTCCTTCTCCAGCTCGGCCAGCCGCGATCGGGCCTGCGCAGGGTCGATCGGCGTCTCCGGAGCGGGGGTCGCGCCGGCGCCTCCCGGCCGCGCACCCGGGCCCGCCGAGCGCTTCGGGCGCCGGCTGGGGAGCTGCCCCGCGGTGAAGGTGAAGAGCGTCTCGTACCGTCCGCGCGGCGGAAATCCCACCTGGGCGCGGAGGAACTGCGCCATCTCGGTGGGTTCCTCGGTGACCAGGTCGTGCCCCCGGGTGCTCGCGTTCACCCGGTACAGCGAGCCCGAACGGCCCAGCTCGCGGAGGATGCGGTAGGTCGCGCGGTCCCGACCGACGATCCACAGCGCGGCCTTGCTGGTGTTGCCCCCCTCGGCGGAGGCGTAGCGCGCGTCACCCCCGCGCCCGTCGGGGAAGCACAGCTCGGAGGTCAGGCCCACGAGCGGTGCGCCCGGCGTGTTCGGGAGCAACGTCCAGTAGCCGGGCTTCAGGGAGACGCGAACGCTGGGCAGGAACCCGCGGACGCCCTGGAGCGCGAACTCGACCCAGTGCATGCGCAAGGATCGAGTCTAGCCGAAGGCGAGGGTTCAGCCCTGCGTGGCGGCAGCCGTCTTGGTCTTGCCCTTCTTGCCCTTGGGGGCCGGGGCGGCGGGAGCCGGACTCTCGGGGGCCGCCCCGGCGGCCTCGGCGGCCGGAGCAGCGCCAGGGGCGCCCGCGGCAGGCCCCTCCAGCAGCTCCTCCTGGGTGTCCACGCGGCTCGCCTTCCCGCGGAGATCACGCAGGTAGAACAGCCGGTTGTGCCGCACGTCGCCCCGGGTCAGGACCTCGATGCGCTCGTAGCGGGGGCTGTGCAGCGGAAAGATGCGCTCCACACCCACCCCGTAGGACATCTTCCGCACGGTGAAGGTCGCCCGGTTGGCACCCTTGGTCTTGCGGATGACGACGCCCTCGAACGGCTGCACCCGCTCCTTCTCCCCCTCGCGGACCTTCCAGTGCACACGGACGGTGTCACCGGTGCGGAAGTCCGTGACGTCCTTCCGCAGCTGCTTCGACTCGATGTAATCCAGGGCGCTCGGGCGCATGGCAACTGACTCCAACTGATGGGGAGCCGGGCCAGATAGCAGACGACCCGTCCCATCGCAAGGACAACCCCCTGTTTTCAGAGGTCCTTCTCCTCCAGTGCGAGGAGGCGCCGGTCCTCCGCCGACAGCCCTTCAGAGTCGAGCAGATCCGGCCTCCGGGCAAGGGTCAGCCGGAGCTGATGCCAGCGCCGCCAGCGCGCGATGCGGGCGTGGTCACCTCCCTGGAGCACGTCGGGCACGGACACCCCCCGGAACTCGGCGGGTCGGGTGTAGTGCGGGTACTCGAGCAGCCCCCCCTCGAAGCTCTCGGAGCCCGACGACTCGGCGTTGCCGAGGACGCCCGGAAGGAGCCGGGCCACCGCGTCCACGATGCACAGTGCGGCGAGCTCCCCGCCGGTGAGGACGAAGTCCCCGAGCGAGATCTCGGCATCCACGTACGCGCGGACGCGCTCGTCCACGCCCTCGTAGCGACCGGCGACGAGGATCAGATCCGTCGGGCCGGTGGCCACGTCCCTCGCCATCCCCTGCGTGAAGCGCTCGCCGCGCGGCGAGGTGAGGAGCACCCGGGCTCCGGGGAGCGCGACGCGCGCCGCCTCGATGGCCGCCACCAGCGGCTCGGGCTTCATCACCATCCCCGCCCCGCCGCCATACGGCGCGTCGTCGGTCACCCGGTGCTTTCCTTCCGCGTGCTCCCGGATGTCGCGCGGCTCGACGCGGAGCAGCCCGCGGGCGCGCGCCTTCCCGAGGATGCTCGCCTCGAGGTACCCGGTCACCATTGCCGGGAACAGGGTGAGGATCTCCGCCTGCCACATGGCTGGTCGCCCTACTCCAGCATCTCCGGAGGGCGGACGACGAGCACCCCCGCCTGCACGTCCACCTCGGGCACGAAGTCGTCGACGAAGGGAACCAGCAGGGACTCGGGCCCGGCGCCCTCGACCACCAATATTGGGACCGGGCCGGTGTTCCAGATCTCCGTCACCCGGCCGAGCGGCGCGCCCTCGGGCGTGCGTGCCTCGAGCCCCACCAGATCGCCCTGGAACCACTCCCCTTCCGCGGGCGGCGGGAGGTCCTCGCGGTGGACGAGCACCTTCGCTCCCTTGAGCGGCTCGGCGGCCGAGCGCGAGGTCACCCCGGCGAGCGAGACCAGCGTGGCGTCGGCGGCCCGGCGGGCTGCGGTCAGGGTGACCTCCCGCTCCTCGCCCGAGCGCAGGCGCAGCACCAGCCTGCGTACCAGGGTCAGGGCCTCGGAGTCGGGGTCGAAGGTCCGCACCGCCAGCTCACCCAGGAGCCCGTGCACACGCGCCACGTACCCCACCTCGAGCGTGGGGCGAGGCGGGCTCATCCGACCGGCGGAGGCTCGGTGGGCGGCGCAGGAGCGGCAGCCCGGCGGTCATCGAGCACCTCGAGTCGCGCCTTCACGCCACGCCGCTGGGCCGCGACGGAGAGCAGCGTGCGGATGGCGTTCACGGTGCGGCCATCACGGCCGATGACCTTGCCCACGTCCTCGGGGGCGACCTTCAGCTCGAACAGGGTGCCGCCGTCGGCCGGCTGGCTCCGCAGCTCGACCTGGTCCGGGCGGTCCACCAGTCCCCGGGCCAGGGACATCAACAGCTCTTCCACGCTCGCTAGGCCTTCGGCGTGATCTTGCTGGCGCGCTTGATGAGCCCGGCGACCGTCTCCGACGGGGTCGCGCCCGCCTTCAGCCAGTGCTCGAGGCGCTCCTGCTTGAACTCGATCTTCGGGGGCTCGAGGTTCGGGTCGTACGCCCCGATGGCCTCGATGAACTTGCCGTCCCGCGGGTTGCGCGAGTCGGTCGCAACCACGTGGTAGTACGGCATCTTCTTTGCGCCCGCGCGCGCGAGCCGAAGCACGACAGCCATGAATCCTCTCCGTCCTGGGGAGGGGCGGGATTAGTCGTGGCCCGCCTGCTTGTCAAGAACGGCTCGGGATGTCGAGCGTTTAGGTCAGGGCGGCTGCGTCCGAGGTCCGGGTTGAAGACTCTCCGGCCCGCAGCCGGTGGGACTCAGGCGGCCGCGCGGCGGGCGAGGAACTCCGCCTGCAGGGTCCAGCTGACCCCGCCGTCGGGGGAGCGCTCCCCCCACCAGCGGAAGGAATCGGGCGTCCGGTCCCGGAAGGACCAGCGAACCTTGGCGCCCGCGTCGTCGGTCCCGAGCTGGACGATGTCCGGACCCTCCGCCCGGCCAAGCTGGCGACGGTAGACCTGCCGCATCGGATCGCTCCAGAGGATGTGCCACGCGTCGAGGCCCGGGTCGTAGACGCGCAGGGTGCTCCCGTAGAACTCGGTGGCCGCCGGCAGCTTGCCGCGCGGAAGCCCACGGGCGGGGACGATCCAGACGTCCTGGATCGCCCTGCCCTCGAGGACCCAGCCAGCGTGCAGCTCGCCCTTGCTCCGGAGGTCGGAACCGTCGGGCTGCGGGTAGCGCGCCTCCAGCGACCAGCTGCCGATGAGGAAGGCGTAGAGCTGAAGGCCGCTCAGCCGGTCCTGCGCGGGACCGCCCGCGGAGAGGGCATCGAGGAATGGAGAAGGAGCCATGGTGCCCCCGGTGTGCGCCTTCAGGCCGTCGCGCCGCTTGGCGATTCTTGCGCTGCCGCGCCGGGCCCCTGGCGGTTGGCGAGCTGGCCGCAGGCCGCGGCGATGTCCCGCCCTCGGTTCTCCCGGATGAACGCCGCCACGTGGCCCCGGGCGAGGATCTCCCGGAAGCGCTCGGCCCGCTCCTCGCCGGTGGTGAAGAAGCCGAGGCCGGGGTTCTCGTTGTACGGGATGAGGTTCACCTTGGCCGGGACGTCGCGGAGCAGCTCCACCAGCCGCCCGGCGTCCTCGTCGGTGTCGTTCACCCCGCGAAGGAGCACGTACTCGAAGGTGATGCGCCGGCCCTGGCGCAGCGGGAAGGTGCGGCAGGCCTCCATCAGGTCGGCGATCTTCCACTTGCGGTTCACCGGCATCAGCTCGTCGCGCTGAGCGTCGGTGCTCGCGTTGAGCGAGATGGCGAGCTTCACGTCCGTCTCCGCGCCGAGCCGGGCAATCATCGGGACCAGCCCCACCGTGGAGACGGTGATGTGGCGGTGCGAGAAGTTCGGGCCGTCCTCGGACTGGAGGATCTGGAGCGCGTCCTTGAGGTTCTCGAAGTTGTGCAGCGGCTCGCCCATTCCCATGAAGACCAGGTTGGTGAGCGGGCGGGTCAGCGCCAGACCCTCGTTGTGGGCGACCTCGCGGTTGACCGCGTGCACCTGGGCGACGATCTCCGCGGCGGTGAGATTGCGGAGCAGGCCGAGCGTCCCGGTCATGCAGAACTTGCAGGCCATGGCGCAGCCGACCTGGGTGGAGACGCAGAGTGTCTTCCGATCGGGCGCCGGCATGTAGACGCTCTCGAGGAGCCGGCCGTCGCGCGTCCGCCAGCGGTACTTGATGGTCCCGTCGACGCTGCGCTGCTCGAGGTCCTTCGCCAGCGGCTCGAGCGCGCACCGCTCGCGGAGCTTGGCCCGGAGAGACTTCGAGAGGTCGGTCATCTGGTCGAAGTCGGTGACCCCGCGCTGGTGGATCCACCGGTAGAGCTGCCGGGCGTGGAACGGACGCTCCCCGATCTCGTCGACGACGAGGCGGGTGAGCTGCTCGAGCGGGAGGCCCAGGAGGTCGAGCCGGGGGGCCGGTGCGAGGGACGGCATCGCCCGGGGCGTCTAACATGGGATGCTCGGAAGCGCAGAACCCCGGCCCCCGCTTTGCTCTGGCAGGCGACGATGGATTCCCCCTTCGATGACCTCGACGTCTCCCTGCGCGATGGGCGGGTCGTCCACGTCCGCGCCGTCGTCCCGACGGACGAGGCAGAGCTCGTGCAGGCTTTCGGCCGGCTGAGCGACGAAGCGCGCTACATGCGGTTCATGGGTTCGGTCGGCGAGCTCGACGTCGAGCGATGGCGCAACGCGCTCGCAGCCTTCCCCGAAGGCGGCATCGGGCTCGTGGCCACGGTCCCGGCGGATGACGGCATCGACATCGTGGGAAGCGCCGTCTGCTTCATCGAGCGAGATCGGACGCGTTGCGAGTTTGCGATCACCGTCGCCTCCAGATTCGGCGGTGCCGGCCTGGCGACCACGCTGATGACCGCGCTCATCGACGCCGCGAAGCGGCGGGGGTTGCGCGAGATGGACGGTTTCGTGCTCGCCGTGAACCAGCCGATGTTGCGCCTGGCGAGGCGTCTCGGGTTCAGTATCGCCCCGGATCCGGACGACGGGTCGGTTCGCATCTGCCGCCTGCACCTCGGACCCTGAGGCGAAGGAGCCCGGCCACTCACCCGAGCCGCGCCTCGACCCAGGCGGCGACGGCGAGCAGCGCGGCCTCTCCCCGAAGCACTCCGACCAGCTGGACGCCGAGCGGAAGCCCCGTCGGTCCGCTGCCGGCAGGCAGGCTCACGCAGGGGAGGCCAAGGAGCGTCACGACCCGGTTGAAGACCGGATCTCCGGTGCTCGCCAGCCCCTCGGGCGCCTCGCCCGGGGCGCTGGGTGTGAGCAGGACGTCCACGTCGGAGAACAGCTGGCCGGCCGCCGTCCGCGCCTCAGCTGCGCGGCTGTGCGCGTCACGAACCTGCTCCTGGGTTGCAGCGGCGCCGCGGTCGAGCAGCTCGGTGAGCTGTGGGCTCAGCGCTCCGGTCGGGCGCAGCGCCTCGAACGAGCGGACCGCCTCGGCGGCCATGATCACCGTCTGGTCCTCGAAGAGCCGAGTCTCGTCCGGCAGCGGATCGATCTCGCGGACCATCGCCCCTGCACGAGCGAGCGTCCCGGCCACCTCCTCGAGCCGCGCCTGCATCGGCGAGGTCGCGTGGGACCACCAAGCGCTTCGCCAGAGACCGACGCGAGGCGGACGTGGGAGGGGCGAGACCTGCACCGGCGCTCCGAGGGCGCTGAGCAGCGGCGCGACGTCCGCGACCTCGCGGACCAGCACGCCGAGGGTATCGAGGGACGGCGCGAAGGGGTGGATCCCCTCCATCGAGAGCAGGCCGTGTGAGGGCTTGAAACCCACCACCCCGCAGTAGGCTGCGGGACGGATGATGGACCCCGCGGTCTGGGTGCCGAGCGCCGCCGGCACCATGCAAGCGGCGACGGCGGCCGCGGATCCGCTGGAGGAGCCCCCCGGCGTGTGCGCCGGGTTTCGCGGGTTGCGGGTGGGACCTGGCGCGAAGAACGCGAGCTCGGTGGTGACCGTCTTGCCGAGCACCACGCCGCCCGCTGCCCGGAGCGCGGCGACGCACCGGGCGTCACCGGCCGGTCGTCGGCCTCGGTACAGCACGGTCCCGCACTCGGTGGGCGCGTCGGCGGTGTCGATGATGTCCTTGATTCCAACGGGAAGGCCGTGGAGCGGAGGCGGCCGGCCGCGTGCATCGACGGCTCGGGCGGCAGCGAGTGCCTGCTCGGGGTCGATCCACGCCCACGCCTGAACGTCCGGCTCGTGACGTGCGATGCGATCGAGACAGGCGCGGACGACCGCCTCGGAGGTGATGCGGCCGTCCTTGAGCAGCTCGATGGCCGCCTGGGCTCCGAGCTCTTCGAGGAGGCTCGTGCTCATCGGTCGCGGAGACTAGGGGCGAGCGGAGCGGTTCGCGAGGGGTGGCTGGGCGCTCGGGTCCAGCGGGTCAGGGGTGCGAGGACGCCAGGCAGATGGATCCGGCGAGACGAGGCCGGGGACGGACACCGGGCTGCGCCGTCGCTCCGGCGAGGCGCGGTCCCCGCGCTCCTGCGCTGATCCGCCTCGGACCGGGGATGGGCCGCCGGCCGACCCTCTCCAAAGCGACAGAGGCAATAGCAACAACTCGGAGCCCGAGTGCGAGCCGGTGCCCAGTAACCCCTGGGACGCTCGTTCGTCGGTTTCACGGGTCGTCCTAGTTGTTGCTATAACCTCTGAGCGAACGATCCTCGTCGCCCCGGCGCGCCGCTGGCGACCCGCTGCGCGGCGAGAGTTGATCCGGGCTGCCAGCGCGCTGTCGCAGGAGCTCGGTCGCACCTCGATCGGCCCTGCTCCGCAGACCGTCCGGCGCCGGAGCTCCTGAACGGGGGACTGAACGCTCTCGGGCCGCCGCGCTCCGGGCCGCCGCGCTCCGGGCCGCCGGTCTTTCCGAGGCACCGGCGGGAGGGAGCGACGCGGAGGAACGGCTTCTCGCGACGACCTGCGAGCCCATGGCTCGAAGCCAGGGTGAAACGGGCACAGCCGCAGCTTCCCGCCGAAACTGCGTCGCCTAGGAGCCGATCGCAGTCTGCGGAACTCCCGCGGCCGCGAACGCACCAGCGGCCCAGCCGAGGAAGTGCTCGCGCCCGCAGATCGCGTCAGCGCGATCCGCCCGCCGGCGCGCAGGCCGGCTCAGGCTTCAGCGTTCCGCGCGGAAGAAGGCGCGGATCTTCGGCGCGATCTGCTCCCGGAACCGCCGGCCGCTGAAGGTGCCGTAGTGCCCCGCCCCCTCCTGGAGGTGGTGCTCCTTCCAGCTGGCCGGGATGCCGGTCAGCAACCCGTGCGCGGCGTGGGTCTGCCCCGGGGCGGTGATGTCGTCCTCCCCTCCCTCGACGGTCATGAGCGCCGTCCGGCGGATGGCATCGAGGCGCACCGGGTTTCCGCGGTGCAGCATCCGGCCCTCGGGAAGGCTGTGCCGGTGGAACACGTGCTGCACCGTCTCCAGGTAGTACTCCGCCGGAAGGTCCATCACCGCGAAGTACTCGTCGTAGAACTTCCGGCGCTTGTCGGCGGACTCGCGCTCGCCCTTCAGCACGTCCTTGAACAGGCTCACGTGGGCGTCCACGTGCCGGTGGGGGTCGAGCGACATGAACGACCAGAGCTGCAGGATACCGGGATAGACCCGACGGCCGGACCCGGGATGCCCCACCGGAACCCGGTGAATGACCATCGCCTCGAGCGACTTCAGGGAGTGCACCCGCGCGAACTGGTTCACCGACGAGGGGTTCACCCGGGTGTCCACCGGCGCGGAGATCAGCACCATGCTCGCCGGCTGCACCGGGTCATCGGCCTCGGCCAGCACCGCGGTGCCGATGAGGACCGGAACCCCGGGCTGGCACACCGCGAGGATGTGCACGTCGGGTCCGAGCTCGCGGAGATGCGCGATCAGCAGATCCACGTAGTCCGCGAGGTCGAACCGCCCCTGGGACAGGGGGATCAGCCGCGCGTCGACCCAGTCGGTGATGTACAGGTCGTGGTCGGGCAGGAGCTCCCGCACCGTCTCACGCAACAGGGTGGCGTGATGGCCCGAGAGCGGCGCGACGATGAGGACCTTCGGATCGTCCCGCTCGATGTCCCGCTCGAAGTGCAGGAGCCGGCAGAACGGCGTCTCGTGCACGAGCTCCTCGCGGACCGCGACCTCGCGGCCGTCGATGACCGTCTGCCCCAGCCCGAAGGAGGGCTTGGGGTACTCGGCGGTGGCCCGCTCGACCAGCTCCGCAGCCGCGGCCATCGCTCGCACCGGCGGGAGCAGCGAGGCCGGGTTGAAGGGATGCGTCCACGCCGTCCGGAGCATCGCCGCCCAGGTGTGAAGAGGGCGGGTGAACGCTCGACCGAGGTCGTGAGCGAAGTACATTGACTCGAAAATCTAACCACCCCCCGACCGGGGGGTCCAGCGAATGTTTTGCGTCCCACATTTGCTGCGGTTGCACAGGATGTGGACCCCGGCACCGTCCCTGGAGGAGGTTGCCCAAATGCTGGTGAAGAAGTACGGCAACCGCCGGCTCTACGACACCGAGGAGAGCCGCTACGTGCGGCTCGACGAGATCGCCGAGCGCGTTCGCGGCGGTGCGGACGTGCAGGTCGTGGACGCGAAGAGCGGCGCCGACCTGACAGCGCCCACCCTGGCGCAGATCATCTTCGAGGACCGGAACGCCGCCCGGCTGCTCCCCGTCCCCCTGCTGGTCCAGCTGATCCGCATGGGAGAGGAGCCCCTGGCCGACTTCCTGGGGCGGTACGTGAGCTGGGCCCTGGAGATGTACCTCCAGGCCCGGAGCGGCCTGGGGAGCCTCTACAACCCCTTCGCCGCGCTCCGGCCCTTCCCCTCCCCCCCGGTCCAGGAACGTCCCCGCGGACCCGAGAGCGCCCTCCCCGGGCCCCGGGACGAGGTGGCCGAGCTCCGTCGCGAGGTAGCGGCCCTCCGCCAGAGCCTGAAGAAAAAGGCATCGCGCCGCCGCTGAAATCTGTTGCACTGCAACAGCGCGCTCTTGACTCCCCGGCCCCTGCGATGGGACAGGTACGCCCTGAACCGGCACCCGGAGGAGACGACGATGCCTCGAAAGAATGGCCCTGGACGCGTCCGGCGCGCGACGACGGCAGGTGAGCCCCCCGCGGCGGAGAGCGTGTCCCAGAACCCTGATTTTGCTGCAGTGCAACATAGCTCGCTTGACACCCCTGCAGCCGGTGTTACAGGAGAGAGGAGCCGCGATTCGCGGGAGGAGAAGACCATGGACCAGAAGACTGTTTTTACGCAGATGCAGCAGTTCGGGACCGAGTGGATCAAGCTGGTCGCCGAGAGCACCAACCGTTTCACCGCGGCCCTGGCCGAGGTGGAGAAGATCGAGAAGCAGGGCGTCGCCCAGGCCGTGTCGGCCGTGGACGAGGCCGGCCGAGTGGCCAAGGAGGCCATCAACGCCAGCGAGCAGATGAGCGCGCAGTGGCGGAAGGCGGTCAACGAGTACGCCCAGCGGACGCTCGAGCTGCTGAACACGAAGAACTAGCGTCGTTCGTCGACGGGCAACCGTTGACACCCCGGCGGGTCCCCTGGCGTCATCGGCGCCGGAGGGTCGACCCGCCTTTTTTTTGCAGTCGATCCAGGGGCCAATCGGAGCAAGGGGGTCGTCGATGTCGCCCTCCTCGGTGAGCAAGGTCGTCAGCCTCGACGAGGCCGTGGCCCTGATACAACCGGGCAGCACCCTGGCCACGTCGGGCTTCGTCGGCATCGGGACCCCGGACGGTTTGCTGGAATCGCTGGCTCGCGCCTACCAGACTCAGGGCCGCCCGGGCGGCCTCACCCTGGTCTTCGCTGCCGGCCAGGGAGACGGGAAGACGCGCGGCCTGAATCGCCTCGCGGTCCCGGGGCTCCTCAAGCGGGTGGTGGGCGGACACTGGGGGCTCATCCCCCGGGTCGGCGCGCTCGCCCTCGCCGGCGAGATCGAGGCCTACAACCTCCCCCAGGGCTGCATCTCGCACCTCTACCGGGACATCGCCGGCGGAAAGCCGGGCACCCTCTCCCGCGTGGGCCTCGGCACCTTCGTCGACCCGCGCAACGGCGGGGGGAAGGTGAACTCGCGCACCACCGAGGACATCGTCGAGCTCCTCCCGATCCACGGGGAGGACTGGCTCCTCTACCGCGCTTTTCCCATCGACGTCGTCTTTCTCCGGGGAACCACCGCCGACCCCCACGGCAACGTGAGCATGGAGCGGGAGGCGCTGACCCTCGACAACCTGGCCATGGCCATGGCGGCGAAGAACAGCGGCGGCCTGGTGATCGTCCAGGTGGAGCGGCTGGCCGACGCCGGCTCCCTCCCCGCCCGCAGTGTGAAGATTCCCGGCGCGCTGGTGGACTGCGTCGCGGTCGCGCCGGCGGAGTACCACGCGCAGACCTACGCCACCGATTACAGCCCGGCGTTTTCCGGCGAGCTGCGGGTGCCGCTGGAGTCCATGCCGCCGCCGCACCTCGACGGGCGGAAGGTGATCGGCCGGCGCGCGGCGTGCGAGCTCATCCCGGGAACGCTCATCAACCTCGGCATCGGCATGCCGGAGTCGGTCGCGGGCGTGGCGGCCGAGGAGGGTCTGCTCTCGCTCGTCACGCTCACCGCCGAGCCCGGCGTCATCGGCGGGCTGCCGGCGTCGGGGCTCAACTTCGGCGCGGCGGTGAACACCGAGGCGCTGGTGGACCAGAACCAGCAGTTCGATTTCTACGACGGCGGAGGGCTCGACCAGGCCTACCTGGGAATGGCGCAGGTGGACGCGGCGGGAAACGTCAACGTCAGCCGGTTCGGGAAGACCTTCGCCGGGTGCGGCGGGTTCATCAACATCAGCCAGAACTCCCGCAAGGTGGTCTTCGTCGGAACGTTCACCTGTGGCGGTCTGAAACTGGAGATCGGCGAGGGCCGACTCCGGATCGTCAAGGAGGGCCAGAGCCGGAAGTTCGTCCCCGCGGTGGAGCAGGTCACGTTCAGCGGCAAGCGCGCCCGCGAGCTCGGCCACGAGACGATGTACGTGACCGAACGGGCAGTGTTCCGGCTCACCGATGGCGGGCTCCGGCTGGAGGAGATCGCTCCCGGCATCGACCTGGAGCACGAGGTCCTGGGGCAGATGGAGTTCACCCCGGAGATCAAGCGGCCGCTGGGGACCATGGACCTGGGCCTCTTCCGGGCCGAGCCGATGGGCCTCCGCCGCCTCCTGGAGGAGCGCCCGCTCTCTTCCCGGTTCGAGTACGACCCGCGGCGCGAGGTGCTGTTCATCAACTTCGCCGGCCTGGCAGTCAGGAACGAGCAGGATCTCCGGGACATCGCCGCCACCGTGGAGAAGGTCTGCTCCCCTCTCGGCCGGCGGATCCGGGCAGTCGTCGACTACGACGGGTTCAGCGTGCCGGCCCACCTGGCCGACGCCTACGCCGAGCTGGTCCGGGAGCTCACCGAGCGGTACTACGAACGGGTGACTCGCTACACCTCGAGCGCGTTCCTGCGCCTGAAGCTCGGCGCCTCTCTGGAGGCGCACCACGTGGACCCAGAGCTGTTCGACACCCAGCGCCACGCGCTCGAGTCCCTCAAGCACCGGCGCCGTAGCAGGCAGTCGCCGACAGGGAGTAACCGATGAAGGTCCTGGAGCTTCCGCAGCGTCCCATGGCCGTCGAGGAGGAGCCGCCGCTCCCGCCCACCCCTCCGCCCGGACCGGTGCAGAGCGGCCTGCGCCGCGTCGCCGACGAGGCCCTGGACCGGGTGGATCCGGTGGGCTTCGGCCGCGCGCTCGCCTCCGAGGCGGTGGGCCTCTTCCGCCACCCCGTCTCCACCACCGGGGCCATTGCCCGCTGGGCGAACGGCGCGCTGGTCGCGACCGGCGTCTCTGCGGTGCGCGCGGTGGGCTCCCCCAGCCAGGGGCCGATGCCGGTTCCGGCCAAGGACCGGCGCTTCGGAGACAAGACCTGGACCGAGAATGCCCTCTTCTTCTGGCTGCTCCAGAACCACCTCCTCCGTGAGCAGCTGGCGAAGGAGCTGCTGGACGCGGCCCGCCTCGACCAGACCGCCGAGCGCAAGGCCCGGATGGCGAGCCAGCTCCTGGTGGACGCGTTCGCCCCGACCAACTTCTTCCTCACCAACCCCAACGCTCTCCGCCGGGCCTTCGAGACCGGCGGGCTCAGCGCGCTCCGGGGGGTCCGGAAGTGGCTGGATGATCTCCGCACCCGCGAGGGCTGGCCGCGGCTGGTGGACCGCTCCGGATTCGAGGTGGGCAAGAACATCGCCTGCACCCCGGGGAAGGTCGTCTACCGGAACCGGCTCTTCGAGCTCATCCAGTACGCGCCGCAGACCGAAACCGTGCACTCGGTTCCGCTGCTCTGCAGCCCGCCGTTCATCAACAAGTACTACATCATGGACCTCGCCCCCGGCCGGAGCTTCGTCGAGTGGGCGGTGAAGAACGGCCACACCACCTTCTGCATGAGCTACCGAAACCCCGACGAGTCCCTCCGGGACGTCGGGTTGGGGGACTACCTGCTCGAGGGCCCGCTGGAAGCGCTCCGGGTGGTGAAGGAGATCACCCGCGCCCCGAAGGTCAACGTGGCGGCGCTCTGCGTGGGCGGCACCCTGGCCACGATGCTCGCCGCGTACCTCGAGGGCGGCGGCGACCGGTCCGTCAACTCGCTGACCCTGATGAACACGCTGGTGGACTTCAGCGACCCCGGGCCGCTGGGAGCCTTCACCGACCGGCCCACCATCGAGCGGATGCTCCGGCGGGTGAATCGCCGCGGGCTGCTCGAGGCGCACGAGATGGCGCGGACCTTCAACCTGCTCCGGCCCAATGACCTGTACTTCAACTACTTCGGCTCGGCCTGGATGATGGGCGAGGAGCCGCCCGGGTTCGACCTGCTGGCCTGGAACGACGACGGGATGGCCGTTCCGGCCCGGCTGCTCACCGAGTACCTCCGCGGCTGCTACCTGGACAACGCGCTGGCCCGGGACGAGATGAGCATCCAGGCCAGGCGGCTGCGGCTCGGTGCGGTGAAGCAGGACACGTTCATCGTCGGCGCGGTGGAGGACCACATCACCCCGTGGCGGTCGGCGTTCCGCACCGCGAGCCTCCTCGGGGGGAAGGTCCAGTTCGTCCTCAGCAGCTCGGGCCACATCGCCGGCGTGGTGAACCCGCCGAGCAAGAGCGCGGCCTACTGGCTGCACGAACACCTGCACGAGACACCCGAGGCTTGGCACGTCGCGTCAACGCGCCACGGGGACACCTGGTGGAACTCGTGGGCCGGCTGGATCCAGGCCCGAGCCGGCGAGCACGTTCGACCGCCGGCGACGCCGGGAAGCGACGAGTTCCCGCCGCTCGCCGATGCGCCGGGGCTCTACGTCACCGAACGCTGAGCCGAGCAAAGTCCCTGCGAAAAGACGCTCGACCTGGGCGACGCAACGTGTCTTGCTGCGTCCCCCACCGTTTTCCTAAGTCAGCGCACATGCTCGATTCGGCGCGTCAGACGGCTGAGCCGCTCCTCGAGACGCACGGACTCACGAAGGAATTCCGCGGGTTCGTCGCGGTCAAGAACGTGAGTCTCACCGTGCGCCCCGGAACGATTCACGCGCTGATCGGCCCGAACGGCGCGGGCAAGACGACCTGCTTCAACCTCCTCACCAAGTTCCTCACCCCGTCCGCCGGCACCATCAAGTTCAAGGGCCAGAACATCACCTCGGACAGGCCGGCCGACGTCGCCCGCCGCGGGGTGGTGCGCTCGTTCCAGATCTCCGCGGTGTTCCCCCACCTCACGGTGCTGGAGAACATCCGCGTGGCGCTGCAGCGGAAGCGCGGCAGCTCCTTCGATTTCTGGCGTTCCGAGCGCGCCCTCAAGGACCTCGAGCCGCGCGCGAACGAGCTGGCCGAGGCGGTGGGCCTCCAGGACTTCCTGCACACCCCGGCGGTGGAGCTGCCCTACGGGCGGAAGCGGGCCCTGGAGATTGCGACCACGCTGGCGCTCGACCCCGAGCTGCTCCTCCTCGACGAGCCCACCGCGGGGATGGGGCACGAGGACGTGGACCGCATCGCCGCGCTCATCAAGCGGGTCGGCGCGAGCCGCACGGTGCTGATGGTGGAGCACAACCTCAAGGTTGTGGCCAACATCTCGCACATCATCACCGTGCTCGCCCGCGGCGAGGTGCTCGCCGAGGGCGACTACGCCGCGGTGTCGAAGAACAAGGACGTGATGCAGGCGTACATGGGGACCGAGCATGCCTGAGCTCGCCACGGCGAAGGCTGGCCCCCCGCCCGAGCTCGCCACCCGGCCGATGCTGCGGGTCGCGGCGCTCCAGGCCTGGTACGGCGAGTCCCACATCCTGCACGGCGTCGATCTGGAGATCCGGCCGGGCGAGCTGGTCACCCTGCTCGGCCGGAACGGAGCGGGGAAGACCACCACCCTGCGTTCGCTCATGGGCATGGTGCCCCGCCGCGAGGGTTCGGTGGTGCTCGAGGACCAGGAGACCATCCGTCTTCCGCCACACCGCATCGCCCGCCTGGGAATGGCGATCTGCCCCGAGGAGCGTGGCATCTTCGCCAGCCTCACCGTCGAGGAGAATCTGCTCTTGCCGCCGCAGCTGAGGTCGGGCGGCATGGACCTGCAGGCGGTCATGGAGCTCTTCCCCAACCTCCAGGAGCGAATGTCCAGCCAGGGGACCAAGCTCTCGGGTGGCGAGCAGCAGATGCTGGCCATCGGTCGCATCCTCCGGACCGGCGCGCGCCTGCTCCTGCTCGACGAGCCCACCGAGGGACTCGCACCGGTGATCGTCCAGCACATCGGGGCCACGATCCACCGGCTGAAGGCCGAGGGGTTCACCATCCTCCTCGTGGAGCAGAATCTGAAATTCGCCTCCTCGATTGCCGAGCGCCACTACGTGATGGACCGTGGCCGCGTGGTCGACGAGATTCCCGCCGATCGCTTTCAGTCGAGCATGCCGCAGCTGCAGACCCATCTCGGTGTCTAGACGTCCCTTCCACTCGCAGGCTCCAGGAGCGCCTTCCCCTATGAGACTCGCTTCACGGCTATTCGCTTTCGCCCTCACCTGCCTGATGCCGTCCGCGGCCATGGCCCAGGGCGGCAAGGTGGTGAAGATCGGCGTCCTCAACGACATGTCCGGGCTCTACGCCGACCTCGGTGGGCCGGGCTCGGTGGTCGCGGCGAAGATGGCGGCCGAGGAGTTCGGCAACAAGGTCGCCGGGATGCCGATCGAGATCGTCAGCGCCGATCACCAGAACAAGCCGGACATCGGCTCTGGCATCGCCACCAAGTGGATCGACGTGGACGGGGTGGACGCCATCCTCGACGTGCCCAACTCCGGCGTGGCGCTGGCGATGGCCAAGATCGCCTCCGACAAGAACAAGGTGTTCATCGACTCCGGCGCGGCGACCTCGGACCTCACCGGCAAGGCCTGCACCCCCAATACCGTGCACTGGACCTACGACACCTGGTCGCTGGCCAACGGCACCGGGAAGTACGTGGTGAAGGCCGGCGGGGACACCTGGTTCTTCCTGGTCGCGGACTACGCCTTCGGCAAGGCCCTGGAGCGGGACACCAAGACGGTGGTCGAGGCCAACGGCGGGAAAGTGCTCGGCTCGGTGAGCCACCCCCTGAACGCTTCCGACTTCTCCTCCTTCCTCCTCCAGGCCCAGGCCTCCAAGGCCAAGATCATCGGGCTCGCCAATGCCGGCGGCGACACCATCAACTCGATCAAGGCCGCCTCCGAGTTCGGCATCGTCCAGGGTGGCCAGAAGATGGCCGGCCTGCTGGTGTTCATCAGTGACATCCACGCCCTGGGGCTCAAGGCTGCCAACGGACTGCAGCTGACCTCGGCCTTCTACTGGGACACGAACGACGCGACCCGCGCCTGGTCCAAGAAGTTCGCCGCCCGCCACAACGGCCGGATGCCCACCATGGTCCAGGCCGGGGTCTACGCCGGAGTGCTGCACTACCTGAAGGCGGTGCAGGCCCTGAAGTCCGACGAGGACGGCAAGGCGGTGGTGGCGAAGATGAAGTCTCTGCCCACCGACGACCCCGCGTTCGGCAAGGGAACCATCCGCGCCGACGGGCGGAAGATCCACCCCATGTACCTCTTCGAGGTGAAGAAGCCCAACGAGTCGAAGGGGGCGTGGGACTACTACAAGCTCATCCGCGAGATCCCCGCCGCCGAGGCCTTCCGTCCCCTCGACCAGGGCGCTTGCCCGCTGGTCGCCGCCGCCGCCAAGAAGTGACCCGGGCTCCGCCAGTCCGATGACCACCGTCTTCGGCGTCCCCATCCAGGCGCTGTTCAGCCAGCTCCTGGTAGGGCTGATCAACGGCAGCTTCTACGCCCTGCTCAGCCTCGGGCTGGCGATCATCTTCGGCCTCCTGAACATCATCAACTTCTGCCACGGCGCTCTCTACATGCTCGGAGCGCTGGTGGCGTGGCTGCTGCTCCGCTTTTTCGACCTCGGCTACTGGCCGGCGCTCCTCATCGCCCCCCTCGTGGTGGGGCTGTTCGGGATGCTCATCGAGCGGACGATGCTCAAGCGGCTGCAGGGGCTCGATCCGCTCTTCGGCCTGCTCCTCACCTTCGGACTGGCGCTGGTCATCCAGGGCGTCGCCCGGAATTACTTCGGCGTCTCCGGAGAGCCGTACGACGTCCCGGAGCAGCTCACCGGCGGGAGGAACCTCGGGTTCATGTTCCTCCCCAACTACCGCGCCTGGGTGGTCCTGGTGTCGGTGGTCCTCTGCGGGCTGACCTGGTTCGTGGCCGAACGGACGCGCATGGGCGCGTACCTGCGAGCCGCGACCGAGAACCCGGTCCTGGTCCAGGCGTTCGGGATCAACGTGCCTCGGCTGATCACCATCACCTACGGGCTCGGGGTGGCGCTGGCCGCGCTGGCCGGGGTGATGGCGGCGCCCATCTACCGGGTCAATCCCTTGATGGGCGCGGATCTGATCATCGTGGTATTCGCGGTGGTGGTCATCGGCGGGATGGGGTCGATCCTCGGCTCGATCGTCACCGGCTTCGCGCTGGGGGTCATCGAGGGGCTCACCAAGGTCTTCTACCCGGAGGCCTCCAACACCGTGGTCTTCGTGATCATGGCCATCGTTCTGCTGGTGAAGCCGGCCGGCCTCTTCGGGAGGACGGCGTGACCACGCACCGGGTGGAGGCGCCCGCAGGCGTACAGGGCGGGGTTTCGCGTCGCGACGACGTGCGCTCGCTACGCATCCCGATCCTGGCGATGGTACTGCTGGCCGTGGTCGCGCCCTTCGTCATCTACCCCGTGTTCCTGATGAAGATGCTGTGCTTCGCGCTGTTCGCCTGCGCGTTCAACCTCCTGATCGGGTACGTGGGCCTGCTCTCCTTCGGCCACGCGCTCTTCTTCGGAGCCGCCGGTTACCTGGCGGGCCATGCGGCGAAGGTGTGGGGCCTGCCCTTCGAGCTGGCGGTGCTCACCGGGACGGCGACGGCGGCGCTGCTCGGGCTGGTGGTGGGCGGGCTGGCGATCAGGAGCCAGGGAATCTACTTCTCGATGATCACCCTGGCCCTGGCCCAGATGTTCTTCTTCTACTGCCTCCGGGCGCAGTTCACCGGAGGCGAGGACGGGATCCAGGCCATCCCCCGGGGAAAGCTGCTCGGGCTCGTGTCGCTGGACAACAACCTGACGATGTACTTCGTCGTCCTCGCCATCTTCCTGTTCGGCTTCTTCTTCATCCTCCGGGTGATCCACTCGCCCTTCGGACAGGTGATGAAGGCGGTGCGGGAGAACGAGCCGCGGGCGGTGTCGCTCGGCTACAAGGCGGATCACTACAAGCTCATCACCTTCGTGCTCTCCGCCGGGCTGTCGGGGCTGGCCGGGGGCACGAAGTCCATCGTGTTTCAGCTCGCGTCGCTCACCGACGTGCACTGGGGCACGTCGGGCGAGGTGATCCTGATGGTGCTGCTCGGCGGGCTGGGGACGGTGTTCGGGCCCATCGTCGGCGCGGTGGTAATCATCTGCGTGGAGAGCTACCTCGCCGGTCTGGGCGGCTGGGTGACGGTGGTGCAGGGCGCGCTGTTCGTGGTGTGCGTGCTCGCCTTCCGCCGGGGCATCATCGGCGAGCTGTCGCGGGTGCTCCACCGGCCGTTGTGAGGCGCTTCCGCACTCGCGCCTTCTCCCGAACATGATCCGCGGTCGCAGCGCACGCCGGGTGCGGTTGCTCGCGCCGCCACAGTTCGCAGCCGCCGAGGACACGCTCGCGCGCGGTGGATCCGGTGAGCGCGGGGACTTGCGAAGGGCACCGCGTGTGCAGTGCCTCCGCCCGGGACGGCGCTCCGATCTGGGACGCCGCCCGTGTCGGAGGACAGCAAACATGAGCAGCGCGATCAGGGTACGGGAGTGGTCACGGGCCGCCGCGGGGTTTCTCTTCGTGGCGGCATTCCTCGGCCTGGCAATCGCGGGGGTGCACCCGGCGCAGTCCACCGCGCAGTCGCCCACCGTTTCCAGATGGGTGCCGCCGGG
>Ga0105104_10001160_pt1 | contig 19997 bp, 21 predicted proteins | sample PPLLaktember2015_3_FD_87034 | JGI IMG/M metagenome (GOLD analysis project Ga0105104, IMG submission 87034) | Freshwater sediment microbial communities from Prairie Pothole Lake near Jamestown, North Dakota, USA - PPLs Lake P7 Core (6) Depth... | ecosystem: Environmental > Aquatic > Freshwater >... | reverse complement strand
TTTTATCCGGGACTTTTAATCCCTGTTTCCTTTATCAGTCTGTTGAAAAAGGGAAGATCATCCGATCCCGGTCAGTAAATCTTGTTAAACAGACATATCAAGTTTCCTCTTTAAACACAATATTGAGTATACTATAGAAGAATATTATAGAATGATAAGGTTAATAAAAACATATCATTTTTCTTTTTATAAGGCAATCACAATCCTGATTTTATTGGTGTATAACCTGATCATTCATTTTTTCAAATCGCAATTCATAATATTAAAATTTTTTAATTTGTTTGAGGTAAATAGGCATAAGGAATTTCAATAGACATCCAACATTCCGATGTGTATTAATTATCCATATCTGCCTCACAAAGGAGGTCAATTTGGACGATTTTCCCATAGATCCGGTTACACCCCCGGATTCAGTTTACACAACATCGTTGGTTTACGTGCAGAATGGTGTCCGCTTGCGGGTCATGATCTGGCGGCCGAAAAAACCTGTGACCGAAAATCCTATCATCTTTGTGGCCGGCTGGGTATCCGCCGTATCCGGATGGGCTCCCTTGCTGAAGGTCATGGCGGCCAGAAGGCCAGTTTATTATATTGAAACACGGGAAAAGAGATCAGCCCTCTTTGAGAAAAGAAAACTGAAACCGGTGGATTTCAGCATTGGACGTATAGCTGAAGACCTGATTGTCGCTTGCCGCCAACTGGGAATCGCATCGTCAACATCAACTGTTATCGGCAGTTCTCTAGGTGCGACGGCCCTGCTGGAGGCCCTGAAAGAGGGGCGGTTGACCGCAGGAGCAGCATTTTTAATTGCACCCAATAGTGAGTTCAAGGCGCCATGGTATTTACAGTGGATGCTATTTCTTCCGGCTTTCCTGTATCATGGAATTAAATATTTTGTTCTCTGGTACATAAAGACCTTCATGGTCGATGTCAAAAAAGAACCTGAACAAATGATGCGTTATAATGAAACGCTTCAAGCAGCCCACCCCCAGAGGATCAAGCTTTCAGCCAGAGCCGCTATTAGCGGGCACTACCAGGTCTGGCCGCATTTAGACAGCGTGCGAATACCCGTGGCTTTGGCTTACGCCTCTACGGACACGCTGCACTCCTCCGCAAATATTCGCCACATGGCGGACAGGCTGCCTCAGGCAACTGTCGTTACCTGTCCGTCGAACAGATATATGCACAGTGCGGAGGTGATGCAGGATATTGAAGCGTTCATACTCAAGTCGACTATATAACGTTACTTAATGGCCAGACAGGACAGCCATGGAAAGACGCCATCAGCCATTTGTAAAGACTTTCCTGTCTTATCCTCCTTGACAGGTCTTGTTGTTTTATTTATATAATGTCACATTACAATAGAGAAATATAAGATGACTAATCCATGTCCGGATATCCGGGAAGAAGATCTGCAGACCATTCACCTTTTCAGGTGTGTCGCCTATGAATCCATCAAAGGCCTCTTGGAGTCCTGCTCTACGCGCGAAATTCACGCTCAGGAAATTCTTATTTATGCCGGTAAATTAAACAGCACCGTGTACTTTGTCCTCAAAGGCCGCCTGCGTGTCCATTTGGAATCCCTGGACAGCGAACCCATCACCATTCTGGAAGTCGGCGAAAGTGTCGGAGAAATGTCGGTCATTGACAATCAGCCGACATCGGCCTTTGTCGTCGCCGATGAGGACAGTCGGCTCATGGTCATGGATGAGGACATTCTGTGGTCCCTGGTCCAGTCATCCCATGCCGCAGCCTGCAATCTTCTTTTCACCCTGACGAAGCGTGTGCGTCAGGCCGATGCCGTCATCTGCAAAGACGTCGAACTTGAGAAACTCTATCATCGCTATGGATCCGTCGATGCCCTGACGGGCCTCCATAACCGATACTGGCTCAACAACGCTCTGGAACGCATTTATAAGCGCTGTTCTGTGGACAAAACCCCTTTTTCCATCATCATGATCGATGTTGACGAATTTAAGCAGTTTAACGATCGTTTCGGCCATCTTTACGGGGACCGGATTCTGTATTCCGTCGCCCAGACAATCATGCGTCATTTGCGCCCATCGGAAATCATCGCCCGTTACGGTGGAGATGAATTCATCATCCTCCTGCAAGACATGAATCTTGAGCAGGCCAAAGAGGTCGCCGATCGGATACATGGTGCCGTTTCCAAAGCCCCCCCTCTTATCTACGATGAAAATGAAATCCCCCAGGCAGCAATCTCGGCAGGCGTTGCGGAGATGAAGCTGGATCAATCGCTGGAGATTCTCATTGCAGACGCAGATGCCGCCTTGTACCGGGCAAAACACAAGGGGCGCAACTGTGTCTCCCTTTGACCCAAGTGGGCTTTACAACAAATATACTGGACTTCAATCCATAATAAACACAACACCACACATTTTTGTCAAGATTACCCAGCAGCAGAGGATCCATGAAGATATTTGTTGACGCAGATGCTTTTCCGAATGGAATCAGAGATATCCTGATCAGGGCAGCCTTACGATTGAATGTTCCCCTGATCTTTGTGGCCAATAAGCCTTTACGGCTGGAAAAGCTGGCCAATCTGACTTTGGTTGTGGTTCCTGATGGTCCGGATGTAGCCGATGACCGCATTGTGGAATCCGTCAGGCCGGGTGATCTGGTCATTACCGCCGACATCCCGCTAGCGGATCGCATTGTAGCCAAACGGGCTTTTGCCATGAATCCCCGGGGAACGCTCTATACCGAGCATAATATCAAAGACCGGCTGGGGATGCGTGATTTACTGGGTGAATTGAGAGACAGCGGCATGATCACCGGCGGTCCGGCCGCCTTCTGCAAAAAAGACCGCCAGGCCTTTGCCAATCAGCTGGATAGTTTTTTAGTACGGCAGCTCAAGATCGAAAACGAAGCGAAAAGAAAGATCGTCCCCCAGCCATGACCCGAAAGCGAATCATCACATCCAGAATTCCGCCGCTGCCATCGCGGGATCCCCTTGACCGCTACTTAGCCGGCAGATTTTCCTATCTGACACAGGATCAATGGAGGCATGAGATTTCCTGCGGTAAGATATTGCTGGACGGTTTAATCGTTACCGATCCCGTGACGCCGATCAACGGCGGCGAAATACTGGCCTGGGACGGAAGCCGTATCATTGAGCCGGACATCGATGAACGAATTGCTATTCTCTATGAAGACGAATGGTTTATTGCCGTCAACAAAACGGGCAATCTGCCGGTGCACCCATCGGGACGGTATTTCAACAACACCCTTGTTTCCATGCTGGAAGACCGTTACGGGCGCAAGATTTATCCGGCACACCGCATTGATCGCGAAACATCGGGTGTGATCCTTCTGGCTTTTGATGGAAAATGCGCGGGCGCTCTTTCCGAATCGCTGGCGATGGGTTCAAAAGAGTACCTGGCACTGGTACATGGATTGTTCCCCAGTGATGAGATGATTGTTGATTTGCCTTTAGGATCTGACAATGAATCCGCTGTTGGCAAGAAACGCAAGGCGGGAGCGGGTGGAACCGAAACGGCCCTGACGCGATTTCGAAAAGTTCTTTGGGCCGGACAGATTTCCCTTGTCCGGTGTTTTCCCGAAACAGGGCGGCTGCATCAGATCCGCGCCCATCTGGAAGCCGCAGGTTATCCAATTGTCGGTGATAAACTCTATGGCCGGGACAAAACCGCTTTTCTTGATTTTATCAGACATGGATTCACGGCCGAAATGGAAAAGCGCCTTCTCCTGCCGCGTTCGGCGTTGCATGCCGCCAAACTGGTTATTGTGCATCCACAGACCAAAAAGAATATGATTGTCCGCGCGCCCCTTCCTGAAATGTTTGCTGATTTTATCCGTACACAAAAAAATCATGACTGGTCGGGCATTCATCCGGAATACGTTTAGCGTATAATGTAATTTCCCCATTTAGGCCTTTGGTTTTGCGTGCAGGAAAACTACTCATTTAAAATATGATTATTCAATACGTTGATCCTCACCTTCCTGTAATGCTGTTTTTCGGATGTCCCGAATTCACAAAACATTTCAATCGTAATAATTAATGGCTGAACTATAACTTGACATGTGTTACAATAAGTTAAGGTTGGTCTTTCCTGTAGTGCTTATGTTTTTCGGGATACCGAGGAAAAGATTCCTTGCGCATGGAAAGTAGAAATCAGAGATGAGTAAACGCAGGAGAATGGAAGATCGATATCGCCATTTTTCATTCCTATCCGACATTGAAGGAATTAAAAATGCCATCGGCGAGATGCGGGGAATGTATTTCCCCCCTCAACCAGTCTTGAATCGGGACGCCCACTTGAGCGACAATAATCCTTTGCCTGACGAAGAATGGTTTATTCGAACCATTAAAGACAAAATCGCTAGCCACACAGACAACCAAATGGAATACCCTTTTTGGGGTGAACCGATGTTTGAAGAACCACTGGTTGGGTTTGTACGAGGTAATGATCCGATTTTTGATCAATTCAAGAAAGTCATAGGACCTCACCATTTCTCGCCCTGGGAGATCATGCGCTGGCAAGCGGAAAAAAACAGGGTTAAGCCACCGGACCCGGATGATCTCAGCGTGGTCTCTTTTGTCATGCCGTTCACTCAAAAAACCAGACGGGACAATGCCGCAGCTGTTGAATGGACATCGGAGCGGTGGGCGCAGACGCGCCTGTTGGGTGAAATCTTCAGCCAGACGTTTGTGCGGGAGATTGTGACCGCTCTGATGTGTAGGGGAATCCTTGCCGTTGCGCCGGATGTAACCCCCATGTTCAATAAAAAGCGATATCCGCAGGTAGGGTGGGCGTCCCCGTGGTCCCATCGTCACATAGCATATGCCGCCGGGCTTGGCACCTTCGGAATGCATGACTTTCTGATTACGGAAAAAGGGGTAACGCACCGGCTTGGCAGCTTTGTAGTCAATTTGAGACTTGAACCCCATTGTAAAAGACCAGAGGATATTCACGCCAATTGTCTTCATTATCAAGGCCATCCGTGCTTGAAATGCGCAAAACGATGCCCGGTGACTGCCATAACGGCGGAACACTTTCATGATAAAGAAACCTGTTATCAAAAGGTGGCCAACTCCCTGAAGTACTGCAATACGCATTATCATATCTTTATCTATGGATGCGGTCTTTGCGCCACTGGCGTTCCCTGCGCATCAGAAATACCGAAGCAGTTAAAGAGAAATACGATACAAGAACCACCATCAGCATGATTAGTAATGTTTCCGGTTAATGAGACCCGATGTAAAATACGTTTCCCAGATTTGGGAAGAGTAAGGCAAATTGGAATATTCAGCAGATTAACCATCAAACTCAGGCAGGAGGAAATACAATGGCGCTGATTGACGATTACCGTAAAGCCGGTCAGAACATCTATGACCGTTTACATTTATCGAGCTACCCGGTAGCCATCAAATACATACGAGACACAGGAGAGATTCCGGATGGTTTCCTGAGGCCTACGTCGCTCGGCCAGAAGGCCAGCCTTTGCCAGGCCTTTACCTACGCGCGGAGATTAGGCTTGTCGATAGCCATGACGGCCGATGATAATTTCTGTACGCCGGCCACAGTCATGCACAGGTGGGTGGATATACCTTTCGATGTTCTGATGGAGAGCCAGTTGCACCAGAAATGGCACCGAAATGCAGAGGCAGAAAGAAAACGCCTGGAGCATGGGAAAAAGATGATCGGTGAAGCCAACCTGCCCGGGCTTTCTCAGTATGCCGGGTTTATATGCTGTCCCTTGTCTGATGCCCGGTTCGAGCCGGACACCGTGTTGATATTTGGAAACGGCGAGAATATCACGCATATTATCCATACCTTAACATACGATGGAGAGAACTTTCCAACTTCCTCTTTCGAGGGGTTCGCCGAATCATGCCTGAAAGGCGGCCTTATCCCTTTTATCACCGGAGTTCCCCAGGTGGTGGTACCAGGCATGGGAGACCGAGCCTTTTCAGGCATTTATGATTATGAAATAGCTATCGGAGTGCCGGGGAAACTGGTTTTTGATGTATCAAATAACCTGTTTTTAACCGGGGGGCAATTGAATATAGGGCAGCCCGTCAAAACGCTGCTACCCCAGAGCCTGACGGAGAATATAACACCCGGCTTCAAATTCATGCAGGAAAAAATTGATGAATATAAAAAAAGACCTTAACTTAAATGAATGTATCCACTAAACAATCATTGAAGGGATAAATACGATGAAAAAAGTTATTGTCGCAGCAATCGTTATTATCGTTGTCGCCATCATTGTTTATTTCGGCTTGCCCACGCTTCTGAAAGCATTGGGATTGCACGCGCCTTACCAGGGACAGAGTTTTGACCTGACTGGACGCAAGGCGTTGATTGTTACCACGAGCAAGGGCATTCTTGGAGACACTGGAAAGGAAACCGGCGTATATGCATCTGAAATGACCGTCCCCTATTACGAATTCTTTGATGCCAGGATGCAGGTGGATATTGCCAGCATCAATGGCGGGGATATTCCCATAGAACTAATGTCTCTTAAATGGCCACTGTTAACTCCGGCCGATGAAAGATTCCTGACGGATGCTGATTTCCAGCAGAAGGTAAAAAATTCTATGAAAATAGATAATGTTAATTTTACCCGATATGATCTTGTTTACATGGCCGGCGGATGGGGTGCTGCCTATGATCTGGGGACTTCCGATGTTTTAGGCCGTAAAATAAGCGAAGCGTATTCATCAAAGATTATTTTGGGCTCTGTTTGTCATGGGGCGCTGGGATTCCTCCGGGCAAAGGATGAGCAAGGCAATCCTCTGGTTAAAAACAGAAAAATGACGGCTGTTACCGATAAACAGATAAAAGAGCTGGGCATCGAGATAACGCCGCAACATCCGGAAAGAGAATTGCGTGCTGCCGGTGCACTTTTCGAGGCAAAGACCGCGTTCCGGGATATGTTTGCCAACCATGTTGTCATTGATGACACGATTGTTACAGGGCAGAACCAGAATGCCGGTGCTGAAACCGCGCAGAAAATGATGGATCTCCTGAATAAAAAGAAGACAGGTCCTGCGATTAGGAAATAATAATGCAAAACGCAAACTCACGTAAAAAACCTATGGGGCGTTTACCGAAAGTTGTCATTTGGGTGGTTTCTATAATTGTCATCGTCGTACTGACAGCTTTTGTTTTCCAGAAGCAGATATTCACATTCATGGCAACGAAGATAATCCAGCAGCGGCTTCTTAGCCCAACATATAAGAAAGAAGACGGGCTATACGCGGGACTGGCCGGCACAGGGGCACCCTTTGCCGATATAAACCGCACTGGTCCCTGTATAGTCGTAGAGGCTGGCAATAATCTATATATTATAGATGCAGGGCCGGGATCTGCCCGGAATATCGGACTGATGGGTTTTGACATAGGCAAGGTGGATGCGATTTTACTTACGCATTTTCATTCCGATCATATTGCTGCTCTGGGAGAGATGATGCTTCAGCGCTGGGCAGGTGGATCCAATGCAAAACCAGTGGATGTTATCGGCCCGAAGGGTGTTGAAACCGTAGTTGCGGGATTCAATCATGCTTACAGCCTCGATGCGGGATACCGGGTAGCATTTCATGGAGCAGCCACCGTTCCACCGTCAGGGGCAGGCGGCAGAGCCCGACCGTTTGGCTTATCATCTGAAGAAGACGCGTCGATTGTTGTTGTCGATAAAGAAGGGATCAAAATCACAGCATTCAAAGTGAATCATTATCCGGCATATCCGGCTGTTGGTTATCGAGTTGACTATAAAGGAAGATCATTGGTTATCAGCGGCGACACTGTGCCCTGCCAGTCATTAAAAAAACAGGCACAGGGAGTGGATGTACTGTTTCACGAAGCACAGCAGCCTGCCATGATCAAGATGATACACGACCAGGCGGGATTGTCATCATCCCCATCTCTGGCTAAAATAACGGCAGATATTCCCGGCTACCACACATCACCTGAAGATGCCGCCAAAATAGCCAGTGAGACAAACGTTAAACACTTGGTGCTTTATCACATCCTGCCACCGATACCGCCAGTGTTCAATAACATGTTCCTTGGCAATGCGGCTAAATATTACAAAGGGCCTCTTACAGTGGGAGTGGATGGACTGCTCATCAGCCTGCCGGTCAACAGTAACGACATTATTTTCCATCAAACGGCTGGGATGCGCGGGATTTTATAAGGAATCAGCATCGGCACCTGTGAACTGTATTCAAGATATTGGCTTCCGTATTCGCGATGAAGGTCTCGATCCTCCAGAAATGTGCCTATAACAATCCAGATCGTCCACATTATATTGAAAATCAGCCTGTCGAGAGTGAGAACAGGACATGCCCAGATTATAATAATCACAAACAGATAAAGCGGATGGCGCGACCAGCGATATGGGCCTTTCGCGATGATCTTCTGTGGTTCGGACGGCCTATTACTCATGTAACGCATCAAGGGCGTAACACCAAGCGCATCAAATGAACCAAGCGATTTAGATCCCCAGAAAAATCCAGCCAAGCAAAGAAAAAATAAAACGCGAATAAGCCAGAAAATAATCCCTTCAACCTGTGCGATGAGAGCAGGGGCTTTCTGCCAGAAAATCAATACCACCAGCAAAGCAATTGCTGACGTTATTCCATAGAAGGCATTATGATATATATCCGGCATGTATTTCCCAAGCCATTGTTTGAATCCTCTGCGAACAAATATACTGTGCTGCAGGAAAAACATGATCGATAGAATGGCGTCTATCAGTAATGCATCCCTGGCGGCTACGCCAAGATCAATAATGGTAAAGGAACCCCAAAAAAGAAAGAACGCAAACATGATTCCCGATGCCGGTCCCAGTATCAAGAGAATCCAGATTAGCATGATACTTTTAGTATGATTCTTGATGAAATCGGGATTTAAGGTTTTAACAAGAATACTCATAGCATTCTTCCTCTTATAACTGAATGCGGAATGAAAAAGCAGGAAGAGAAAGCACATATCTTGGCTGTTATAAATGCCACCGGATTGATAGGGGGGGTAGCGAATATGTTAATACCCCGTATGATTATTCTTGTTATCAATAGAACAAGAATAATCGAAAACACAATAAACGCTGCTAATATAATTTTACTTAGCATAAGCTAAATTTAATCATTATTAAAATTTATTTGTTTTGACGATGTCTCTTTTTATTTGTTAATGCCGCAACAACAAACCACGTACCCGCTAGAACGAACACAAGCGGCCAGATCATTTGAATCTCTGGTGGAATCCAGCCGGCTATTTTCCCAAACCAGTAAAAACCAACCATTATAAACAATACTCCCCAGAATAGACCACTGTTTCTTCCTCCGCACATCGCACCACAATGATGCCCTTTACTCATCGATCCATTTGAATTTTGATTTTCCGTCATATTAATACTCCTTTCCTGCTTCATAATCATTTACGTTTAATTGAATGTTTTTCCTGTATTCACGGCATTGACAAACTCCAGAAGTCCCCCGGCATAGCCGGGGGACTTCTTGGCAAAAATAACTATTTTCTTTGCCATTGGGATTTTTAGCTTGTTCCTTTACAACATTGTTCCATTTTCGACCGGAGTGCCTCAAAATCAAACTTTCCATCTTTGCCGCCGCAGAACTGTTTCATCATTTGTTCACAGCTTTTGAAATCAAACTTTTCCGTCTTTTCTTCTGCCGATCCGGGATTACAACATTTACCCATAAAAGACTGACAGAACTCAAACCCCTTACTTTTACTCGTTTCTTCTTGTGTAGACATAAAAACCCTCCTTAGTTTTATATTTCTATATTTCGATATGTGTCTAAATATAATATTCACCATTCTTTTGTCAAGGATATTTTTTAAAGAAATATAAAACTTCTTATATCCCTTAAATAGTTATGATTTGTCGAATGTTAATTCGGGAAGGGATTATCGCTTTGATCTACTTGAACAAACCGTTTGTTCTATCTTTTTATGATATTGTTTAGATATTGAGCCATCATCCTGATGGTTTCATCTACAGGCTTTCAAAGAATTGTCTGGCCTTGTCTTTCGCACCTGACAAGCCCTGCATTACGAAGCTCTTTAATATGATGGGATATTGTAGAAAGAGAAATATTAATATTACTTGCAACATTACAGACAGAAGGCTGATTATCTTGATTGAGCATTGCCTGCGCCTGGCAAAGTCTTATATTCTCAAAAACCGCCAAACGAGTCTCATTGGATAAAGCCTTAAACGCTGCACACATCCGTTCCATATCTTTGTCGCTTTTCTGTTTTCTTGGTTTTCCCGGCATAGAACTCAACCTTTTAATTTAGATATTTACATACTTTTGGAAATATTATAATCCTCAATTACTTTTGTCAATCGTAATATTAATAAATCCTTCTTTTTGTTTTAAGCCAACTATAGTTCAGGATAAATCATCAAATCATCTGGATCTATTTTTTTGCTTTCGCCTCGTTGTCAATCGCCATCTGAACCTGCCTGTAGAAAGAAAGATGTTTTCTGCCCTGGTCTCCGCCCTGAAGATCCGTGGCGTGCGGCCAGTTGCTGTTTGAAGCGATGATCAGTTTCCGCCTGGGGTCGATGAAGATGCCCTGACCGAAAATCCCTCTCGCCGCAAAGCTGCCATCGTTCAGAACCCACCACTGATAGCCATAGCCATATTCCGCCTGTTCGGTATCGGCGTGCTTCATCGTTGCTGCGGTAATCCAACCATCGGGTAACACCGACTTGCCGTTTGCCATACCGCCACCAAGGATAAACAGACCAAAGCGGGCAAAGTCCCGGGTTGATGCCTGCATGCAGCAGCCGCTGATTTCATGGCCGGTGGATCCCAATAACCAGCTCGCATCCTGCTCCATGCCAAAGGGCTTCCAAATCTTCTCCGACAGATAGTCGGACAACGTCTTCCTGGTCGCCGAACTAACCAGCACGCCAACCAAATTGGTCTCGCCGGTTTTGTAAACCCATTTCGCACCCGGAGGCGCTTCACGCTTTAATTTACGCATATAGCTGACAGTCGTATCGACGCCCGGTTCGGCCTTGTGCACATCAAACAAGGCGACATCCGATTTGGGGTCAGCATAATCCTCAGTCCACTTCACGCCTGATGTCATGGTCAGCAATTGCCTGATCGTAACATCATCATAGGCAGAACCTTTGAGGTCGGGAATGTAGTCAGATACCTTGTCGTCGATGCTCTTGATATAGCCGTCCTTGATTGCCGCACCGACCAATGTCGAGGTGACTGATTTGGCAACCGAAAAACTGGTCCATCGTTTATCGCCACTGAAATCCAGTCCATATTTTTCGAGACGGATTTTGCCGTCCTGAATGATCAACAATCCGGCGGTCCGTTGGTCCTTCATATAAGCATCAATATCAATGCCAACATCAAGCGGTTGTCCCTTCGGCAGAGGATAGACATTTTTACCGGCAGAAATAATCCGGGATTTGGCAACGATAGGAACCCTGTCCATCGCGCGAAAAGCAGCATCACGCTGCGGGATGGACCAGAAAAGGACATTCCTGTCTTTTGGCACGTGTAAAATGAGCCCGCGCATGTCCTTGTCAATCGCAACCCAGAAGATGCCGATTACCGCTGCCAGTGCCAATAAAAACCCTATCATCCATTTACGCATGGCGTCCCTCCATCATATTCTTTTTTAGCCTTTCGCAAGTGTCCCTTCCCCCTAATAACAAATATTTCTAATAAGTTGTGAGCGCAAGAATGATGACCGGATGATTTTGTTATCACAAAACATCCATCGACTAAAGCTTGATTTTTTTAAAATCAGCATTATACTTAAACAAGAATGGCAAGGAAAATCGGCGGGTGGCGAACGGCTGTTGCCCGACAGGTTTTTTGTTGAAACGCAGCATACAAACCGTGGGCACTGCAACGAAAGGAGTATAAAATGAAAAGATACAAGGGCTTAACAATTTTTTGTGCCGTCCTCCTGTTTGGCGCAATCCTGATCTCGACGGCCTTTGCGGATATGGATAAGGTTGCCGATAAGGAGCTGGGACAAACGCAAGCTTATGTGAAAGGGAAGCCAGTCAAAGACACAACGAATGAAACGGTAAAAGATGCATTCAAGGTGGAAAAAGAAATAACCCGTGATAGCCATGACAAAGGAGTGGTCACTCCTCCCCCCGCAGAAAGCAAAAAAGATACGGTTAATCATGAATCGTTGAGTCGGCGCCTGGTGGAAGCCATCGAAAGTGGAAAGGGCTCACGTTAAGATACGTCATCCGGTTGTTGAACTTCAGTATTCCAGCTGTTTGTTGTTCTGCACCGGCAACCCGTCTATATGTCAACCTGAAAAAATTACAAACGATGGATGTGTTGACGAGGCCATGATTCGATAGTAACGCTTGTCCCTATTCCATCATCCATACTAGACACTTACAGTTATAATTCACGGGGGAAAACTCAAGAGTAAAAAAATGGAGCCGAACGGATCCAAAGACCGTCCGGCTCCATTGGTTATTATCCTTCTGTTATTTTTCTATTGCCAAAAACCCGTTCTGGTGGAAGTCCCTGCCTACGACCTTCTTGGAAATACCTTTCTGATCCAGGTACGCGGTAATGCCGCCCATGAAGAACGGCCATCCTGCTCCCATGATAACACCGGTATCCACATCTTTGGGACTCGCCACGACACCCTCTTTGAGAATAAAATCGATCTCCTTTGCGACACGATTCAAGACACGCTCTCTGATCTCGTCGTCGGTGAACTTCTTGTCCCCCTGCGACCAGCCGGCTGCAATTTCGGGATCAACATCGATACCCTTATCGGTAAAGGTAAGAATGGACTTCTTGCCTTTCGCCACCAGGTTTTTGAGTCCTGTGTTTACCGGGAAACGGTCAGCCCACGCCTTGTTAAGGGTCTCCTGCACATGAAGGGCAATGGCAGGTCCCACAAGCGCGGCAAGGGTAAACGGCGACATGGGGTAACCCAGCTCGACAACGGCGTTATCCACCTGCATAAAAGGCGCTCCTTCGTCGATGCACTGGAAGATGCCATCCATCCATGCCAGCAGAATCCTGTTCACGAGGAAACCGGGCGCGTTCTTCACGAGAACAGGTGTCTTCTTGATTTTCTTGGCAATGTCGAATGCCGTTGCCAAAACGACATCACTGGTTTTTTCAGTCTTGATGATTTCGACAAGCGGGAGCACGGCAATGGGATTAAAGAAATGGAAGCCCACCACGCGGGACGGATCCTTCAGGTTTTTGCCCATCTCTGCAACATCCAGAGAGGATGTATTGGTGAGGAACAGGCACTCCGGCTTGCAGGCTGCTTCCAGATCGCCAAAAATTTTCTGTTTGATGCCCATTTCTTCGAAAACAGCCTCGATGACGAAATCGCAGTCCTTGAAGGGTTCGTATGTTAAGGTACCGGTGATGAGTTCCTCCCCGATCCATTTGGCATCCGCTGCGGACAGTTTGCCTTTTTTAGCGGTCTTGCCAAGCTGTTCCCTGCAGTAAGCTAACCCCTTATCCACGAATTCCTGCTTAATATCTTTCATGACAACCGGGCACTGATAGCGCTGTGCGAATAACAGGGCCATCTGGGATGCCATGAGGCCTGCGCCGATGACGCCGATCTTCGCAATCTTGTTGCCCTTGACTTCTTTCGGCGGCCTGCCGGGAAGTTTCTTGGCCCGGCGCTGGGTAAGATCAAATGAGTATACACCGCACTTGAACTGATCGGATATGATCATGTCAGCCAGTGTTTCGTTCTCCTTCTGGAACCCTTCATCCAGAGACCATTCGCCAGCACCCTTGATGAGATCAAGCGCCCGGAACGGCCCTATTGCTCCTGAATGAGACTTGCCGATAATAAATTCTTTCGTCTTTTTATAGAGATCGTCACTCATCTTCGGATCCACTTTTTTGCGCTCGATCTTCTCTTCGCCGGTGATGATGCGCTCGAGTAACGCGATGGACTCATCCATGAACTCTGCGGGGGCGATGAGTTTATCAGCAAGACCCATCTCGAAGGCCTTTTTGGAATTAATCATTTTGTTCATGTTGAGCGGGTTCGTGATGATGAGCTCGATGGCTGTTTCAGGACCGCAAAGTTTGGGTACCAGCTGGGTTCCGCCCCAACCCGGCACGAGGCCGAGGAAGCACTCGGGCAGCGCATAATGATCGCACCCGCCCGGACTTCTGGAGATCGTGCGGTAGTTGTGATAGAGCCCCACCTCAACGCCGCCGCCCATGGCAGCGCCATTGATAGCGGCAAGTGTCGGGACCTTGAGGCCCATGATTCTCTTGAAAGTCGTGTGTCCCAGCGCGCCGATCTGGAGAGCAGTCTCCTTTTTCATATTCGGGTCGACACTCATGATATCGGCACCGACGTTAAAAATGTAAGGTTTTCCGGTAAGTATCCAGCCCTTTACATCCTTGTCCTTCTCAACAATGTCGATGACCTTGTTGAGTGATTCAAAGGCCTCTTCGCCCCAGGTATTGGGAATATTATAGAACTGTCCGTTGTCCATGGTGACAATCGCTATCTTGCCTGCCTTCTTTGACTGAAAGAAGTTTAATTTACATTCTGTTATGTATTTAGCCATTGTATGAGCCTCCTAGATTGATTTTCCTACTACGTTTTCCCAAATGATCGAACCGCCCATGCCCAAGCCGACGCACATGGTGGTGAGCCCGTACCTGGCTTTTGGATTGAGCTCGAAATCCTGCCCAAGCTGCATGCTCAAACGCACACCGGAGCTGGCCAGCGGATGGCCCATGGCAATAGTCCCGCCGTAAGGATTGAGCTTTGGATCTACCGGGGTCTTCATACCGAAATGTTTCATGAATCCGACAGCCTGTACGGCAAAGGCCTCATTGAGTTCAATGATATCAATGTCTTCGAATTTCATACCGAAGTTCTTAAGAACCTTTTCCGTGGAGGGAACAGGCCCCCATCCCATGATGGACGGATCCACGCCGGCAAAAGCGGCACCGACAAACTTCATTTTGGGTTTGATCCCCAGCTCTTTGCATCGTTTGCCCGACATCAGGAGCGATGCGCATGCGCCGTCGTTCAATCCCGAAGCGTTTGCCGCTGTGACGCGGCCTTCCGCCTTAAAGGGAAACTTCCGGAGGCCCTTGATGCTCTCCAGGGTGGTCCCTCGTTTGGCCTGCTCATCAAAGTTGGCAACTTTCCACCCGGTAGGAGAAAATACCGTCATATCAACACAGTGCCTGTTGTAGTAACCTTCATCCAGGGCCTTGAAGTATTTCTCAAGGCAATGGAAGGCGTATTCATCCGCCTCATCCTTGGTAACGGGCTGCTCGCCATGTTCCGGCAACCAGTCATGAAGTTTTTCCGCGGTGTTGCCCATGTTGAAATACTTAACTTCCACCATCTTCTCTGTAACGATTCTCGGGTTCGGATCTGCACCCGCTCCCATGGGATGATGGGCCATATGTTCCACACCACCGGCAATAATGATATCCGCACAGCCAGTCTTGATGAACGACGATCCAATGGCCTGGCAGGTCATGCCGCCGGCGCACATTCTGTCCACCGAAAATCCGGCAACCTTTTCCGAGAGCCCCGCAGTCAAAACTGTCGCCCTGCCCATCGTGGTGCCCTGATCACCGACCTGTGTTGTCGCACCCCAGATGTTGTCATCCACTTCGTCCCATGGAACGTTCGGGTTTCTTCGAATGAGCTCTTTCATGACCTTGGTCACCATGTCATCCGCCCGCGTGCCCCAGTAATGGCCGTCCTGTCTGGCCTTTCCGAACCATGTCCGCACGCCGTCAACAAAATACGCATCTCTTAAATCCATACATCCTCCTTAGTACTCGTGTTCTTTATTATTTTAACAGAGGATCACCAGATATGGTGAGACCTCTTGCAACCTTAACTTTTTAGAGCTAACATTACGAAATGAGTTTTGTCAATGAACTTCTGAATGACATGAACTTTCAGACAAAAACTACTAAAAACGACCTATGGGATGTGGTCAAGGAATCGCGATTTTGTCTTTCAGGATGATTATGTATCATGATAATATTATCACTTGGATTCAATGGCGTTCATCAGGAGTTGAAGCCTGTTATTTTCGCTTCCACGGCCCACGTGCGGATAGCAAAGTTCGACAGGCAATCCTTACAGGTACTGTTAAAGATACTTTGTCTTCAGGCATTTCAAAGAAATTCAAATCTTTTCATACTAATGAAATATGACATGGTAAATCACGTAAATCCATGAAAGAAAACCGTGGAAGATCGCCCACAACACAGAATGATTGGTACTGTAACTGATTGTGATTGCCAGTGCCGACCCGAAAGAGATTCCTGTGGTTACGATATGTCCGTACATTGCAGCCTCCTTTAAAAGTCTGATTTTTTCACAAGTCCCTGTTTCTTCAGGATTGAATCAAGGAACTTCACACACATCCGGATCGAATGCAAATAGTTTGACCCCCGTGAATAAGACCGTAAAGACGTTAACCGCACTCTGCTACTTGCGTCCTTTGCAGGCTGATTCTCCCGAACCATACCCTGCTGATGTTTCCTTCAGCAGCACTCCTGCCTTGAATGTCAAAATGTAAATAAAATCGTTTTCACCGCAGTTATAGTACCATTCCTCTACCACTACCGTCTCTTCGCTGTACTGCCCGCCGTAATATCCCCTGAAATACCCTCCGCCGGTGGTCCCCCGCGTTTCCGTTTTTACATCCTTTTTGTAGGTAGGGGGACCGCATCTTGACAGAACAATGGCTTCCGAATCGCCCGCGGTGACAATTTCATTACCGCACCTGAAGGCGTGACCGTCAATCGCCACAACTGCTATTATAATGAAAACAATGAGAACCAGCATAAGACCTTTTTGCATGGCAGCCCTCCTCGTTAAGACATTACTTCCTCATTGCTTATTTATAAGAAATGTATTTCTGCAAGTCAATAACGATATTGAAAAATCATCAGCCTTGGCAAAAATGCAAGGGTTCAATTGGTAATAAATACGGTCCCTACCCGACAAGCTCAGGCACCGCCATTGACATTGACGATGAGCATCACTATATTGAGAGCATGAGAGACTGCAGTGTTCGTATGGAGTCTATTCTACTGGATGTTAACGAAAAGTAAATTCAAGGGTCTTTGTGGTGATTATCACCCCTTATAGACCAAATGGTAAATGATGGACTCCAGTAAAAAGACGACACGGCACAGGTGGCTCTCATTTTTTATTATATACGAACGGCAAAATTTGGTTACGATTCATATAGAAGATTTTTCGAATGAAAGTAGCCCTTCTTTCCGGTAAAACGAAGTTTAATATCCTGCCTATCGTAGATGATTTACTCTGCTTTTGTTCATCGTCTCTTTCTTAATCGAGAAAAATGCATATCGTGAATAATGTGAGAAAAAATAAAATTTAATCATTAGGAGTGTAAATATGGAAGAAAAAAAAGGAAAAAGAAGTGAAGACAGCAGCATCATTATGACTCAGCAGATGAATCCTCAAGATGCAAATCCTGCAGGAAACGTCCATGGCGGGGTTATTATGAAATTCATCGATAGTGCGGCCCTCGCAGTTGCGGTTCGTCACGCAAGGGCCAATGCAGTGACAGCGTCCATTGACCGGCTGGAATTCCATTATCCGGTCTTTGTCGGTGATCTCCTGACTGCACATGCGAGTTTAAACTTCGTAGGGCGGACCTCTATGGAAATTGGTGTTCGGGTGAAACCGAAAATCTCATGACGGGGAATATTCATCATACATCAACTGCCTATCTGACGTTTGTAGCCCTTGACAAAAGTGGCCGGCCTGTGCCGTTGCCCCCTCTGATCTTAGATACAGAAGAGGAGCAACGCCAAAATCTGGAGGCAAAAACCAGAAGGGAAATGCGCCTAAAAGAGAGGAAGAAGGAAAAGGCAAATCATATTAATCCAGATAGCACTGCTGACTCCGAAATCCGTGCATAGTTCATGATGTACAGGAGCAACGCAAATATTCACCAATCTGAAATAAGGGAAGTCCAGTATTAAGCCTAGATGAGCGGCGGAATTCATTCCGCCGCTCATAATAGATGTAAATGTTTTTTCCCGTGTGCTTCAACTGGTGTGACAGGAAGCTCGATCGACCGATTACTCGTTCAGCCTCCGATGCTACCCGATCAGCGATTAGGAAGAACCACTACCGTGTCGCCACCTGTAGCACCCTGTTCGCCCTTGGCACCTTCGGGGCCGGTCTGACCGGTGTCACCTTTTTCTGCAGGCGCGCCCGTATCTCCCTGTGATCCTTGTGCTCCCTGGGTCCCTTGTGTTCCCTGAGTCCCCTGTGTTCCTTGCGGGCCTGGAGGTCCTGGAACAGGCGCAGGTGCAGGTGTAACCACAACGGTATCAGGAGTCGCAGGCGTAACCACCGTCGTCGGTCGCTCACATGCGCTTACTGCCAGCGCGAACAGTGCTGCTAAAACTAAAATTGAATATCTCATGATGATTCTCCCATATGTCCAAAAAAACTGAGCGCGGTATTGCGCGCAGTTGACCGTATATTTCGTTGTTTTGCGGCGGCAAGCAATATAAGATTCGCAAGCCAACTATCCGGACCAACCCGAGAAGGCCAACTTTCAAAGGACCCTTTGAAATGACTTATCACCTTCCCGGAAAAACGTGAAACGACTGCACACTAAACTTACTTCAGATTCGCCCCATCAGCAGCAGAATGATCAGAATCAAAAGGATCAATCCAATACCACCACTGGGATAGTATCCCCACTTCTTACTGTGAGGCCAAGTTGGTAATACACCGACGAGAATAAGCACCAAAATAACGATCAGTATCGTACCCATATTTCCCCTCCCTAAATGTTATTTGACTCTCTGTTTCTTAGCTAACAAGATTGCCCTGCTCTCAGTGATCAATTAATGCAAATAGCCAGCCAATAGCCAGTGAGAATCATAATTTTTAATTAATCCAGCAATAACAGGTTGTTGAATGAGCAGAGGCGAGCACCATCAATATATGGAAGAATTCGTCTGGCCTCAGTATTTGGTGGAGCCTCAACAGGTTGAGGGATCATTTGAACGGGGGAAACGGTCTAATCCGGTTCCTTTGTCTCCGGCCACAACGTATTGAATATCGTTTGAAACAATGTATGCCGGAAAAAACGGAAAAAATGCAGACGCTAATGGAAATCATGCCGAACAGACAATGGCTACACGAATGGTAAAATCGTAAATCATGTTAATTTTAGCATTTTAACTGTGGAAAATTAATATTATTTTTGATAAGTTTATCAAAGTGCAAAAAATGAAATGGCGATATTTCCCCTTAGCTGCCCTCTATCGATAATGATTTATTGCACGTTAGCAAGCGACCTTCATAATATTTTATTCAGTCAAGTATTAATTAACTTCAAACTAATTTACGCTGTTGGAAAGTGTTCCTCTTTTTAATGAGTGTAAAGATTTCGGGAGATAACCATGGTTAAGAAAAAACATGAGGCTGTTTTGCTTGGAAAATGCCGGACGGGCATCAAGGGGCTCGATGAAATCACGAAGGGCGGGCTTCCCCAAGGCAGGCCGACCCTGATCTGCGGTTCAGCAGGCTGCGGCAAAACACTTTTCGCCATGGAGTTTCTCCTGCGGGGCGCCCTGGACTTCGGGGAACACGGAGTTTTTATGACCTTCGAGGAATCACCGGAAGATCTCGCGAAGAACTTCATCTCGCTGGGTTTTGATATCAATGACATGATGTCGCGTGGTCTCATCGTCATGGACCACGTTTACATCGAGCGAAGCGAAATTGAGGAAACGGGCGAGTACGATCTGGAAGGATTGTTCATCCGACTGGGAAATGCCATTGATTCCGTCGGCGCAAAACGGGTTGTCCTGGATACCATCGAAGCGCTTTTCTCCGGGCTGTCCAATGCCGCGATCATCAGGGCAGAGCTTCGAAGGCTTTTTCACTGGTTGAAAGAACGCGGTGTGACGGCCGTCATTACGGGGGAAAGCGGCGAAA
>Ga0105104_10001158_pt1 | contig 20030 bp, 18 predicted proteins | sample PPLLaktember2015_3_FD_87034 | JGI IMG/M metagenome (GOLD analysis project Ga0105104, IMG submission 87034) | Freshwater sediment microbial communities from Prairie Pothole Lake near Jamestown, North Dakota, USA - PPLs Lake P7 Core (6) Depth... | ecosystem: Environmental > Aquatic > Freshwater >... | reverse complement strand
CAGGTACGATCACCAATTCCTACGGGATTGAAAATGACCTGCGTGACCCGCCGGGTATTTTTGTCTGCCGCGGCCTGCGTTGGTCCTGGCCTGAATTCTGGGACATAGTGAAACGATATTCATGAATTGTTCCATTGTCATCCGCGCCTATAACGAAGAAAAATATGTTGGACGTTTGCTCGAAGGGATCCGCCAGCAAACGATCAGGGATGTGGAGCTCGTCCTTGTCGATTCAGGCTCGACCGACGGAACGGTCTCCATTGCGGAAGCGGCTGGGGCGCGCATCGTGCGCATCCCGCCAACGGAGTTCACCTTCGGGCGTTCGCTCAATATCGGGGTTCGTTCCGCCACGCGGGAGCTGGTCGTGATCGCCAGCGCGCATGTTTATCCGGTCTATGTCGATTGGCTGGAGGCACTCCTGCGTCCCTTTGCAGACGATGATGTCGCCCTGACCTACGGCAAACAGCGCGGACCCGAATTCGCACACTTCTCTGAGCAGCAGATCTATCATCAGTGGTATCCCGATGTCAGCCAGCGGCGGCAGCCAACTGCCTTCTGCAACAATGCCAATGCCGCGATCCGAAAGAGTCTCTGGGACAAGCATCCCTACGATGAGACGTTGACCGGGCTTGAAGATGTCGCCTGGGCGAAGTGGGCACAGGAGCAGGGGTACGACGTCGCGTACGTGGCGGAAGCAGAGGTCATCCACATTCACAATGAAACCCCGCAGGGCGTGTTCAACCGTTACCGGCGTGAGGGAATGGCGTTCAAACAGATCTATCCTGAAGCGCATTTCAGCCTGTATGATTTCGTGCGCCTGACCGCCATGAACATCCTGAGCGACCTGTGGCACGCGGCGCGTGCAGGCGCCTTGTGGAAGAATATAGATTCAATAGTTTGGTTTCGCTGGATGCAGTTCCATGGGACGAGAATGGGTTACCGCGAGTCGGGTTCCCTCACTCCACAGCTGCGAGAGACGTTTTATTATGCGCGCGAAAGAAAGCTGGAAGAGGACACGCAGAGGGACGTCGAGCCGATCCGATATCAAGAGTAAATGCACCGAACGAATTGAAGAGTGAAGATGCAAAGGGAGCAAACACTCAGGAGCGCGGCGAACAGGAAACGCCTGGGGGAAAGAGCTGGATTCGGTATAATCACTCACTATGAAACTTGTCGCTCTTGTCCCGATGCGCCATCACAGCCAGCGTGTGCCCGGTAAGAATTACCGCATGCTTGCCGGAAAGCCGTTGTTCCATCACATCGTTGAAACGCTGCTCGCGGTCCCTGAGATCGCGGAGGTGGTTGTAGATACTGACTCGACGCCGGTGATCAATGGTTTGCGCCGGCATTTTCCGCAGGTAAAGGTCATCGACCGGCCCGAACATTTGCGGGCGGATGATGTGCCGATGAACGATATCCTGATCCACGACACCGGGCAGGTGCCGGCGGATTTTTACCTGCAGACACACAGCACGAATCCTCTGCTCAAGCAGGAGACGGTCGCGCGTGCGATCAAAGCTTTCCTGGCGGATGCCCCCGCGCACGACTCACTCTTCTCGGTCACTCGCTTGCAGACCCGGCTCTATGACCAGCACGGAGGCGCCATCAACCACGACCCGGCTGTCCTGATCCAGACCCAGGACCTGCCTCCTGTCTATGAAGAGAACTCATGCCTGTATATCTTTACCCGTGAAAACCTCATCAAGCGGCACCACCGGATCGGAGAAAATCCGATGATGTTCGAAATCGATGCCGAGGAAGCCTGGGATATCGATGAGGAACTCGATTTCACAATTACAGATTTTCTGCTGAGGAGAAAGCATCAAGTTGCGCCATTTTAGAGTCGTTCAGGAACTTTCAGGCAGATGGTTTTCGATCCCCTGGTATCCTCTCGCGATCAGTGCCTACCCTGTCCTGGCTTTGCTCGCTACAAATGCCGGTCAGGTGGACCTGGATGCGGGCCTCCGCCCTCTCCTTTTTTCCATTGCATTCGCAGGATTATTATTTCTGATCCTCTGGCTGTTCTTTCGCAAGGCGCATAAAGCTGCCTTCCTGACCACGCTCTGGCTGGCGTTGTTTTTCTCCTACGGGCATGTCTACATTACCATCGACGAGAAATATCCCGATTCCAATACCACGCTTTGGCTTGCGATTGTCTGGGGAGTCCTGTTCGTGCTCACGCTTGTGTGGGTCACACGTCCAAAGCTGACCTTCGCTTCCTCCACGGCGGCGCTGAACGTGGTCGCGCTCGCGCTGCTGGTCATGGCCGGGTGGGAGATCATCCCGAATATCCAGCCGCCCAGCGCCCATGCCCTGGCATTGACAGATGCCCCGATCCAGACCGATCTTATCCTTCCTGAAAATCCTCCCGATGTTTATTTTTTTGTCCTGGATTCGTATACCCGCGCCGACCTGCTCAAAGAGGCATATGGGTTCGATAACAGTGAATTTCTCCGGGAACTGGAAGGGCGCGGCTTCTTTGTCGCCGAATGCAGCCAGAGTAACTACGTGCGGACCGAGATTTCGCTGGGCTCCGCTCTCAATATGCAGTACCTGCAGGACCTAAGCGAGAAGTTCGTGCCCGAGAACACGGGCCGGCGTCTTTTGTGGGATGCGCTTCAACACAATGCCGTGCGCTATAACTTCGAAAACCTGGGCTACGAAATCGTAAGTGTCGAGACAGAGTTTGCATGGCTTAACCTGTCTGACACCGATCATTTCCTGAGCCCGCCGCCTATTTCTTCCGGCATGACTGAGTTCGAGGGCTTATTCCTGCGTACGACGCTTGCCCGTTACATAGACGAGTGGGGTTGGGTGGACCCGGATGCCATTTTGGGCGTTACTGCTCGCGATCGCTTCAACACGGTCTTCAATAACGTCGACGACCTCGCCAAAATGCGGCAGCCAACCTTTTCCTATTTGCATTTGGTCTCACCGCACCCGCCGTTCGTCTTCGACGCGCAGGGCAATCCGACGGACCCTGCTGATTTCTGGAATGACCAGCGCCTGTATCCGGCAGCCCTGTATCAAAAAGGATATGTGAATCAGCTGCAGTTCCTGAACAAAAAGATGCTGCAGGCGGTGGATACGATCCTGGCGGAGTCTGACGTGCCGCCCGTCATCATCATTCTGGGCGATCACGGTCCGTGGCTGCAGCCAAAGCACAATCGGATGTTGATCCTGACCGCGATCTATCTTCCGGGCCATACCGACAAACTGTATCCGGACATCACGCCCGTCAATATTTTCCGGCTGGTATTCAACACATACTTCGGTGGGAAGTATGATATGCTCGAAGATGTCAGTTACTTCTCCCCTGTTCCGAAATTATATGATTTCTCTGAAGTGCCGGATTCGTGCGGGCAATCATTAAATCCCTGAAAGGTTTTTGTACGTCGTGAAGTCATCGCTGTTTCAAAAAATACAATTTACGCCGCTGTATCCAGTCTTTTTTGCTGCCTATCCGGTGCTGGCGCTGGTGGGAATTAATATCAATGAAGTGGAGCCAACCGTGCTTTGGCGCCCACTGATCGTTCTGGTGCTCGCAGCCATGGCACTTCTGGTGCTGTTCTGGCTCCCGTCACGCGATTGGCACCGCGGTGCACTTTTGCTTTCCAGCCTCGTTTTTTTGTTCTTCACATATGGGCACGCCTATGCTTACTTAAAGCAGATCCATGTCGCGGGCCAGGTCCTCGGACGGCACCGCTACATGGTCCCGCTCTGGGTAGGCGTGGGCGCGCTGGCAGCCTGGTGGGTGATGCGCAAGCTGCGCAGCCCGCGCTCATTGACGCCGGTATTGAACCTCGTTTCGATCTTTCTGCTGATCTATCCTGCTTTTCAAACCGTTTCCTACGTGCTCAAAAGGGAGGCAACAGAAAAGACCGCCCTGGAAGCGGCCCAGGCGAAAGGCACCACCCTGCCTCTTGGATATGCTCCCGACATTTATTACATCATTCTGGATGCCTATGGACGGGCGGATCTGTTGCAGGAGATGTTTGGTTACGATAATACGCCCTTCCTGGAATCGCTTGCATCCAGAGGGTTTTACATCGCAGAGTGTTCCCAGAGCAATTATGGGCAGACCATGCTTTCGCTGACCTCGTCCCTGAACTTCAATTACCTCGACGCACTGACAAGTTCATTGACGCCGGATTCGGATACGCGGGCTCCCTTGCGTGCCCTCGGGCAATATAACGGTGCCAGAAAATTCCTGGCGCAGCAGGGATACAACATTGTCTCGTTTGCCACCAATTTCCCCGTCTCGGAATGGAAGGACGCCAATTATTTTCTCAGCCTGCCCCCGCAGGGGATGACGGACTTCGAGATCATGCTCGCGCAGACCTCCGCCTGGCGCGTCCCCATGGATCTGACCGCTGAGCCGCCCGAACAGATTTCCGCCGCGTGGTATCGCCGCCGGACCCTCTTCGCCCTCGAGCAAATGGAAACAACGGTGCCGGAGATCCCCGGTCCCAAGTTCGTGTTCGTTCATCTGGTGATCCCGCATCATCCCTTTGTGTTCGGTCCCAACGGGGAGAAACTGAACAGCATCGAAGCCGGGGTGCCCAGGTTCGAAGAATACAAGGTCAAGTATCCCGATCAGGTGACGTATATCAATACACGCGTCAGTGCGCTGGTGGATCTTATTTTGCAGAACTCCCCCAATCCGCCGGTCATTGTGATCCAGGGCGATCATGGTCCCGCGCCGTTCGACGTGATCGAACGCCGCGTAAAAATCCTGAACGCCTATTATTTCCCCGATAACACGGGAGGCTTGTATCCGACGATCACGCCAGCCAACACATTCCGTTTGATCTTCAATAAATATTTTGGGCAGAGTTATCCAATGCTGGAAGACCGCTCCCTCTACTCTGCCTACGATGTTCCCTACAATTACGTGGAAATTCCAAACGACTGCACAAAATGAGATACAAAGTCCTCTTCACCGCCCCTTACATGATTCCGTTTGTGGATCGCTTTAAACCCGTATTCGACCAATACGGCATCGACCTGATCATTCCGGATGTGCGCGAGCGCATGGAGGAAGCCGACCTGCTCAAGTATGCCGGTGATTTCGACGGCGCCATCTGCGGGGATGACCGCTACACCCTGCGCGTGATCGTAGCCTGTAAGCCGCGCCTCAAGGTCATCTCCAAGTGGGGGACCGGGATCGATTCGATCGACGCCGAGGCCTGTTCCCGTTATGGGATCAAGCTTTGCCGCACCCTGAACGCGTTCACCCTCCCCGTCGCCGACACGGTCCTGGGGTACATGCTCGCTTTTGCCCGCCGCCAGCCCTGGATGGACAAGGAGATGAAATCGGGCACATGGGACAAGATCCCCGGCCGGGCGCTGAGTGAATGTACCCTCGGCGTGATCGGCGTTGGCAATATTGGCAAGGCGGTGACGCGGCGGGCGCGCGCCTTTGGCATGCAGGTCTTTGGCACGGACATTGTCGAGATCGATCACGTCTTTCTGGCGGAGACTGGCATCGAAATGGTCGACCTGGAGACGCTGCTTGCGCGTTCCGATTTCGTTTCCGTCAACTGTGACTTAAACCCGACCAGCCATCATCTTATCAATAGCGATACGCTCGCCCTGATGAAGCCGAATGCCGTGCTGATCAACACGGCGCGCGGGCCGATCGTCGAGGAGGCAGCGCTGATCGAAGCGTTGCAGGTCAAACGTCTCGCAGGCGCCGCCCTGGACGTTTTCGAGCTTGAACCGCTGCCCCTGGAAAGTCCATTGCTGAAAATGGATAACGTCCTGCTTGCCCCGCACAATTCCAATTCCAGCCCCGCCGCGTGGGAGAGGGTCCATTGGAACACTATCAGGAATTTGCTCGAGGGGTTAGGCTTGGAATATCATGTCGAACACTCCTAAAAAGATATCCTGGCTTCAACATCTTCCACTCTATCCCTTTTTATTTGCTGTTTATCCCATTCTGGCTCTCTTAGCGTTTAATATTTCTGAGGTGGAGTTTTCATCAGGGATCCGACCACTATTTTTGTCAGTACTGGTGGCTGGCTCCTTAATTTTGATCTTCCGCGTGATCTATCGTGATTGGGGCCGGGCTGCCCTCCTTGCGACGATCATCATCATTTTGTTTTTCTCGTATGGCCATATTTATATTTTGCTGAAGGGGGTGAATGTCAGCGGGTTTACCCTGTTCCGGCACCGGACGCTGGTACCGATCTGGTTCGGCCTGGCAGCTTTGGTGATCTGGTGGGCGTCACGCAAGTCACTGCGTGTCATGCCGGCAACATACGCACTGAACGTGGTTGGTTTATTCCTGTTGATCCTGCCCACCATTCAACTGATCTCTTCTTCCATACAAAGCCAGGTATCGCAAACGAGAGCAGAAAAGGACACAGCAGGGTTGAGCTTACAGGTCGGCAATCAGCCTCCGGATATTTACTACATCATTCTGGATGGGTATGGCCGGGCAGATGTGCTTGAAAACGAATATGGATATGACAATTCAGACTTCCTGGACAGCTTGAGAGATCTGGGGTTTGCCATCGCGGATTGCAGCTTGAGCAATTATGCCCAGACGCAGATGTCGCTGGCATCCTCCCTGAATTTCGACTACATCGATGCCCTCAGCGACCGCTTCGTCGCCGGCTCTGAGGATCGGACCGGGCTGGATGCGTTGATCCAGCATGGTGCTGCACGCGCCAGCCTGGAGAAAGCCGGGTACAAGACCGTTGCCTTTGCCACCGGTTTTTTGGCGACCGAATGGACGGATGCAGATTACTTTCTCAGCCCCGGATATTCCTGGGGGCAGTTGAATGAATTCGAAGCTCTTCTGATGGAAACAACGTTGGCGCGCTTGATCCAGGATGGGAACCGGTTTGGCATGCAGACGTCGGGTTCCGAACGATTTCGCGAGCGCACTCTTTTTACCCTGGATCAGATGGATGAACTGTCCTATATTCAGGGACCAAAATTTGTTTTTGTTCACATCATTGCCCCTCATCCTCCTTATGTCTTCGGTCCCACGGGAGGACCGGTCGCCTCGACAGACGCCGGGACGACCCGGACACAGGAAGGAGCCAGTCATTACCGCGATCAGGCAATGTACATCAGCAGCCGCATGATGGAGATCGTGCCGCAGATCATTGCCAATTCGGATACGCCGCCGATCATCGTCATCCAGGGCGATCATGGTCCCACAGTCCCCAGTAACCGGCAGGGGCGCATGAGTAATCTCAACGCGTATTTTTTACCGGGTGTGGACGCAGCCATTCATCCAACGATCACTCCGGTGAATACATTTCGTATCATTTTTAATGCTTACTTTGGACAAGACCTTGAATTGCTGGAGGATGTAAGCTTATACTCTGACTACGATGACCCTTTCAATTGGAAGGTCGTTCCAAATTCCTGTATAACAAATGAATAGATAAAATCAGAGCCTTTGTACACGGACAACACAGAGAATATTGAACTTGATGGAGAAGAAGCATGGAAGCACACAAGAAATTTGAGGGGAATCAGTGAGCGCCTGACATCAGAGATATAATGTCAGGCTGAGCGACCAGCGGGAGCGACACCTGCCCCGGATGCAGGTGCCGAGGAAAATCCTGCCGTTTTGTGGCGGAGACCCTTCGCTACGCTCAGGGTGACATAATCCATATACCAAAAAAGAAACTAACCCTATGACAAAAACTATTCTCATTACCGGCGCAGGGGGCGGGATCGGCCGCGCGACTGTACATCACTTTGTTTCGAATGGCTGGCGCGTGATCGGGGTGGACCGCGCGGAGTTTGGTGAAGGCTTCCCCGAAAACGGCCGTTTCATCCGGGCGGACATCTCCCACCCCGAATCGACCGAACAGATCTTTGAACAGGCGCGCGCCTTCCATCCGACGCTGGATGCCCTGGTCAACAATGCTGCGGTCCAGGTGGCAAAGCCTCTGCTGGAAACCACTGTCGAGGAGTGGGATGCAGTTATGGCATCCAACCTGCGTTCCATTTTTCTGTTCGTCAAACTTGCCCATCCACTGCTGAAAGCCGCGGGCGGCGGGGCGATCGTCAATGTCTCGTCGGTGCATGCCATCCAGACCTCTGCCAACATTGCGGCATACGCGGCTTCGAAGGGTGGTTCACTCGCCCTGACGCGTGCCCTGGCGATCGAGTTTGCCCCGGATAACATTCGCGTCAATGCCATCCTGCCCGGCGCCGTGGATACACCGATGCTGCGTGCCGGGTTGGGACGCGGGCATGTTGGTCACGGCGACATACAGGAACGCCTCGATAACCTGGCGCGCCGGACTGTCAGCGGGAAGGTTGGGACGCCTGAGGAGATCGCACACGCGATCTATTTCCTGGCGGACAATGAACAGTCGTCTTTCATGACGGGTCAGGCGCTCGTGGTGGATGGCGGCGCGACCGCCAGATTGAGTACGGAATAAATCTTTCCATGAAACAAACACTCAAGCAAATCACTCCACCATTCCTATGGAATTTCGCACGCGCGGCAAATGACTCGATTCGTCGTCTCCCCGAACTCCCTGCCGCTTATCTTCATCCCTGGCGGCGGGAGAGTATTCGCCGGCTCGCCGCGCTTAAGGATATTCACAAGGGCAAACGCGCCTTTGTCATCGCCAACGGACCCAGCCTCAAGCAAACGGACATGAGCAGGCTCAAGAACGAGTTCACGTTTGGGATGAACCGCATCTACCTCATGTTCCCCGAACTTGGATTCTCGACAACCTATCTGACCGTTGTCAATGATCTCGTCATCGAGCAGACCGCCAGCGACCTGGCGGCCCTTTCCCTGCCGAAGTTTCTCGCCTGGCGCTCACGCCGTCATTTTCCTGCCGGTTTATCCGGCGCCCAACTCCCAACATTCATTTACACCTCATACACGGGTCCGCGCTTTTCGACGGATGTGTGCGGGCGTGTCTGGGAAGGGGCGACGGTGACCAACGTCACGCTGCAGCTTGCCTTCCACATGGGGTTTCAACAGGTCATCCTGATCGGTGTGGATCATAATTACACCACAACGGGCAAACCCAATACCACGATCACCTCCCAGGGCGATGACCCCAACCACTTCTCGTCTGCCTACTTCGGCAAAGGCTTCCGCTGGCAGTTGCCGGACCTCGAAACCTCTGAGGTTGGCTATGTCATGGCACGCCAGGCGTACCGGGAAGCGGACCGTGAAATCGTCGATGCCACGATCGGCGGCAAGCTGACGATCTTCCCCAAGGTCGATTACAACTCCCTTTTCTGAGACGCTCCCGCCGCCGTCCCTCGCGAAGCATCCCCGAAGGGGGCGGCGGCGCAGCTATGGTTCTTTGAAATTATGAATTCAACTCAGGTCGCCAAGCAACCCCTCGTCTCCATTATCACCCCTTCCTACAACCAGGCTGCCTACCTCGAGCAGACGATCCAATCCGTGCTCGGGCAGGATTATCCGCGCATTGAATATATGGTGATCGATGGCAGCTCGACGGATAACTCCGTGGAGATCATCAAGAGATATGCGGACCGCCTGGCATACTGGGTCTCTGAAAAGGACCACGGTCAGGCGGAAGCCATCAACAAGGGACTCGTGCGTGCCAAAGGCGAGATCCTTGCCTGGCTGAACTCGGATGATTATTATCTGCCAGACACGATCTCTGCAGTTGTGAAGTGTTTCGAGGAAAACCCCGATGTCGTCATGGCATACGGAGACATGCTGGCTGTGGATGGGAACGGGCAGACCATCAATGTCTTGAAGTACAAACAACTTTCTTTGGAAGATTTGTTATGCTTCCAGATCATCGGGCAACCCAGTGTCTTTTTCCGGCGCTCCGCTTTTGAAAGAACGGGACCCGTCGAACCCACGTTCCATTTTATGCTCGACCATCATCTCTGGATCCGCCTGGCGCAGCAGGGTTCGATCCTGCATGTGCCGCAGCTCTGGTCGGCGGCGCGCTATCACCCGGGAGCCAAGAATCGTGCCCGGGCGGCTGAGTTCGGGCGCGAAGCCTTTCGGGTGCTGGATTGGGCGAAGGCGCAGCCCGGTTTGGTGGAAGCCGTTGCCGGGGTGGGGAGACGCGCTCTCGCCTCCGCCCACCGCTACGATGCGCGCTATCTGCTCGATGGTGGTCAGACTGTCTCTGCGCTGGGAGCCTGGTTCCGCGCCCTGTTCCTCCATCCGCCGACGGCCCTGGCGCGCTGGAACATCTTCGTTTCTGCGATCCTGAACCTGACCGGTTTGAGCAAATTACGCGCTTTCATTCTTCAGCGCCGCCAGCGGATGTTTTCGGGCGATAGGTAGGGGCGATTCATGAATCGCCCCTACTGAATCTGATAAAATACTTCGGCTAATGTCCCAGATATCCCTTTTTTCATCCCGCCTCATACGGACCCTCGCGCTTGTTTTGATCTTTGGCGTGGCTCTGGCGATCCGTCTCTACGATCTGACCGACCTCCCGCTCGATTTTCATCCCACGCGCCAGCTGGTCTCCGTGCTGAAGACGCGGGGTCTGTATTATGAGACACAACCGAATGGCGTTTCTACCTGGGAGCTGGAGACTGGCATCCGCATGGGGAAACTAAAAACGGATATCGAACCGGTCGTCTTCGAGCGTCTGGTGGCTTTCACCTATGGCTTCACAGGCGAACAGGTTTGGGTCGCGCGGATTTATGCCTCGCTGTTCTGGCTCGCCGGCGGGATCTTTCTTTTCCTGCTGGCACGTGACCTGGTTTCCTTCGAAGGCGCGTTGGTCACAGCAACCTATTATTTGATCTTTCCCTATGCGATCGTTGCCAGCCGAAGCTTTCAACCGGATCCCCTAATGATCATGCTGGTTCTGGGGTTCTGGTGGCTGTTTTCGCGCTGGCTGCGTTTCCCTTCATGGACCCATGCGCTGCTTGCGGGACTGGTGGGCGGTGCCGCGATATTTATAAAGTTCCTGGCTGTCTTTTTTGTGATCGGTGGGGCGCTGGGGCTGGCATTGTCGGGTTTTCGTCTGCGTGATCTGCTGCGGAATGCCCAGGTCTGGACGATGGCGCTGCTCGGAGCACTGCCCGGCTTGACGTACATGGTCTATGGGATTTTCTTCCGGGGGGATCTCGCCAGCCAGTTCAAGGGGCGCTTCTCCTTTGCCTTGTTGGTCAGTCCCTACAACTATCTGGCTTGGGAAACGAAAGCAAACATGGTTGCAGGTGGGATCTTTATTATGCTTGGTTTGCTGGGATTCTTCCTGGTGAAGGATAAACGACTGCGCACACTTCTTATCGGTTTGTGGAGCGCCTATATTTTGTTTGGGCTTTTATCCAACTATCACATTGCGACGCATGACTATTATTCTCTGCCGCTTATTGCCATCGTAGGGCTGTCGCTCGCGCCGCTGGGAGATTGGTTCTTCGCTCATTTAAAGGAAGCAACTTCCCAGCGCTGGATGAGAGCCGCCGTGTACATCATTCTGATCTATGGCGTCTTTGCGGTAGTGTGGGCTGTCCGCAATCAGATGAAGGCGGTGGATTATCGACCGGAAGCGGCGATGTGGGCGGAGATCGGTGCACAGTTTGACAAAGATGAGCGTGTGATCGCATTGACCCAGGATTATGGTTCGCGCCTGCAATACTGGGGCTGGCGGACAGCCTCCACCTGGCCCTATCTGGGGGATGCGGGTTATGTCAATATCCGTCAAGGGGTTTTTACCTTTGATGATCTGTTCGAACGCTATTCTTCAAAAATGAGGTACTTCCTCGTCACCGATCTCGAGGAATTCAACCGGCAGTCGCAGCTCAAAGAGCGCCTGTTCGCTTCCTATCCTGTCTATGCGGAAGGCGATGGCTATCTGATCTTCGACCTGAAAAACCCGATCCAGCAGGATGCGGATGGATCATGACTGCCCCTGAGCTCTCCATTATTGTCCCTGCCTATGATGAAGAGGCTCTGATCATCAGCACATTGGATGGTCTGCGGACCTATCTCTCGACGCGCCCGGAACAATATGAGATCATCGTCGTGGACGATGGCAGCCGGGACCGAACAACGGAGTTGATCAGGCAATGGCAGGAATGCAACAAAGTTGAACTCCGTTTGCTGGTAAATCCGCAGAACAAGGGGAAGGGATTTTCGATCCGGCGGGGCGTGCTGGAAAGCCGCGGGCAGTTTATCATCTTCATCGATGCCGACCTGCCCTATAAACTGCAGGCGATCGACAAGTTTTTGGAAGCCCTGCGAAACGGTTCTGATCTCGCGATCGGTTCACGGGTTTTGCCCGGGTCGCAAGTGAAGGGCGTTCCGGTGGTACGTTATTTTTCGGGCCAGATTTTTTCCCTGATGGTCCAAACCGTGCTGTTCCCGGGTTTGCCGGATACGCAGTGTGGGTTCAAGAGCTTCCGCGCCGCGGCCGCCAGGGAAATCTTTCGCCGTACGACCATTAATGGCTTTGGGTTTGATGTGGAGATGCTCTTCGTAGCGCGTAAACGGAGACTTGCCATTCAGCCCGTCGCCGTCCAGATGATCGATCATCGCCATCGCAGCCGCGTCCGCCTGATCCTTGACTCGTTCAAGATGTTTGCCAACCTGTTCATGGTCCGCTGGAACGATTTGCGCGGCAAATACAAATAGATATGGTCCTTTCAAAGTCCTCACGATCATCTGTTTTATCCGCTAATACCCTACGGGCACGCTGTCTTCGCGAATTTGCGCGAACTTTTAAACAATTCGTGGAGATTAGCGTGAATTCGCGGACTCGTTCCCAACTTTGAGAAAGCCATTTATAGCAAGGAGCCCGAGATTGTCTTTCGATTATCATTCCGTTGCCGGCGATTATCAGTATCGTGCCCTGCATTCCGGGCATCCGATGCAGCGTTTCTGGCATGGCGGCAAACTGACCATGATCGACCAGTTGATCCGCCCGCACCTGCGCCCGGGGTCACGCCTGCTCGAGGTCGGATGCGGGGCGGGCAACCTGCTGTTACAAGCCAGCGTGCCCGGGAGTTACCCGCTGGCGCTGGACCTGTCCTTGCAGGCGCTGATGTTTGTGCGTTCGCGTTTGCAGGAGGCATGTGTTGGGGCGGACGCTCCAGACGGTTATGCCTGCACGCAAGCGATTGGGGAGTCGCTTCCGTTTGCCGAGGGGAGCTTCGACTGCGTCCTGCTGTCCGAAGTGATCGAGCATCTCGAAGCGCCGCAGATCTCCATCGGCGAGGCGGTCCGCGTCCTTTGCCCGGGCGGCCGGCTTCTGATCACGACCCCGAACTACCGCAGTTTCTGGCCCCTGATGGAATGGACAGTCGACCGGCTGAATATGGCGCCCAAAATGGCTGGCGAGCAGCATGTCAGCCGCTTCCACCCCGCTTCCTTGAAGCGCATGCTGGTAGAAGATGGCTTGAATCTTGAATATTCCGGCTCCATTTACAATCTCAGCCCCTTCCTGTCCCTGATTTCTTTGGGACAGGCAAAGCGCCAGCTGCAGCGTGAGCTGGATCGCCGCTCCGGATTCGGCATGATCCTGGTGGCGGTGGCAATCAAACCCTGAACTCTGATGACAAACGATTCTCAATCTCGTATGAAGCAAAGATTTTCGCAGGAGCAGTTCTTTTGGATGGCACTGGGGCTCGGTGTGCTCACCACTTTTATTGCACTTGCCCTATACGCCTATCTTGGCACGTTTTCGCGTTATGGGAGCGACGATTACTGTCTCTCCGCATTCTTTCTGCAGGACAACCTTGGCGGTGCCATGGTGGAGCGTTATTTTATCGCCTCCAGCCGGTACACAAATATCCTGTTCATTGGTTTCGTGGACAACCTCTTTGGCTGGTATAACGTGGCGATCCTGCCCGGGTTAATGATCGCCTTGTTTGTGTTCGGGCTGTACCTGTTCCTGAAAGAGATCGCAGAAATGACCGGGCTGAGATGGAGTCGCTGGCTGATCTTCTTCCTGTCTCTTCTGTTGGTCTATTTTTCGATCATGCAGGCTCCCGATCTCTATGAGACCCTCTACTGGCGGGCCGGGATGACCTCTCATTTTGCACCGCTGGCATTGATCCCGTTTTTCGGCGCGTTCGTGCTCAGGCAGATCCGAAACACAAAGCAGTACGCCCCCTCGGTTTTCATCCAGGCGGCATGTTTCCTGATCCCTTTTGTAATCGGTGGTCTTTCGGAACCTCCTACCGCGCTGATGATCACCGTCCTCGGGCTGGCGATCGCTGCAGCCTGGTGGCGGTGCGATGTCCGTCAGCGTCGATCCGTTTTGACGATCCTGGTCTGGTCGTTGCTGGGAGCGTTGACCGCCTTGCTCGTGATGGCGCTGGCTCCCGCCAATTCGATCCGGATGCAAACTCCGCCTCCGCCTCTGCCTGAGCTGATCTCGAGGATCATCAACTATCCGATCTATTTTATTGTCGATACGTTTCGAACATTACCGTTGCCCACACTCGTCTCCATTGCTCTGCCAGCCGTGCTTTTTCATGGTACATATGCCCATCAGAGCCTTTCGAAGGAAGCCCGCAACCGCCTTGGAATTCTTTTGCTCCTTGTATTGATCCTGACCTATCTCTTTATTGGTGCCAGCTTCGCGCCGAGCGCGTACGGCCAGTCCTACCCGGCTCCGCGCGCCCGCTTTATTGGCAGGCTGCTGCTCACAGGTGCCTTTATGATGGAAGGCGCATTGCTCGGCGTTCTGGCTGCCCAAATCAGGTTTTTTCAATCCGGCTATGTTCGTGGCTTTGGAACTGTCCTGCTGATCCTGCTTGCGCTCTATCCGCTGCGCACTGCCTGGCGGCTTTTCCCGGAAATCCCGGTCTATCAGCAGCGCGCTGCCGGATGGGACTCGCGCGAGTCTGAAATCCACAAGCTCAAAGCGGAAGGTGTCCAGGATCTGACCGTCCGATTTTTATCGGCGGAGCGGATCCAGGATCTGGGCGACCATACGGACTTCCGCTTGAACCGTTGCGCGGCAGTTCTCTATGGCGTGGATTCAATTGTCGCCAGACCGATAAAGAAATAATCGAGATGATGATATGACACTCACTCCCATTCTGGTCACAGGGACGCATCGCAGCGGCACCACCTGGGTTGGCAAAATGCTGGCCGCCGACGCCATGACTGCCTATATCAGCGAGCCGTTGAATGTTTTGCACCGCCCGGGTGTTTTTCACGCCAGGGTCAAGCATTGGTATCAATATATTTGTGAAGAGAATGAGGCTGAATACCTTCCGGCATTCGAGAAGTTGCTGCGATTTGATTATCATCTTTGGGACGAGATCCGTTCGCTTCGTTCCCGCCGTGATTTCCTGCGCATGGGGCGCGACTTCCTGATCTTTTACAACGGATTGATGCGCGGCCTGCGGCCCCTGCTCAAGGATCCGTTCGCGGTCTTTTCCACGCCGTGGTTTGCGAAACGGTTGAACTGCAAGGTGGTCATCACGGTCCGTCACCCCGCAGCATTTGCCAGCAGCCTGAAGCGTCTCAACTGGCCCTTTAACTTTCAGGATCTGCTGGACCAGCCTTTGCTGATGCGCGATCACCTGGAGCCCTACCGGGCGGAGATGCAATCGATCCAGCCGGATGACGTGATTGGGCAATCGGCTTTACTTTGGAAGCTGATCTACCGTTCGGTCCACGCGACCCGCGAATCGAATCCGGATTTCATTATTGTCCGCCACGAGGACCTTTCGCTTGATCCCATTGCCGGATACCGCGACCTGTACCAATCCCTCGGGCTTGACTTTACCCCCCGCGTGGAAAAGCTCATCCTCAACTCTAGCAGCTCCGAAAACCCGGCGGAGAACTCGCGCAAGAAAGTCCACGGGTTCAAACTGGATAGCCGCGCGAATGTAAGCGTTTGGAAAAAACGATTGTCGGTCGCAGAGATCGAACGCATCCGTAAAATGACAGAAGAAGTCGCTCCGCTCTTTTATTCTGAGGCAGAGTGGTAATTTGACTACATAGGAGATCGCAAACGAATGAGCAACAATCAGGCAAAACCTATTCAGCGTGATTTGAAGCAGGATGACTTAATCGTCGTTGCTGGAGCCGGCGGATTTATCGGCGGATCACTGGTACGCTACTTCCATGACCTGGGCTATACCCGCATCCGTGCGGTGGACAAGAAGCCTTTGGGCAACTGGTATCAGCGCATTCCTGGTGTCGAAAACCTGCACCTGGACTTAAGCCAGAGCGAAGCCTGCGTGCGCGCGGTGGAAAATGCAGTCGAGGTCTACAACTTCGCGGCGGATATGGGCGGCATGGGCTTCATCGAGCGCTTCCGGGTGGAGTGTATGCGTTCCTCCCTGATCAACACGCATATGGTCGAGGCTGCCTACCAGGCTGGCGTGAACCGTTACTTCTTCTCCTCGTCCGCCTGTGTTTACAATACTTCCCTGCAACAGGACCCGAACGTGCGGGCGCTTAAAGAGTCGGATGCCTATCCTGCCATGGCGGAACGAGGCTATGGCTGGGAAAAACTGTTTGCAGAGATGCTCTGCCAGGAATATTGGGCGGAGCGGCACATGAAAACATTCATGGCGCGTTTCCATAACGTCTACGGCCCCAACGGCACCTGGGATGGCGGGCGTGAGAAAGCCCCGGCTGCGATCTGCCGCAAGGTTATCCAGGCGAAGGATTCAGGAACGAATGAGATTATGATCTGGGGCGATGGGACTCAGACCCGCAGTTATACGTACATTGAGGATTGTGTGCGGGGGATCGATATGATCGTCCATTGTGACGAGTTGATCGCCACGCCCATCAACCTGGGCTCGAGTGAATTGATCTCTGTCGATGACCTGGTCAGCCTGGCGGAAGAGATCGGCAAGGTGAAGCTCAACCGTAAATATGACCTGAACGCGCCCAGAGGGGTGGCGGGACGCAACAGCGACAACACGTTTATCAAGCAAATATTTGGCTGGGAGCCGTCCACACGTTTCAAAGACGGCTTGACCAAAACCTATACCTGGATCGAGCAGCAATATAATGCGCGCAAAGCCGGCGAGCGGGTCGTCGAAGATACGATGTGATTCCTGCCGTTGCAAGGAGGGTTGAGACGCGTAGTGTCAAAATCCCAACGACTGCGCAGCGTGCCTGTGGCAAGCAATCTCCCCAAAACAAAGAAACGTTTGTTGTTAGGAGATTGTTTCGCCCTTCGGGCTCGCAACGACATAGTTTTTATTTGAAGGTGAGGAGTTTCCGCAGCCGCAGGCGAAACTTCCAGGGCATCCAGGAATACAGCATCTTGCGGGCAATCATCCGCAGGCGCAGCCAGGAGAGCCAGCTTCCGCCTTCGCGCTCGAGCACGCGCAGCATGTCCGGGTAGCAGCGGTCGTCGTTGACAATCGTCTTGCCTGCGCCATGGATGCGGAATTTTGCCCAGCGTTTGGGAACGTACAGCACCTGTGAGGCTTTTGCAATCTTTACCCACAGGTCGTAGTCGAAACTGAAGAACAGGGAAAGGTCGAGCGGGCCGACCTGACGCCAGACATCTGCCCGCATAAAGGTCGTCGCCTGAGGGATGTGGACCGAGCCGCGCAGCATCTGCCGGTAGCTGGTCTGCTTGGAACCAAACTGTCCGACGGTTTCCCCGGCATCGTCGATCAGGTCCGCGTCGCCGTAGACCATTCCGACTTCCGGATGGCTTGTCAGGATCGACACGGCTTCGGAGACCGCGTTTGGGAAATAAATATCATCCGAATTCAGCCATGCCAGAATGTCGCCTGTCGCATGGGAAAAGCCCTTGTTCAGCGCATCGGCATGGCCCTTGTCTTTTTCCGATACCCACCAGGCAAGACGGTCCTGATATTTCTTGATGATTTCGACGCTGTTATCTTTCGAGCCACCATCGACAATGATGTATTCGATGTCCGGATAGCCCTGCTCCAGGACGGAATGGATTGAAGCCTCCAGAAATTGACTCTGGTTGAACGATGGTGTGATGATGGAAACCTTGGGAAGATTGGAAGATGTGTTCATAGTGTAAGAAAAATTATAGCATAGCGCTTTGTCCCACCATAGCTCACACCGTCGTCTCGGCAGGATCTTCTCAAAGTCGAAAATGAGTCCACGAATTTACGCTAATCCCCGCGAACTGTTTGAAAATTCGCGCAGACATCGTGCCCGCAGGGTATTAGCGGATAAAACTGACGGTCGTTAAGACTTTGAGAAAGCCATCTCGTCTCGGCGCTGAGAGCATTCTATGAAGAAGGAAAATCAGCAAATTTTGCATTCCATAATCCTATATAATTGGACGCATCACCGATGCTCACTTCAATTGTGACACCCTCCTATAACCAGGCTCCCTACATCGAAGAGACCATTCGGTCCGTGCTTGCGCAGGATACTCCGCAGATCGAGTACTTGATCGTGGACGGCGGTTCGACGGATGGGACGGTTGAGATCATCAAAAAATATGAGGATAAACTGACCTGGTGGGCCAGTGAAACAGATCGTGGGCAAACGGATGCCATCAACAAGGGGTTTGCGCGTGCCAAAGGCGAGATCCTCGCCTGGATCAACTCGGACGATACCTATGAGCCCGGCGCGGTTGCTGCCGCTGTGAAGTACTTACAGGACCATCCCAACGTTGGAATGGTCTATGGGGATTGCAACTACATTAATGAGACCGGGGCGGTGATCGGCAAATTCCACTCCGCGCAAACAAATTATCGCCTGCTACGGCGGGGGTATACTCATATCCCGCAGCAGACTATGTTCTTCCGTGCAGAGCTGTGGAAGCAGCTGGGTCCCCTGGATCCATCCTTCTACTTTGCCATGGATTATGATCTGTGGACCCGCATTGCAAGGCGCACGGAGATCAGGTACGTCCCACAAACGTGGGCAAACTTCAGGCTGCATACCTCCGGCAAGAGCATCATCGCCGACGACCGTTGCTGGCCCGAGATGCTCAGAGTCCATTATCGGGATGGTGGTTCTCCTTTTTCGGTCATTGTGGCGAAGTATTACCTTCGCAAATGGATGTCGCCTTTCTGGAACTGGCGACGACGCAAAATGTTTGATATAAACTAACGCTTCCAGCGCCGTCCTTCGCGTAGCACCCTCGAAGGAGGACGGCGGCGAGAGCAGGATAAAAAATGACTTGGCTATTCTCTCCTCCCTCCATGGATGACTTGATCCGGCTGCTGAAAGCCTGGCGGTTCTGGTCGGTCGGCGCCCTCCTCGGCGCGCTGATCGGTGCGGCTGTTTACTACCTTGCCCCGCCTCCCTATCGCGCCCACGCCACGGTTCTCGTGGACTTCAACCTTGAACAAGCCTGGCCCCGGGAAACGGATCGCCAGCAGTTCTACTATCTCGAGCGTGAGACGCGCAAGCTCGAAGAGATTGCCCGGTCGGATGCGGTCATGGAGATCATTGTGGAAACCAATGGAAATACCACCACGCAGGAATTGCGTGATGGCAAGCTGTCCCTCAGCCAGCCGGCCGAAGGTGGCTGGCACTTCTACGTCGATGATGAAAACCCGGAGCGCGCCGCCGCGCTGGCTTCCCGCTGGTCTCAGGTATTCGTCGAGCAGGTCCATTTGCGAATGGGAGCTACGGAGGGATTGAATTCATTCATCGAAGCGACCCAGACGCAGGTCGCGCAATCGCCCCGGGACCGAAGCATCTCCCTCAGCACATATCTCTTTGTGAGCGCGATCGCGTTTCTGGCAGTCAGTTCATTCCTTATTTTGTTCTTCAACAAGCCAAAATGAAAAGCTCAGTGATCTCCGTGTTCTTATCATCCCCGCAGGGGACCGTGGTAAATGTTTCGCGCTTTCTCTGGGGCGCGGCATTGTTCATGCTGCCCATCACAAGCTTTCGGTATTTCCCCTTCCTGGGGGAGAGCACCTACGTTCGTCCGCTCTCGCTTTACCCAATTGCATTCCTGCTTTTGATCCTGTTCTTTCAAGTGACACGTGGAAAGACATCCATTCCGCGCGCCGGGACGCTGGTGCCCCTGCTCGGGTTTGTGCTGCTCGCTTTAGCGGCGACCGGCATCGGGGTCATGCTCGATCCGCTACCCTTGCGCGGACAGGAATATCTCGGGCGGGACCTGCGTGCCTGGGTGCCGCTCGTGACAGGCTTG
>Ga0105104_10001157_pt1 | contig 20037 bp, 18 predicted proteins | sample PPLLaktember2015_3_FD_87034 | JGI IMG/M metagenome (GOLD analysis project Ga0105104, IMG submission 87034) | Freshwater sediment microbial communities from Prairie Pothole Lake near Jamestown, North Dakota, USA - PPLs Lake P7 Core (6) Depth... | ecosystem: Environmental > Aquatic > Freshwater >... | reverse complement strand
TGACAAACGGGAGCACGCCGGGATGACGATTGGGGACAGGCGTGGATTACTTTTAATCCAGTAAAACCGTGAACACGCTTGCCGCCAGGAGCAGGAGCCCGATCGGGAGCAGCAGCTGGCGGATGACGTCCCCTTCCTTTAAATCGGATGCAAACGCCACCGATCCCAGGCCGACTTTCGCCGGGGAGAGTACCGATCCCACCGCTCCGCCGCCGGTCTGGCCGGCCAGCAGAATATCCTCCCGCACCCCGAGCGCGCGCGCCATGGATTGCTGGAGCGGCGCGAACATCAGGTTGGAGTTAGTATTGCTTCCGGTCAGGAAGGCCCCGACCGCGCCCAGCCAGGGGGCGATCACCGGGAAGGCCCCGCCCACCGTCGCCGTCAATCCTTCCGCCAATTGTTCGGTCATCCCGGAATAAGACAGGATGGTCGATACGCCGACCATCGCCAGGATCCCGGCCGATACCGGGATAGCCCGCCGCGCCGTCCCGCGCAGGATCAGCCCGGCCGGTTTTGACGGGTACCAATCCAGCTTCCGGAAAATAATAAAAACCGCAACCGCGGCGTAAGCCAGGAGTGCGCCGGGGTGCCCGAACGGCGCGATCCGGGCGGCTTCCCCGCCCGGTGTGGCAAATCCGAGTGCGGTCGCGGCTTCCGGAAGCACGGGATTCCAAACAACCGAATGCAGTGCGCCGCGCAACGGGCCGATCCATTGCGCGCAAAGGATTATAGCGATCAGGACAAGGTACGCCGAGAGCCCGAGGATGAACTTTCGCTCCGGTCGGTAGGTAAGCGCCGGGTCACGCCCCCGCAGGATACGCGCGGCGATGAAGATCACCAGCAGACCCGCCAGGCCGCCCCCCAACGAACCGATCTGCCAGAAGCCGGAGATGGCGAGGAAAAACTGGGTTCCCGCCATCGCCGCCCCAACGGCAAGCAAAATCGGTAACAGCCGCCGGAACTCGCCTTTTTCCGATGCCGGCAGGGCGACCAATACCCCGGATAGCAAACATAGAATCCCGAGCAGCAGCGCCGAGGGCCCGGCGAGGGCATCCGCCCCCAGCCCGCTGGCCGCCATCAATGCCTGGAAGGACGTTCCCAGCGAACCGAAGGTCACCGCCCAGGAATGCCCGATAAACGGGAGACTCAGGGCCTGCAACGGTGTAAACCCGGCCGTGATCAGGAGCGGGGCTGTGATCACGACCGGGACTCCAAATCCGCCCGCCCCCTGGAGGAAAGAAGCGAAAGCCCAGGCCAGGGTTAGCGCGCGAAGGCCTTTCCACGGAACCGCCCGGCTCAATCCGTCGCCGACGGCCTGGATGACCCCGGCCTCCTCGCACACGACGTAGAAAAGGAGCGCGCCCCACACGATCGGCAGGACATCCAGAGCGAGGATCAGCGCCTTGGCCTGCGAGACGGCCAGCACGGCCGGGCCGGCCCCGTACGCAAGGATCGCGACCGCCGCCGTCCACAACCAGGCGGCGAAGCCCGTGCGGATCAAGCTCAACCGCATCCCGGCGATCAGGAAAAGGATGACCAGCAGGGGCGAGGCGGCCAGCAAAACCGAGACGGGATTTACCATCCCGGCTCTGGAATCTGTGAATTGGTTGTGCCTCCCGTTAATCGGGGATTAAAATGGATGAAATCGCAGGCGGCGTAGGGCATTCGTAGGTTTTCCGTGGGACTTTAATCATGATAAATTAAGCCGAATATGTTAATCTTGAAAACAGAAGGGCAATTCTCTCTTCTTCTCCTCCTTTTCGAGAGCCGGGGTCGGCGTCCCCGGCTCTTGTGATTCTAGTACAGGATGGCGGGGCGTCACGCCCGGGCCGATTGCCGGCGCTGCACCCACTTATAGACCTCATTCGCCACCGAATCGGCAAACGACAACGGGAGCAGGATCAGCCAATCCTGCCAGTCCAATGCCACCGTACTGAAGATCGGCTCGAAAACCGGGATATAGATGATCGCCAGAAGCAGCAGGAGCGAGCTCCCGGTCGCCAGGAGCATCCATTTATTGGTGGCAAGCCCGATCTTAAACACGGAGAGCCGTTCCGACCGGATGGTAAAGGCGCGCAGAAGCTCGGAGACGACCAGGGTCGCAAAGGCCACGGTTTGGGCAGCGGCCAGGTTGCCGGGATACTTGTTCATGGCAAGGAGGAACGATCCCAAAACGGCGGCGGTCATCACCGAGGATTGGACCACGATCCCGACCAGCATGGAACGGTTGATGACCGGTTCCTTGGCCGGACGCGGCGGGCGGTCCATGACATCCGGCTCGCCTTTTTCCATCCCCAGCGCCAGGGCCGGCGCGCCGTCGGTGACAAGATTCAACATCAGAAGCTGGATCGGGCGAAGCGGAAGCGGCAGTCCGCTGAGCATCGAAAGCAGGACGATCAGGACCTCCCCGATATTCGCGCCGATCAGGTAATACACGAATTTCCGGATATTCGAATAAATAACCCGGCCTTCTTCGATGGCCGAAACGATGCTGACGTAGTTATCGTCGGTCAGGACGATATCCGCCGTTTCCTTGGAGACATCGGTCCCGGTGATCCCCATCGCAATGCCGATGTTGGCGCGCTTGAGCGCCGGCGCGTCGTTGACCCCGTCGCCGGTCATGGCGACCACGTGGCCGCGGGAGCGCAGTGCCTCGACGATCTTCACCTTGTGCTGGGGTGAAACGCGGGCGTACACACCGACCTGGTCCGACCGCGCCGCGATATCCGCCTCCGTCATCTTGTCCAGATCCGCGCCCGAAAGCACCTCCTGCCCCTCGCCGAGCAGGTCGATCTGCTCGCCGATGGCCCGGGCGGTGTCCGGGTAATCTCCGGTGACCATCACCGTCCGCAGGCCGGCTTGGCGCGCGGTCCGGATCGCCGCGGCGACTTCCGGTCGCGGCGGATCGATCATCCCGAGCATTCCCACAAAAACCATTTCCTTTTCAATGCCGGCCATATCGGTCGCGTCGGGTTTTTCAGGGAAGGACCGGTAGGCAACGCCCAGGAGGCGCAGCGCCTGCCGCGCCAGCCCATCGTTGGCGTCCAGAACCGCCTTCCGCCGTTCGGGCGTGAGCGGCTCCTCGCTTCCATTTACACGAATCCGGGTGCACAGATCCAGCACAATGTCAGGCGCGCCTTTCATGCAAGCCACCCAGCCGGCGGAATCGGATTTGCGCGTGGTGGGAACGGGGTGGATGGTGGTCATGCGTTTGCGCGCGGAGTCGAAAGGAATTTCCCCCACGCGGGGCATCTCCCGTTCCAGCTCTTCGCGCCGGATGCCGGCTTTGGCGGCCGCGGCGATCAAAGCGGATTCGGTCGGGTCGCCGATCAGGCGCCAGGTCTTTGCGCCGTCCACCTCGCCGCTCTCCTCCAGCCGGGCGTCGTTGCACAGGGCGGCGCCGCGCAGGAGCAGATACGTATCCGGCTCTTTGGCCGCCTGGAATGCCCCCCCGTCCCGGCGAAAGTCTCCATGCGCGAGGTCCTTGGAGCTCTCCACGGTGAACAGCCCGCCGCTAATCCAGCCGTGAGTCACGGTCATCTCGTTCTGGGTCAGCGTGCCGGTTTTATCGGAGCAGATCACCGTCGCGCTCCCCAGGGTTTCCACCGCGGCGAGCTTGCGGATCAGCGCGTGCCGTTTGACCATGCGCTGCATCCCGAGCGCCAGGCAGATCGTCACCACCGCGGGCAGCCCTTCCGGCACGGCGGCGATCGCAAGGCTCACCGCGGTCATGAACAACTCGACGATTTCCGACTGATGGGAGGACAAATACGCGCCGAAACCCTCGACGAAAATCATCCCCGGTGAAGTGTCGCGCACGATCCCGAACAGGAAGATCGCGCCGCAGATGCCCAGCGCCGCGATACCCAGCGTGCGTCCCAATTCATCCAGCCGCTGCTGCAGCGGGGTGGGTTCCTCTTCGTAGGTCTGCAGCATCTGGGCGATCATGCCGATCTGGGTGTGCATGCCCGTCGCCACGACCAGCCCCCGGCCGCGCCCGTAGGTGATCATCGAACTCATGAAAGCCGAATTGGCGCGGTCCCCGATGGGAATATCCTTGTCCAGGACAACGTCCGAATCCTTTTGGACCGGGTTGGATTCCCCGGTCAGCGCGGATTCGTCGATCTTCAGGTTGATGCTCTCCACCAGCCGCAGGTCGCCGGGGACATAATTCCCCGCCTCGAGCAGGACGACGTCGCCGGGCACGAGTTCCCGGGAGGGGATGAGTTGCTGGGTCCCGTCCCGGACCACCATCGCGTTGGGAGCCGCCATCTTGCGCAGCGCGGCCAGCGCCTTCTCCGCCCGCGATTCCTGGACCACGCCCAGGACGGCGTTCAGGACAACGATCGCTATAATCGCGGCCGCATCGATGTATTCGCCAAGGAGCAACGAAACCGCCGCCGCGACGATCAGCAGGATGATAAGGAAGTTGTTGAACTGGGCCAGGAGAAGCTTGAGGAAGCCGGGCCGCGGCTTCTCTTTCAATTCGTTCGGGCCGACGGTGACAAGGCGTTCCCGGACCTGGTCGGAGGTGAGCCCATTGTGAATATGCGTATCGAGCTGGGTGGCCAGGTCCGTGACGCTGTGGATGTGGATATCCGGGGTGGTATTTTTGTTGTTATCGGTCAAGGGTCGGGATACCGCCTTTCTCGAATATGATCCCGGAAAACGCTCCCAGGGGTACCCGCCGGGAGGATGGCTTTTCCGCGGGTCTCATTACCTTATCTTATACGCAGCGATTGTATCATTGGATGCGCCGGGATTTTCGACATTCGGCCGCTTTTCACCTTTGCCCCTGCATAGTAGTAAAGGCTTTACCGGTGAAAAATTAATCCAAAATTAAAAATAATCTCCAGGCAAGATAACGGCGCTTGCGCTCGCGGTATTACCGCCCCCCGCGGATGTTCTTGCTATAATCCAGCCCATGGCCTCCTCCCCTCCCGCCGCAAACCGCTCCCTCACCCGCTCCGCGTTTGTCGTCATGATCGGGCTCGTGCTTTCCAGCCTGGTCGGATTATTGCGCTACGTCCTGGTTACCCGGTTTTTCGGGACCGGCACCGACTACGATGCGTTCAATACCGCCAACCGCCTGCCGGAGTTTTTATTCAACCTGATGGCCGGCGGCGCGCTCGCTTCGGCCTTCATCCCGACCTATACCGCGTTCCTGGTCGCGGAAAAAAAGAAGGAAGCCGACCGCCTGGCTTCAGCCGTCGGGAGCTGGGTTTTCATCCTGCTCGCGGCGGGCGCCGGCCTGTGCGCGCTGCTGGCGGACCCGCTCGTGCGCTATGTGCTCGCCCCCGGATACACCGATCCGCAGCATATTCAACTGACCGTATCGCTCCTGCGCATTCTGTTGCTGTGCCCGGCGATCTTCGGGGTCAGCGGCCTGATCATGGGGATTCTCAACGCCCACCATCGATTCTTCTTCTCGGCGATCGCGCCGATGTTCTACGCGCTGGGCTGGATCGCGGGCGTCGTGTGGCTCGCTCCCTCCATGGGAATTTTCGGCCTGGCGTGGGGGGTGGTGGCCGGCGCGTTGATGCATTTTGCGGTCCAGCTGCCCTCTTTGTTCGCGCTCCGCCCCGCCCTGCGCTTTTTACTGGATGCCGCGAATCCCGCGGTGCGCAACGTCGTGCGCCTGATGGCTCCGCGGGTGATCGGGCAGTCCGCGGTCCAGTTGAACTTCCTGGTGAACACCATCCTTGCCTCCGGGCAGCCGACCGGGAGCCAATCCGCCATCCTGCTGGCGTTCACCCTCATGCTCATGCCGGAGATTGCGGTGGCGCAGGCCGCGGGGACGGCGGCCTTCCCGACTCTCTCCGCGCAGATCAGCCGCGGACAGCTGGATCAGATGCGCGCAACCCTGGCGTCCGTCATGCGCGGGATTTTCTTCCTGGCCTTGCCTTCCGCGGTCGGGCTGATCCTCCTGGGGCGGCCGATCGTGCGGATGATTTTCGAACGCGGCGCCTTCGACGCGCATTCCACCGATATGGTCGTGTGGGCTCTGGGATTTTACGCCCTCGGGCTGGTCGCCCATTCCCTCCTGGAAGTCCTGGCGCGCGCCTTTTTCGCGATGCAGGACACGGTTACCCCCGTCTCGGTCAGCGTCGGCGGGATGCTGCTGAACGTCGGCCTGAGCCTGGCGCTGATCCCGGTTTTCAACGGATTGGGGTGGATGCCGCACGGCGCGCTGGCGCTTGCCAACTCGCTCGCCACGACCGTCGAGATGGCCGTGTTGATTTATTTTCTGCGGCGCAAGATCCAATGGGGTTTGGACCGCGCCGGCGGACTGAGCCTGGGCCGCACGGTGCTTGCATCCGCGGCGATGGCCGCGGCGTTGTGGATCTGGTCCGGCGCCGCGGGATCCGCTTCAATTTGGATTCTGGGATTGGGTGGAATTTTGCTCGGTACCGCCGTCTTTGGCGCGGCGAGCTTTGCGCTCCGGTCGACCGAAGCGCGTTCCATGGTCCAGGCGGTGCTCACGCGAATCCGTCCGAGGGCGGGGAAAACGACTTCATAGGATGGATCCGTCATGCCCGCTGGGATCACGCGGGCATCCAGTGGTTTGCTAAGCTGATCCTGGATTCCCGCCAAGTACTCGCGGGAATGACGATCCGTTTTATACCTTTTATGCTTTTTTGGTGAAAAATATTTGCCGCAAAGGGCACAGAAGACACAAATAAAGTTATGGGATTGGTGGTCGAGTAGCGGTTTTTGCGTATCGCCCGCCCTGGCGGGCTGGGCCAGGGAGACCACCGGTAATTTGGCACGGTCTCGATGCGCCCGCAAAGCGCGCGCGCTACCCCGGCCCGACCCGCCGGGGCGGGCTCGACCGACTTTTTCAACAACCTGTTAATAATTCATTACTGATAATTATTTTAGTTTTTTTGAATCTTCTTTGTGCTCTCTGTGGCAATAATTTACCACATAAAGCACTGGAGGCGAATCGATCACCCGCCCACATTAAGCATGATAACGATCGCGACGGTGATCCCGACTACAGTACCGACAATCACCTCCCCCGGCGTATGTCCGAGCAGCTCCTTCAGGTTTTCTTCCTTTAACGGGTGCCCGTGCGAGAAGTCATCGATAATCGCGTTGATCACCCGCGCGTGCTCCCCGGCCTGCCGCCGGACTCCGGCCGCGTCATACAGCACCACCATGCAGATGGCGATACTTAAGGCGAATTCCGGCGAGTCGAATCCCAGCTGCATCCCGAGCGCGGTGGTTGCGGCGGTCATGATCGCCGAGTGGGTGGACGGCATGCCGCCGGCGCTGAAGAACCACGACCAGGCCCACTCGCGTGTGCGCAGGTATTGCACGAAGGGTTTGCTGAACTGGGCGATGAACCACGCCACCGTCACGCACCACAGCACTTTGTTCTGTAATAACTCCATGGTTCAACAAATCTCCTGTCAATCGTCTTGCGCGGCTTCTTCGAGCGGACTTCCGAGTTCCCGGATCCGCAGCTCCGCCTTATCCAGCAGCCCGGCGCAGGTTTTGGCCAGCGCCTGCCCGCGCGCATAGAGCGCCAGCGCCTCTTCCAGGGGGATTTCTCCGGATTCGAGTTTGGTCACGATCTCCTGCAACTCGGCATAAGCCTTTTCATAGTTGGGTTCCTGATCGGATGTTTTTTTCGGTCTCGGTGCCATTCCCCTCGCTCCTCTCCGACAATCCCGTTACAGCCGACGCCCCCGCATCGCCGCGGCTTATTCCGCGCCTTCCGACCGGGCGGCCAGCTTCCCGTCCGCAACCTGAACGCGCAGCATCGCTCCCGCAGGCGCCTGACGGACCGACCGGACCAGGCTGCCGTCGGCCTCGCTCCAGATGAGCGCATACCCGCGTTCGAGCACCCGGGCCGGGCCCATCCCCTCGAGCACGCGCGCCAGCCCGTCCAGGCGCGAGCGCTGAAGCGAAAGCCGGCTGCGGATCGACGCCTCCGCCCGGCGCGACAAATCGTCCACCTGCTGGCGGATGTTCTGCAGCCGGTGCAGCGGCGAAACCGCCTGCAGCCGGATCGTTATCGATCGAAGCCGGTCCCGGTTTTCACGCAGGACGGCTTCCATGCAAAAATCCAAACGCCGTCGGTGCAGCGCGATCTGTTCCAGCAATTCAGCGCGATCCGGCGAGGCCAGTTCCGCGGCCGCCGACGGGGTCGGAGCGCGCAGATCGGCGGCGAAATCCGCCAGGGTGAAATCCGACTCATGCCCGACTCCGGTGACGACCGGGGTCTGCATCGCGGCGACGGCCCGCACCACCGATTCATCGTTGAAGGCCCACAGATCCTCGATGCTTCCGCCGCCGCGCACCAGCAGGACGACATCCGCCCCGGCCCGGTCGGCCTTCCGCAGCGCAGTGCAGATCCGCTTCGGCGCGTCTTCCCCCTGGACTGGGGTCGGGGCGAAAAGGACCTCCACGATCGGGAACCGGCGGGCCAGCACGGTCTGGACATCCTGCCAGGCCGCCCCGATCGGGGATGTGACGACCGCGATGCAACGCGGTCCGCGCGGGATCCCCCGCTTCCGCGCGGGATCGAACAATCCTTCGGCTTCCAGCTTGGCTTTCAGGCGCATGAATTCGGCGTACAGCTCGCCCTGCCCGGCCGGCTGGAGATAATCCGCATAGAGTTGATATTGGCCGCCCGCCTCGTACAGGCTGATGCGGCCGTGCGCCTCCACCGCCTCGCCCTCGCACGGAATCGCGACCCGCGCCGCCGCGTCGCGCCACATTACGCAGCGAATCGAAGCGCCTGCATCTTTCAACGTGAAATACAAATGTCGGGATGCCGGGCGCGACAAGCCCGAAACCTCGCCCCCGATCCACACATCCTGCAGGAGCGGATCGTTATCGAGCGTTGTCCGGGCCAATCGATTGATTTCGGTGACCGTCAGGCAGTTCGAATGAAAGAGGGGAAGTTGCTGCATGTATCCGCCGTTCGTTCCGGAATTGTACCAAGGTTTACCGGCGTGGAGAATCAGCCGGGTAAAGCCAGGATAAAAAAAGCCCCGCCGATGGGCGGGGCTTTGAGACAGCCAACCGTCAGGCCATCACCATGACGCGTTCCGGGATCTGAGCCGGGATGGCGTAGCGGGCCGTCGCCAGGTCGAGGATGCGCGCGATCGTCTGGCCGTAATCGTAGCCGGCGGCGCGGGCCGAGCGGGCGAAACCGCCCTCCATGGTGATATCCGGATTGGAGTTCACGTCGACGACGTAGGGGATTCCATCCCGGACGCGCAGGTCCACGCGGCCGTAATCCCGCACGCGCAGCGAACGCTGAGTCCGCCGGCAGACGTTTTCGATCCGATGACGCAGTTCGTCTTCCACCGGCGCGGGGCAGCGCACAGAGGTAAGCAGGTACGCTTCCGAAGCCGGATCCCACTTGGCGTCGTAGGAGCACAGCCGGTCGTGATAATCCGGAAAGACGGAATAGTCGATTAGGGACAGGGGCAGCACATCCAAGCGGTCGTTCCCCCACAACGAGACGTTGTATTCCGGCCCGTCGATGAAATCCTCGACCAGAGCCTTGCAGTGGTAGGTATCCAGCACGAATTCCACGCGCTTGCGCAGATCATCCGAGTTGTCTACGACGGAGTCGCGGGTGATCCCCAACGAGCAGTGTTCGGTGGCGGGTTTCACCAGCGCCGGGAAGCGGACCCACCCGTTGCGCGCGGGCCGCGAATACACGGCCGCCTGCGGCGTGGGAACACGGTGCCGGCGCAGAATTTCCTTGGTCGCGACCTTATCCTCTGTGATTTTAAGGCACCAGGCATCCGAGCCGGTGTACATAAAACCGAGCCGTTCGAGGATCGGCGGAATCGCGTCGTAGGCGTTGGGTTCGCCGTCCAATCCTTCACACCAGTTGAAGATAATGCATTCTCTGGGATCAAAACCGCGGAGCGCGCCTTCGATATCGCGCCGAACGGGGATCGAAGTGACTTCCATGCCAAGCGATGCCAGCCCGTACTTCATCCGGGTCACCGCCTGTTCGGCAGCTTCGATGTCTGCCGGAGTCCAATCGCTCATTACATTGTGAAGGATCAAGACCGAGTACGGATTATAAATTTCTTTTGCGTTTCGTCTCATGTCTCTCCTGATTGTTTTTCCGCTGAAGCGGATCAACGTTCTCCTTGATCATTTTTCATTCTACATGACAAAACAGGGAAGTCAATGGGTCGAATCTTAAAATTCCTTTTCGACCTCTTTAACATTCGCGGGCTCCGCAGAACCTTTTTTCGTCCTTCGCGGGAAATATTTTTTATAATTTTTGTTTTTAATATTTTTTTTAGAATAATTTTTCTATACGCCGTTGCGTCTTTGCGTCTCTACGTTTGAGATTTCTTTCTTATCGCAAAGTCGCAAAGGCGCAAAGTAGTCCAAAACCAAGAATTATTATGGGTAGAGAAACTAATTTTGGATTTACTTGCATTGCGGCTTTGCGCCGTTGCGTCTTTGCGTTAAGTTTTCCTTTTTTTATCGCAAAGGCGCTAAGACGCGAAGACACAAAGAAAAGATTTCTTCTGCGTATTTGATATTTAAATTCTCTTTGCGGGGAGAATCATTGCGCGGAATAATATTTCACGAACACGACCATATCCTCGCCCGGTTTGTAATAATCCCGGATCCTGGCCGAGAGCTCGCATCCCATTCCCTCGTAGAATTTCGACGCCGGCAGGTATTCTTTTCCGCCGCTGGTCCAGATCATCATCAGGCGGCCCTTCCGGTTCCGGATTTCCAGATCCATCGCGGAGAACAAGGCTCGCCCCACCCCTTGGCCCTGAAACTCCCGGTCGGTGCAGATCCAATATAAATCATACGCGCCCTGAGCCAGCGGGGTCGGTCCGTAACAGGCAAAACCCACCATCCGGTTTCCGGCCCGGGCGGAAAACCATTCATACCCCGAGTCGGCCGAATGCAGGTGGGTGTCGAATAATTCGAAGACCGAATCTTCCTCTTCCGGGGTAAAGACGCCCGCCCGCCGGGCGATCTCCCCGATCGCCGCCCGGTCTTCCGGCCGGCTTGGTTCAATAAATATTTTCGCGTCGTTGGTCATAGGCGATAGGAATATCCCGATTTTTCATTCCGGCTCCGGCGGCCCATCCGGCGGCTTCAAACCCGCGCGGCGCGCCGGTCAAGCCTTTTCGGTAACGTCCTTTCCGGTCCGAACGTCATCCGCTTCATCGTGGTCTGGGAGCAATCCGTACCGTTTGGCGCCGGCTTCCAGAACCGACTGGATCAACCGGGCATAGCTCCAGCCTTCCGTCTGCGCGCAGATGGTCAGGTCGCTGATCGGGGTCAGGCCGGGGAGCGAGTTGATCTCGATGATGTAGGGTTTCAGGTTTTCCCCGCTGTGGAGCCGGAAATCCACGCGCGCAAAATCGAGCGTCTGGGTCACCCGGAACGTCTCGAGGCTCAGCCGGCGCACATCCGCCGCGACGCCGTCCGGGATCGGCGCCGGACAGAAATATGGATACTCCTCAAGCGACAGGGCCTTAACCGCGTACGAATAATAGGGATCCATGCCCGGGATCCGCGCATGATCCACTTCCGAAATGGGGAAGATGTGGATTCCGTTCCAGTCCACCCCCCCGCCCGGCCCGGGGATAAGCCCCCGCAAATCCGGAACCGACTGGCCGGATTCAAGCGCGGACAGGTTCCCCACCAGACCGCAGGTGATGTCGCGGCCCGGGATGTATTCCTCCACCAGCGCGGATTCGCAGTATTCCTTTAATATGTATTCCAGCTTGGCCCGCAGCTGATCCCCGGAGCGCACCAGGGATTTGGAGTCGATCCCGATCCCGGTTCCTTCGCGATTCGGCTTTACAAACAGCGGAAAATGGAGGTTCGAATCCAGAGGAAGATCCGAATGCGTGAATTCCTGGAAACGCGGGGTGGGAAGGCCGTACGCCATGAGGATCCGTTTTGTTGCGGCTTTATCCAGCGTGTTGGCCAGGCAGGTGACCTTTCCGCCGGTATAGGGAATCCCCATCATTTCCAGGATCGCCGGGACCTGAGCTTCGCGCGCGTCGCCCCGGTAGCCCTCGCAGGTGTTGAAACAGATATCGACCTTCAACCGTTTCAGCCGCCGGAACAGATCCGGATTCCCATCAATCCCGGTGACGTGATGGCCCGCCTCGCGCAGGGCGGCGGCGTAGGCGGCGATGTTGGATTCGCTGTCGAGTTCGGCGAATGCGTCCGGCGGATGCGTTCCGTCGGCGGGCGCGTGTTTCTTTAAATTATGAAGCACCGCCACGCGCAGGCGGGGTCTTTTAGATCCGTTTTTTTTGGGGGGGATTGCCGCAGGGGAAGACGCAGCGGGCGGTTCTCCGTTTGTCTCGGCGGGTTTTTCCCGGGAAGAAGAATTCGACAAGGAAGGATCCCTGGTAAGGCGGGCGTCCGGCCGCGTGCGGAATTATTTTTCTTTTCGCGGACCGGCCGGTTGGCTTTCCCCGGAGGACGAATTCGCGCCGATCCCGCGCGGATTCCATTTCGTCGCATCCTGGTTCAAGCGGTGTTCGCCGCCGCCCCGGGTGTGCATTTTGGCCCAGTCCCTGGGTTCGATCGCCAGCTCGTCACCGTCCAGAAGTCCGGTGACGCCCGACTGCCCCGGCTCCGCGCGTTTGCGCTTGCAGTCCGCGCATTGGGCCGGGTCGTGGGCGGCATAGGCGGCCGGTTCTTCGTAGACCGAGATGTAACCTTCGAAATTGCGCAGCGCCACGCGGTGATCCGACATGCTCAGCAGGTAGTTCGGGCCGAGCGGGATTTTTCCGCCGCCCCCGGGCGCATCGACGACATAGGTCGGAACCGCGAATCCGGTAGTGTGCCCGCGCAGCCCCTCCATGATCTCGATCCCCTTGGAAACCGGAGTGCGGAAATGGCCCGCGCCCTCGACCAGGTCGCATTGGTACAGGTAATACGGGCGGACGCGGATGCGCACCAGCCCCTGCACCAGCCGGCGCTGGATGTGGGCGCAATCGTTCACCCCCGCCAGGAGGACCGATTGATTCCCGAGCGGGACTCCCGCGCGCGTCAGTTTATCCGCGGCGGCGGCGAGCTCCGGCGTGATCTCGTTGGGATGGTTGACGTGGATGTTCAGCCAGAGGGGATGATACTTCCCCAGCATTGCGCACAGCTCGTCGTCCACGCGCATCGGCATAAATACCGGCACGCGCGAACCGATCCGGATGATTTCCACGTGGGAAATCTCCCGCAGGCCGGCGATCAGGTTTTCCAGGATCTTCGGCGCGAGGGTCAGCGGATCTCCGCCCGAAAGCAGCACGTCGCGGATTTGGGGCGTGCGGCGGATGTAATCCAGCATTTCTTCGTACTCGCTGGAGGAAAACTGCGCGGAGGCATCTCCGACGATCCGCGAGCGGGTGCAATACCGGCAGTAGGAGGCGCACTGGGTCGTGACCAGCATCAGCACCCGGTCCGGGTAGCGGTGCACCAGCCCCGGTACGGGGGAATGCCGGTCCTCCGCGAGGGAATCCTCCATCATCGCCGTGAAGGGAACCAGTTCCGCCGCGGTGGGGATCACCTGGCGGCGGATGGGATCGGCGGGATCTTCCGGGTGGATGAGTGAGGCGAAATACGGGGTGACGTCGACGCGGAACAGATCGCCCGCGGCCAGCGCGGTCCGTTCGCTTTCGGTGAGCGGGAAGACCCGCTCGAGCTCATCCGCCTTGTTCAAGCGGTGGCTGAGCTGCCAGCGCCAGTCGTTCCACTGTGCGTCCGGGACATCCCGGAAAACGGGCGCGCGGCGCGCGCCGCCTGCCGGATCGGTCATTTACCCCTCCCGGTGCGGCCGGCGGCGTGCGGGTTCTTATTTCGAGGAAACATTCGCCTCTGGGTTGATCTTGAGGATTTTCGCTGCGATTGCGGCGCGCGCCTTCGAATCCTTGGCGTCCGCCAGTCGCTTGCGCAGATACACCATCTTCAACCGTTTTTGCCGGCGGCGTGAGATTTCACGATCCCGTTCTTTTTTCGGCATTCCTACCTCCGAACCTCATTCCTAAGATGTGGAAAAGTATATCCCCTTTCGCAACGATCGAACAGAGGTTAATCCGTCAGCGGCGCCGGTTCCTCCGCACACGGACAGCCGCCGCGCGGTGCTCAGGGCGCCGGATTTATTCAAAATCAGGCTGGTATAATCTTCAAGGGATAATTCTCTGCTTGTCGATCGCCGCGGCCGGAGAGCAATCTGCGGGCGCCGGGATCAGTCCGGGACGGGATGTCGGCCATCTCCATGGATGTAAAGCAGCTCACCGAGGCAATGCACCGGTTTGTTCGATCCAAAGGCTGGTACGCCGCGGATTCTCCGCGCCCTCAAACCCCGCGCAACCTCGCAATTTCCCTCGCCCTCGAAGCCGCCGAAGTGCTGGAACACTTCCAATGGGGCGACCGCGCCGATCCGGATATAAAGGAAGAGCTCGCCGATACGGCGCTTTACCTGCTCCAACTATCCTCCGTCCTCGGGATCGATCTGGAACAGGCCATCCTTGAAAAACTGGAAGCCAACGCCAGGCGAACCTGGTCCGCGCCCTCCCGGGCGGAGAAGGACCCCGAATGATCCCCCCGGTCCCCAGGACCATCCTGTGCGTCAGCGATGAGGTCTCCGAGCGCCTGAATTCCTGCCAGGCCCCGCAAAAAATCGGAAAAGCCGATCTCATCATCAGCTGCGGAGACCTGCCCTTCGACTATCTCGAATACCTGATGGGCTGCTTCAACCTCCCGATGTTTTACGTCCTCGGAAATCATGACGGCGAGGGTTTCTTCCGCGATTGCGGCCAGGTGGATTACCGGCCCGACGCGGGCGAGAGCATCGACGGAAGCGCGGTGGAGGCGAAGGGTATTCTGATCGCCGGCCTGGGTGGAAGCATCCGTTACGGATACACGTTGAAGAACCAGTACACCGAAGCGGAAATGTGGCGGCGGGTGCTGAGGCTCACCCCGCAGCTGCTTTCCAACCAGGTGCGCTACGGCCGCCGGCTCGATATTTTCGTCGCCCATTCGCCCGCCCGCGGCGTTCATGAAGGGGAAGATTCGGTACACAAGGGATTTGCCGCCTTCCGCTGGCTGCTGGAGTGGGCTAAACCGCGCTGGATGCTGCATGGGCACTCGCAATTCATCCGCCCGCCGAAATCCCTGCGTACCCGGATCGGATCCACCGACGTGATTTACGTCCCCCCGTACCGCCTCCTGAAGTGGGGGGACGAATCCGATAATCCGCCCCCCACGGATCCGGGGTAAATCCGCGCATGGCCGTCTCTTCCATAAAGCAGGGTCTGGTCGTCGCAGTATTTGGGGCTGCCTTCCTCGAAGAAGGCAGTCCGGCATTCCAGACCGCGTGCTTACTCGGCTCGGAAATCGCCCACCGCGGGTGGGTCACGGCCAACGGCGGATACGGCGGGGCGATGGCGGCGGTCAGCCGCGGGGCGGTCGAAGCGGGCGGGCATACCATCGGCGTGACGTGCGAGACGCTCAGCCGCGCCGGACGCCGCATCAACCCCTGGATAGCGGAAGAGATCCGTTGCCCCAGCGTGCACGAGCGGCTGACGGCGCTGGTCCGCATGGCCGATGCATACGTCGCGCTCGACGGCGGGATCGGCACGCTGGCCGAAATCGCGTTCGCCGCCGTGCAAATTCAGACCGGCGAGTTGTCCCCGCGGCCGTTGCTGCTGATGGGTTACGTATGGGAGGAGACCTTTCAGGCGTTCTTCCGATCCGCATCCCCCCATGTCAGGGAATCCGATATATCGCTGTTTGGATTTGCCGTCTCGCCTGAGAAAGCGGTGACGGTTATTCAGGAGCATGCGGATCGGCTGGCGGCCATAGGCAGCGGATCACCCACCTCAGGCAATCCCATCGGTTGACGATCTTTGGTCCGTCGTGCCCGCATGTTCGAAGCGGGCATCCAGATATGCGGCAAATGGAACCGGATGGATTCCCGCCAGGATCACGCGGGAATGACATGGGATGGGTTTTTCGGGATTGAAGAGGGGGTTAGGTTGGCGTCCATCATCGAACCGGTTATCATTGCAGAATCAATTAATCCACCAAGGAGTCACGCACATGCCCGAAGATCGCCTGCCCTCGCGCGCCGAGGATTTTTCCGAATGGTACAACCAGCTTGTCCTGCGGGCCGAACTGGCCGACTACGCGCCGGTCCGCGGCTGCATGGTGGTGCGCCCGTACGGCTGGGCGCTGTGGGAAGCCATCACCCGCGAACTGGACCGGCGCTTTAAAGCCACCGGCCACGTCAACGCCGGCTTTCCCATGTTCATCCCGAAATCGTTCCTGGAGAAAGAAAAGGAACATGTGGAGGGATTCTCCCCTGAACTGGCGGTGGTGACGATCGGCGGGGGCGAGGAGCTCGAGGAACCGCTGGCGGTCCGGCCGACCTCGGAGACGATCATCGGCCATATGTACGCCAAGTGGGTTAAATCGTACCGCGACCTGCCGATCCTGATCAATCTGTGGAACAGCGTCGTGCGCTGGGAAAAACGCACCAAGCTGTTTTTACGCACGACCGAATTTTACTGGCAGGAAGGACACACCGCGCACGCCACGGCCAAGGAGGCGGACGAGGAAACCCTGCGCATGCTGGATATCTACGCCGACTTCGCCGAGAACGAAGCCGCCGTCCCGGTCATCCGCGGCCGGAAGAGCGACAGCGAGAAGTTCGCCGGCGCGGCCTGCACCTATGCGATCGAAGCCATGATGGGCGACGGCAAGGCGCTGCAATCCGCCACCTCGCACAACCTCGGGCAGAATTTCGCGAAAGCGTTCAACATCCAGTACCTCGACGTACAGAACAACCAGCAATTTGCCTGGACCACGTCCTGGGGGCTCTCGACCCGGTTCATCGGCGCCATCATCATGGTCCACGGCGACGATACGGGATTGATCCTGCCGCCGCGCCTGGCGCCGATCCAGGTGGTGATCGTGCCGATCTGGCGCAAAGAAGAGGAAAAGGCGGCGGTCACGGAGAAGGCGCTGCAGCTGGAGAAGGAACTGCAGCAAACGTACCGCGTGCGGGTCGACCTGCGCGACGGCCTGACGCCCGGTTATAAATTCAACGACTGGGAAATGCGCGGCATACCGGTCCGCATCGAAATCGGCCCGCGCGATCTTGCCGCGGGAACGGTGGCGCTCGCGCGCCGCGACCGGCCGGGCCGAGAAGGCAAGACCACCGCAGCCTGGGATCAATTGCTGCCTTCGGTCGGCTCCCTGCTGGACGAGATTCAGAAGGCGCTCCTGGCGCGGGCGAAGCAGTTCCGAGACGATCACACCCAGGACCCGGCCGATTATGAAGAATTCCGCGGCGCGGTGGAAAACGGATTCGCCGTATCCTGGTGGTGCGGCGAAGCGGCGTGCGAGGAAAAGGTCAAGGAAGACACCAAGGCCACCATCCGCTGCATCCCCCTCGACCAACCGGCCGGACAAGGGCGCTGCATCGTTTGCGGCAAGGACGCGGCCCAAAAAGCCGTCTTCGGCAAAGCGTATTAGGCGTGCCCGCCATCAACCTCTCGCGCTTGCGGCTTCAGGCGTTTGAGCTGGCCGGATTGCTCGAGGATCCCGCCGCGTTCCGGACCTTCCTGCGCGCGCTCCTGGACGAGCATGCCCATCGCCTGCTGCGGCGCGGACGGTCGATGGCCCGGCGCGGCGCGCTTCCCGCCTGGGAAGTACCCGGCATTCTGATCCGCGAACTGGAGGCGGCGTTGCTTCCCGTCGCCCGGGAAAAAAACGCAGGCGTGATTGCCGCGGCGTCCGCGGCCTGGACGGACGGCAGGCTCGAAGAGAAACAACTGGCCGCGTACCTCGCCGGCCTTTCCCGCAATCCCGGCGACGTGCGAACCCTGCTTTTAAACTGGCTTGAGGAAACGGACGACCCGGCCGTCCTTCAGGATCTGGCCGTGCACGCCTGCCTTCCGCTCCGAACCGCCGATCCGCTGCTGTTCCGCGCCGATATCCGGACCTGGATCGAATTCCGCGAGCCCCCGCGCCGGCGATTCGGCTGGATGGCGCTGCGGTCATGGGCCGACGAGAAGACATCGGAATCCCTCTTCGCTGCTCTCGAATTACTCCCGGCGGCTTTTACGGAAATGGATCCGGAAACGATGCGGCTGGCATCCGAACTTCTGGTCCGCTTAGCGGCCCTATATCCCCGGGAAACGCAGGGATGGCTGGCTGAATTAATTCCCCAGCAACTTCACCGGGGACGCCGATTCCTGCGGATGACGGTTTCCGGGCTGAGCGGAGAACCGGCTGAGTTCCTGCGCAACCGGCTGCACGGGGAGTAAGGGAAACGATGCGGTGGTCGCCGTATCCCACCCGGCCTGAGAAGGGGCGTCCGTGACAACCGGGAAAAAGCTGCTTGGAAACCGCGGGGAAAAGACGGCCGCAGATCATCTCTCCAAATCGGGGTATGAAATTCTTGGACGCAATGTGCGGACACCCTACGGAGAATTGGATTTGATCGCCCGGTGCGGGGACGCGACCGTGTTCGTCGAGGTAAAAACGCGCCGCAGCCGGACTCACGGATTGCCGGAAGAGGCGGTTACCCCGCGCAAAAGAAATCATCTCCTGGCATCCGCCCAATATTTCCTTCAGCAGTGCGCGCTTTCCGACACCCCCTGGCGGATCGACGTGGTCGCGGTCGAATTCTACCCGTCCGGAGTTCTCAAGCGGCTTGAGGTATTTGAGAATGCCGTCCATGCCTGAAGCCCATCCGCTTCCGCGGGTTATATTCCTCGTCGGCCCGACCGGCTCCGGGAAAAGCGCGGCCGCCGCGGTACTGGCGCAGCGCCTGCAAGGGGAGATCATCTCGGCCGACAGCCGCCTGCTCTACCGCGGATTCGATATCGGTACCGACAAACCCGCCCCGGTCGTCCGGGCCGCTGTGCCGCATCATCTGATCGACGTTACCGATCCGGATAGGCCGTGGAGCCTCGTGGAATTTCAATCCGCCGCCCTGGATTGCATCCATCAGATCCACGCCCGCAACCGTCTGCCGCTGTGTGTCGGCGGAACCGGTCAGTACGTGCGCGCCCTTCTGGAGGGCTGGGAGATTCCGCCCGCGGTTCCCAACCCGGATATCCGGATTCAGCTCGAGGACCGGGTGGCGCGGGAAGGCGCCGCGGCCTTGTATGCGGAATTGGAACAGGCCGACCCGGCCGCGGCCGTGCGCATCGATCCGCGCAACATTCGGCGCGTGGTCCGCGCCCTGGAAGTCGTGCTCTCCACCGGGAAGCCGTTTTCCGCCCAGCGCCGGCGCGGGGCGGTCGGATTTGCCCCGCTGGTGATCGGCTTGAACCTCCCGCGGCCGGAACTGTATGTGCGGGTGGATGCCCGGATCGACGCCATGCTCGCCGCGGGATGGATCGAGGAAGTTCGCGGACTCCTTGCGCGCGGATTCTCCCCCGCCCTCCCGGCTTTTTCCGCGCTCGGCTACGGCCAGATCGTGCGCCACTTGCGCGGCGAGTTCTCATTGGATGAATGCGTGATCGAAATCCGGCGCGCCACCCGCCGCCTGATCCGCCATCAGGCAAATTGGTTCCGTCCCGACGATCCGGAAATCCATTGGATCGAATCCGGCCCGGATGCGGTATCGGAGGCAGAAGCACTCATTCGGAACGCCATCTCCGATTAATTATTAAGGCTCTTCTCCATAAACTTGTGGGGCAGATATGATATCGTTGAGGGAAAACAGCCTGAAAAACATCCTCAACGTTTTTCAAGCGGATTCCATTTCGATATCATAGGGCATGCCTCAACCCTGGCCCACAAAACGCCGAATCGGCGGTTCTCCGCTCCCTCCATTTCGCACGGCTGCCTCGAGGAAATCCCATCCATGCTATCCGATGGGCAATCCCGCGCCTGAGTCGCCGGAAGAAAACCTTCCACAAAGAACACATTGATCAATAGACAATTACTTTGTGCCCTGTGTGTTCTTTATGGCAGTTATTGCCTAATCCGATTACGGACCACTTAGTTGGAAATTTCTAATAAAAGGCCGGAGAACGTAAAAATGGCGGGGGT
>Ga0105104_10001156_pt1 | contig 20053 bp, 14 predicted proteins | sample PPLLaktember2015_3_FD_87034 | JGI IMG/M metagenome (GOLD analysis project Ga0105104, IMG submission 87034) | Freshwater sediment microbial communities from Prairie Pothole Lake near Jamestown, North Dakota, USA - PPLs Lake P7 Core (6) Depth... | ecosystem: Environmental > Aquatic > Freshwater >... | reverse complement strand
TGCAGGAAAATCATCTAATGAGATTGGTGGAATTTTTGGGAAAAGCGGCTCTTACATCCGCCATTTGAGAAGAAAAATCAAAAATGGGTGGGTACATGAAACCAAAACATCTTATCCATATATAGAAGATGGATACTTGCGATTTCCTAATGAAAGACAACCAGGGATTCCTCTAGTTACGGAATTAGGAATTGAAGTTGCTGAACTGCTGGGGTATTACTGTGCGGAAGGTTCCGTAGTTAAAGATAAAACTCGCCCCAACAGCTTCAAGATAAACTTTAGTTTCTCTAAAGACGAAACTGGATTGGTGAAACGAGTCGCTGAATTGCTTCAGGTTTGTTTTGGTGTTGATGCTCAGTTAGTTAATCGCCATACCACCCTGGCTGTTTCTGTATCGAAATCATCACTTGCTCTACTTCTTAAGACTCTTACAGGAGAAAGATCAACTACCAAGCATGTACCAGAAATGCTTTTCGATGCACCTCGTGAAATTGCAAAGGCATTCTTGAATGCCTTTGTGCAGGGCGACGGGCATCGGTTTGCAAACGGAAAAGTTAGTTCAACAACTGTTTCAAAAAAACTAGCTTACGGCATCGCATGGTTAGCTTTGAAGTGCGGATACTTTCCTTCAGTTTATGATGCACCCATGCCAGAAACAGGTATGATTGAGGGACGTGTTGTGCGCCGTGCGCCACATCAGTACACGATTGTTTGGTACGAAGAAAGTTCTGTTGAACGCAAGATTATCGAAATTGAAGATTACTATCTTATTCCGATACGAGAGATTGCAAGTGAATCTTTTAAGGGTCATGTGTTCAATATGGAAGTCGAAGAGGAACATAACTATTTAGCGAACTTTCTTCTTGTTTCCAATTGCCAAAATTGGTTGACTTCGCAAGCCATGCGCGATCCCTCATCAGATGTGTCGATCAATTACATTCGCAAGATCTCCCCGCAGGAAATGGTGCAGCTCGCCCAGCGAACCCATGCTTCAACCGTCGTCTCCTCCTACAACGAGCCGCTGATCACCAGTGAATGGGCGGTGGAAATTTTCAAGGAAGCCAAAGCCGCGGGCTTGATGTGCGCCTACGTCTCGAATGGGAACAACACTCCGGAAGTGATGGAATACATCCGCCCGTATATTTCTGCCTACAAAGTTGACTTGAAATGCATGCAGGATAAAAACTATCGCAAGCTGGGTGGTGTTCTGCAAAACACATTAGATGGGATCAAACGCGCCCATGACATGGGTCTATGGGTCGAAATTGTGACTCTCACCATCCCTGGTTTCAATGATTCAAATGAAGAGCTGTGGGACGCGGCGCGCTTCATCGCCGGAGTCTCAAAAGAGATTCCCTGGCACGTCACTGCTTTCCATAAAGACTACAAAATGACTGACCACGATAATACAGACGCCAAAACGCTTTTACGCGCAGCCGAGATCGGACGCGAGGCCGGCCTGCAGTTCGTGTATGCGGGCAATTTGCCGGGTCAAATCAGGGAGTATGAAGACACATTTTGCCCGAAGTGCACCGAGCGGCTGATTCAAAGAAGCGGATATATTATCCATGCCTATCACATTACAGGGGAAGGGACGTGTCCGAAGTGCCATACGAAAATCCCGGGTTTGTGGCCAAAAGACCCCTCTCAGGTAGTGTTAAATGGGATCGGCATTCCGTTGCCCGTTCACTAAATTTCTTTTTGCTGTATAATCTGCTCACTCACTTCGGAAGGAGGTGCCTCGCCGCAAATTAATTCCGATTTCCCAGACTGTACGTACTCGAATCCAAACTTTATTTCTCTCAGGAGGAGAAACGTGAAACGCAAACTATTTGTTTTGTTGTCGCTTCTGGTGCTTACCAGCCTTACCCTTGCAGCCTGTGGTGGCGCTGCCCCCGCAACCGAAGGACCGGCGCCCACTGAAGCGCCGGCCACCGAAATGCCCGCAACTGAACCACCTACCGAAGCGCCAACCGAAGCCCCCGCAGAACCTACGCCGGTCCCTGATGTCCCCATTGCGACGTTTGACGGCACCACGCTGTCGGTCCCAGATTGTGACTACGGTGGTTTCTTCCAGTCTATCGAGGCCACCGATCAGTACACTGTGACGTTCAATCTATGCAAGTCCGATCCGGCGTTCCTCTCGAAGATCGCCTTCAGCCCCTTTGCCATCTATTCGAAGGACTGGATTGAGTCGACGGCTGGCGATGCCTCACGTACCAGCGAAGGACTCGAGGCACCGGTCGGTACAGGTCCTTACATGGTCAGCGAGTGGACCCGCGGCGAGAGTCTGACACTCACAGCCAACCCGGAGTACTGGGGCCAGGCACCTCATGCTGAAACCCTGGTTATCCGCTGGAGCACTGAGTCAGCAGCCCGCCTGACCGAATTACAAGCCGGAACGATTGACGGCTTCGATAACCCTGCCCCGGATGATTTCGAAACGATCGAAGGTGATCCAAACCTGCACTTGCAGATCCGTCCCGCCTTGAATACGTTCTACATCGGTATGACCAACACATTCGCACCGCTCGACAACCAACAGGTGCGCCAGGCCATCGCCATGGGTATCGATCGCCAACGCATCGTGGATACTTTCTATCCAGCCGGTTCTGAGGTTGCATCGCATTTCACACCCTGCGCGATCCCCAACGCCTGCGAAGGCCAGCCCTGGTATGACTTCGATGTCGAGGCCGCTAAAGCCTTGTTGGCAGAAGCTGGCTTCCCGGATGGCTTCGAGACCAGGTTGTTCTATCGTGATGTAGTGCGTGGTTATCTGCCCCAGGTCAGCAATGTGGCTCAAGACATTCAGGCTCAGTTGTTGGAAAACCTCAACATTAATGCTGAGATCGTTGTCATGGAATCGGGCGCCTTCATCGAGGAATCCGCTGCTGGTCGTCTGGATGGTCTGTACCTGCTTGGCTGGGGCGCAGATTATCCACACGTAACAAACTTCATCGATTATCACTTTGGCTCAGCCCAGGCGCAATTTGGTGACCAGTCACCAACCTATACCGAGCCTATTGTTCGAGGTGCCCAGATCGCTGATCCCGCCGAAGCGGCGCCAGTTTATGCCGAGATCAACGATGCCATTCGCGAATACGTTCCGATGGTGCCGATCGCCCATGGTGGTTCCGCCGCAGCTTACCTGGCAGACGTGACCAATCCACAGGCCAGCCCGCTGACGACAGAATTGTTCTACCTCAGTGATCCGGGTGGTCGCGACGTCTTCACGTTCATGCAAGGTGCTGAACCGATCAGCCTGTTCTGTGCTGACGAGACCGATGGTGAGTCCTTGCGTGCCTGCGAGCAGGTTACTGAAGCGCTCTATGGTTATGAGATGAACACCACGGATGTTGTGCCTCATCTGGCCGAATCCTGTGAGCCGAATGAAGACCTGACGGTCTGGGTCTGTACTCTGCGTCAGGGCGTAAAGTTCCACGATGGCAGCGATTTCGACTCCGCGGACGTTTTGGCGACCTTCGATATGGCTTTGAACATCGGCTCGCCTTACCACAAGGGTAATACCAATGCCTGGGAATACTATTCCACGCTCTGGGGTCTGATGAGCAAGCCCGGCCAGTAAATCTAAATCTGGTTTGGCGTAAAATACGATAAAATACGGTGGCGCTGAAAGCGCCACCGTATTTTCAGGAAGTGGATCCTTCATTATGCTTCAATACATTGTCCGCCGTCTCTTTCTATCCATACCCGTCTTACTTGGCATTCTGGTGGTGACATTCGCAATTGCGCGATTGATCCCCGGCGATCCCTGCCGCGCCATTTTAGGGGAGAAAGCTACCCAGGCCGTCTGCGATCGTTTCATACGCGAGAGGGGATTGGATAAGCCCATCCACATACAATTTGGGATCTACGTGGGAGAAATGGCGCGCGGCGACTTTGGCCAGTCCATTCGTTACAATATGCCTGTGACTCGCATGCTGGCGGAACGTTTGCCAATGACGGTCGAGCTCAGTGTTTCGGCCCTGCTCATCAGTATGATCGTAGGCATTCCCCTTGGTATTATTTCGGCTGTCAAGCACAACTCCTGGGTGGATGTGCTCACCATGATGTGGGCTAATATCGGCGTGTCCATGCCGGTCTTTTGGCTGGGATTGATGCTGGCCTACCTCTTTTCCCTGGTTTTAAAGGATACCCCTTTTTGGCTGCCGCCATCCGGACGGGTAAGCCCTGGCATTCCCAACGATCCATTCTATGAGGTATGGGGGATCGCTGCTCCTGAAGCGGGCTTCGGGATGGTTATGCACTTCCTTGGTCGACTGAATATCTTAAATGCGTTATTGACTGCCAACTGGGAACTGCTTAAAGATTCAATTATCCATTTGATCCTTCCCTCTCTTGCGTTGAGTACCATTCCTATGGCTCTCATTGCCCGTATGTCCCGTTCCAGCATGCTGGAAGTGTTGGGACAGGATTACATCCGCACGGCACGTGCCAAGGGTCTGACTCAGCGGAATGTGATTCTCAAGCACGCCTTCCGCAATTCGCTCCTGCCGATTGTCACTGTCATTGGGCTCTCCCTGGGCAGCCTGCTTGGCGGCGCGGTTCTTACGGAAACTGTCTTTGGCTTGTCCGGTGTAGGACGCGCCCTCTATGATGCCATCACTGCGCGTGATTACGGTATTGTGCAGGCATTTACTGTAGTGATTGCGGTCTTCTTCGTTGTCCTCAACCTGTTGGTTGATATTTCATATGCCTATCTTGATCCTCGTATCCGGCTGGAATAGGATTTACTCATCATGACACAGTTAGAAACCACCATCGCAAAACTGGATACGGAGGGCATCTCACTTAAGTCCGTCAGCCTGTGGCAGATTACCTGGCGGCGGCTCTTTCGGCGCAAATCGGCCGTGGTCGGGTTGGTGATCCTGGGGATCCTCATCTTTGTTGCCTTGACCGCGCAGTGGATCGCGCCTTACGACCCAATCCAGGTCTTGCTGGGAAAGGAGAAGGTAAAAGCCAGGCAGGATCCCTGCATTCACCTTTTCGGTTGCCCTACTACCGAACCTCAGCACATTCTGGGCATCGACGGCAATGTGCGCGATGAGTTCAGCCGTCTGCTCTATGGCGCACGCCTAAGCCTGATGATCGGCTTTACTACAGTTACGTTTGCAATCATCATTGGAACAGTTCTCGGTGCTTTGGCCGGCTACTTTGGCGGCTGGGTTGATAATCTCATCATGCGCGTGATGGACGTCTTGCTGGCTTTTCCCTCGCTCCTTTTAGCAATTGCCATCGTTACGGTTCTCGGTCCCGGACTTCAAAATGCCCTGCTTGCGATTGGCGTTGTTTCCATCCCGGCCTACGCGCGCGTCGTACGCGCCAGTGTGTTATCCGTCCGTGAAATGGAATATGTCTCCGCGACGCGAGCTCTCGGCGGTGATACGATGCAGATCCTCTTTCGCCGCATTCTACCCAACGCCTTGACGCCGCTGATCGTCCAGGGCACGCTTGGCATTGCCACCGCCATCCTGGATGCAGCCGCGCTTTCGTTCCTTGGGCTGGGCGCGCAACCCCCGACGCCTGAATGGGGTTCCATGCTTGGCGCGGAACGCAATCAGGTTTTCACCGCGCCGCATTTGGTTTTCTTCCCCGGCATCGCGATCGCGCTCACAGTACTCTCATTCAATCTGTTGGGTGATGGCCTGCGGGATGCACTTGATCCACGCCTGGCGCATATAAGTTAATTCCCCTTATCTTAAACGCGAGCTATTTTTGTGATTTGTGTTTGGTAAAAACCGCTGCAAGGGGGCTATATTGAGTTACCATTTTTATAAATAGGATCATCAGGAATGTACGAACCGCCGTATAGAATCCCCGTTTCAAAACGAGAACTTGTCCGTGTTGAGGGATTGACGAAATACTTTCCAGTACGGGCCGGCATATTTCAACGCGCGGTCAACTTTGTTCGGGCGGTTGAGGATGTCAGTTTTACGATCCATGAAGGGGAAACGCTGGGTTTGGTGGGTGAATCAGGCTGCGGCAAGACGACGGTTGGACGCACAATGCTTCGGTTGCTCGAACCCACCTCCGGTTCGGTCACTTTTGAAGGGCGGGAGATCCTGCATTTAAGTGGACGCGAAATGAAAGATGTGCGCCGCGAGATGCAGATCATTTTCCAGGATCCATATGCTTCACTTGACCCGCGCGCCCCCATCGGAGACTCTGTCATGGAAGGCTTGAATATCCACGGGATTGGTACACCGGAGCAGCGCTTTGAAATCATGATCAACGTCTTGCGCTGGGTTGGTTTGGAGGATTATCATGCCCGGCGTTATCCGCACGAGTTTTCAGGCGGGCAACGTCAGCGCATTGGTATTGCACGCGCCCTGGCACTAACACCCAAGTTTGTTATTTGTGATGAGCCGGTTTCGGCGCTGGACGTTTCCATCCAGTCCCAGATTTTGAACATCCTCAAAGAGGCCCAGTCTGAATTCAATCTAACGTACCTGTTCATTGCCCATAACCTGAGTGTGGTGCACCATATTTCAAACCGTGTGGCGGTAATGTATCTTGGGAAAATTGTTGAGCTAACCACGCGCGATGAGCTTTATAGAAATCCAATGCATCCCTACACCAAAGCGTTGATGTCTGCCATCCCAATCCCCAATCCACGTGTGAAGCGCGAGCGTACCATTCTCAGAGGCGACATCCCCAGCCCCCTGGATCCACCGAAAGGTTGCCGGTTCCACACACGTTGTCCGGTAGCCATGGAAATATGTTCACAGGACGAACCTGTCTTTCGCGAGGTTAAGATGGATCATTGGGTTGCCTGTTGGCTGGCAGGATAGTTTTGCTTTTTATTCCGGCCCATGCGCGTAGCGCACCTCGATGTCAGAATCGCTGCTTGGGTGGTGATGGGCCGCAAGTTATCATTATCCACGGGCAATTTAGATGATGAGACTGAGGTAGTCCATTCGTAGCTTGAAAAAGCCGGGTTGTGGATTACAATACCATTAATATATTTATAACGTGAGTGATGAAAATATTCCTCCCATCAAATCGAAGGAGGTTCCGCCACAAAGTTTATTTTTCCGATTTCCCAAACGTTGATATTCAACCCATTCTCTCAGGAGGAGAACTGTGAAACGTAACCTATACCTTTTGCTATCGCTCGTTATCTTGGCGAGCATAGTTTTGGCAGCTTGTGGCGGGGTTGCCCCGGCCACGCAGCCGCCAACCGATATAGAACCTGCCGGTACCGAAGAACCTGTCGGCACCGAACCTGCAGCAACCAGTGGCATAGCCATTATTTCCTTCGTCCAACAGCCAACTACTCTTAACCCCTTATATGCAAACCAATGGTTTTCAACCATCACCACGCAGTTTTGGCTCAAGGGCTTATGGTCGTTTGACTCGGATAATAATCCAATCCCGGAGATTGCCGCCGAAATCCCCACAACCGAAAATGGCGGGCTAAGTGAAGATGGTAAAACTCTGACCATCAACCTGCGTGACGATGTAACCTGGAGCGACGGCGAGCCCGTGACCGCGAACGATTTTGTCTTCACCTATGAGATGTACATGGCGGAGTCCAATGTGGTCGCCACTCGTTATCCCTATGAAGATTATGTTGCAAGTGTGGAAGCCACGGATGATCACACCCTGGTCGTAAATTTTACAGAGCCCTTTGCTGCATGGTTAACCTCCATCTTTCAATATGGGGTGCTTCCCGAGCATGTGCTCCGCCCGGTGTTCGAGGCGGATGGCACACTTGACACTGCCGCGTGGAACACCGCTCCTACAGTGGGGGTGGGACCATTCGTGTTTACAGAATGGGAAACCGACAGCCACATGATCTTTGAGGCGAACCCCAACTGGATCAACCCGCCTCGGCTGGAGCAAATCTTCATCCGCATGGCGGACGATGCTGCACAGGAAGTCGCCATTCTGGCTGGCGATACGGACATCGGCACATTCCTCGACTGGTCACAGGCAGACACCATCAATAACAGCGGTGTGGCAAAGTTTGTGATACAACCCGCCGGCTATGACGAGGGCTGGTATCTGAACTTCGATCCGGAAACAACCCATCCCGCCATGCTGGATGCAAACGTTCGGAAGGCGATTGTACTTGCTACCGACCGCGAGAAGATTACCCAGGATCTACTCGGTGGACAGACCGTACCCCCTGCGACCTTCTGGGATAGTACCCCGCCTTATGGGGACCCGGACTTGAAACCATATCCCTACGATCCCGAAGAGGCAAAACGGTTGCTGGACGAGGCAGGCTGGGTGGACTCTAACGAGGATGGTACCCGCGACAAGGATGGAAGAGAATTGGTACTGCGCTATATTGCCAGCCAGCGCCAACTCCGCAAGGATGTGCAAGCCGTTGTCCAGCAGATGTGGGCGCAGGTCGGCATTGGCGCAGAACTTGTCAACTATGGGGACGACTTCTTCAATGGCTATGCAGATGGCGGTCCCATGGCCACTGGTAATTTTGATATCGCCCAGTGGTCCGACGCACCGAACTTTCCTGACCCTGATCGGTCCGATTACTGGTCATGCTCGGAGGTGGCTGGTGCAGATAACCCGGATGGCGCGAATTGGCAGGACTACTGCAATCCTGACCTGGATGTGTTGTTCGGTCAACAAGCTACTGAAACAGACCCTGAAGCTCGCAAGCAACTTTATTATCAAATTGGGAAGATTATGTATGATGAGGTGGTTTGGGTCGGCTTGTGGAAGGACCCTGACCTTTGGTCGATAAGTAATCGCTTGCAAGGAGTAAAGTTGTCCGGGGCAACTCCCTTTTGGAATGCCCATGAATGGACAATCAGTGAATAGCCTGCCTTAGGCTTTCTTCAACGGACGGGTGGAATCATTTCCATTCCGTCCGTTGATTCCAAATTGAAAAGAATCCACTCCTATGGTCAATTACATCATCCGGCGTTTGGCGCAAGCTATTCCTCAATTGTTCCTTATCAGCCTCATCCTGTTCATGTTGATGCAGGCCTTTGGAGATCCTATCGCTTCTTTGGGGGTAAGGACACCCCCCAGGCCGGCGGATAGGGAGCGGCTCCGCCGCCAATTGGGTTTGGATCAACCGGTCTATGTCCAGTATTTGGTCTGGCTGGCAGGCAACGATTGGATGAAGATTGATATGGATGGGGATGGCGTGGCTGAAACACCGGGGAAACGATTAGGCGTGCTACGCGGCGACTTTGGAAACTCACTGGTCAGTAAAAGACCGGTTCTGGAACTGATCACGGAGCGTCTTCCCAACACCTTGTTGCTCATGGTTACCGTGGAGTTGGTGGTCATCATCTTCTCACTGATTATCGGCGTATATTCAGCAGTCAGGAAGTATTCGCTTTTTGATAATCTTGTTACCGGTCTTTCTTTTGTAGGCTACTCAATGCCTATCTTTTTAATTGCACTATTATTGATGTATCTCTTTAGCATCAATTTCAAGGAATGGGGACTGCCCTATCTGCCCACAGTCGGCATGTTTGACCCGGAAGTGGGCCGGACACCGGGGCAAATCGCGTTGCACATGATCCTACCGGTACTTTCGCTCTCCATTATCAGCATCGCAGGGTACAGCCGTTATGTACGCTCATCCATGCTGGAGATTCTTGACCTGGACTACATTCGCACAGCCCGAGCCAAAGGATTGCGCGAGATGCGGGTTGTGATGCGTCACGCTTTACGGAATGCTACCCTGCCATTTATCACACTGATCGGCCTGGACATCCCGTTCCTGCTTGCGGGTGCCGTCGTCACAGAAAGTATCTTTGCCTGGCCAGGTACAGGGCGTTTATTTATAGAGCACACCGCTCAATCTGATTTTCCAGTATTAATGGGTATTCTGATGATGACTGCCATAGCCGTGGTAATTTTTCAACTTTTGACCGATATTGCTTATTCATATCTTGATCCACGGATTCGGATTGAATAACTATAGGTTTATAAATCGAGTTTTAGATTCAGTGGAGAGACTGTAATGACAACTACGGCATTATCCCAACCTTCAAGCCATCCCGGGAATACCGGGACCGTGATGCTCAATCCCTGGCAGTTGGCATGGCGCCGGTTTCGTAAACACAAGATGGCTCTGATCGCGTTGGGCGGATTGATTGTCGTTTTTGTTTATATCTGGCTGGGAGGACTGGTCTTCGCTCGGGGCATGTGTGCGCCTACGGGTCAGTATGTAACCGCAGAGGCTTATGCCAATTGTAATGATACGTCCATAAAACTCCAGCCGCCCTCCCGCGCCCACCCCTTCGGCACAGACACAATTGGCCGTGATATTCTGGCGCGTACAATCTATGGAGGTCAAATCTCACTCTCCATTGGAATCTTCGCGGCAATTGTCGAAGTGATTCTGGGTGTACTCGTGGGCGCGCTCGCAGGATATTTTGGGCGTTGGATAGATGATGTCCTCATGCGTATTACCGAAGCCATGTTAATCATCCCGAGTCTGTTCCTGCTCATTGTATTAGCGAAAGCTTTGGGAGGAAAAGTTCCCGAAATGCACTTACTCGGGCGTTCCTTCAGCGGTAGTGTTGTTGTCATCATTCTGGTCATTGGCTTTACAAGCTGGATGTATCTGGCACGGATCGTGCGCGCCAATGTATTATCGCTTAAGGAACTGGATTTCATTTTGGCTTCGCGCGCGCTGGGTGTTTCGGATGCCCGCATCATCTTTAAGCATCTTCTACCGAACACGATTGCCCCGATTATTGTCTCGGCTACGTTGGGTGTTTCCGGCTCCATTTTGAGTGAAGCCTATGTAAGCTTTCTGGGTTTGGGTGTGCAAACCCCAACAGCAAGTTGGGGCAATATGCTCGACAGTTCAGTCAAGTACATTCAAAGCGCCCCATGGCTGTGGTTCTTCCCCGGCCTGCTGATCCTGTTAACAGTGTTGTGTATTAACTTTATAGGTGATGGTTTGCGTGATGCACTAGACCCTCGCAGCACACGGCACATATAAGCTTTCTCCAGCACCAAACGTTTGAGTTGGGTGTTTACTGATTTAAACACGAACGAATTGCAACCGTAGGATTCTTATGCTAGTCCATACTCCAATCCACTCCTGGCTTAAACAGCTATGTCTATCTTATGTCCCGGGTCCCTCCACCGGCCTGGCAGATCGTGTCGCAACTGAATTGATGGGTTATTTCCAGCATGAAGGTCACCTCACTGAAAGTATTCCCTCCACCGAAACCAATGTAATCCTGACCACTGCCAGACTCGGAGAACCTCTCGGCTGGCGTGAAGCGTTGATGTTTACCGCCCGACGCCGATATAAATTGAATCATGTTCCCACCGTCTTTACCATCGTTCAGGCCCTGCCTGAGCAATTCAGGGAATGGATGGTTAAGACTGAGGAAGTGTTGAAAGCCGGACCCGAAGCAGCGCCCGATTTCGCGGGCATCCCTGAAACGGCCTACAAGACTTTGTATCAACAGGGCAAACGTGGCGGTGCAATTCTGTATTTGCTGAGGCTGATCCAGATCCAAACCAAAAGTATTCGTGTGTTGCTCGCGATTGGTAAAGATAAGCCCGAGTCAGCGTTTCTGTTTGACCTGGTGGGTGCACACCCGCAGATCAAGTTCGAAGAGGCGCGCTCCTTTTATAAGGATATTGCGACCCGGATCATGACGGCCGCCAGCACAGAGGAGATCACCAAACATCAAGTGGTGGAGCCTGAGATCAAGCAGGAAGAGTGGAATAGCCTCTCCACCCTCAAAGAAATGACCCGGGCGAGTCAGGAGCTTGGCAGAAGGGATTTTTTCACCGAGATGATCCAGATCTCTGAGCTTGCCGAGATTCCCGGTTTCAGTGATGCGATTTCCAGTCAATATAGTGAGGGATGTTTCGCCACCTGGGATATTCAGCTCAACGGTTTGTTGACAACGATCACCGGAAGTGCCAGGCCGGTACGAAAGGAAAACATTACAGACAAGGACCTGGCTGTCATTGCAGGCATCAAACCCGAACGGGATGGCGCTTTGATCAGAAAAATCGAAGGGCATCCAAATCAGCCGCCCTCCTCAGAGGCAGTCGAAATGATCGGGATGGACCTGCAGTTGCCCCGGGTTGCGCTGCCAAACGGTACCCAGGTTCCTGTCATCCGTTCCAAGCTGCACGGACATCGCGGTGTCCGCTCTTTTGATCGGGAGCGCGTCGAATATGTTTCTTTGCCGGAAAGTTATCTTCACTATCCGGTCTCCTGTTCAACAGATGCCCAATATCGTGCGGTGCAGGATGCGTTCTCAAGCTCTGTGGCCTTGCGAAACCCGGATGATCCTCGTCAGATCGTATTCACGGTTCTGCCGGGACATGGGGTTGTGATCGTGGAAAAATGGGTCGCGGGCAAACAAGCCCTCCAGGTGATTTGGGAAGCCATGGATAACAGGGATATTGAAATCACGAACGATATTCCTCAGGGTCCATTTACGTTTCAGAACAATGGGCAGCGCGGCAATATTGTAAGTAATACCTGATCTTGAAACCCCACCACAGATGAACAATAATTTCTTTCTGGACAAAGTTGCAATTGTCACAGGCGCTTCTTCGGGGATCGGTCGGGCGACTGCCCTGGCACTGGCAAAGCAGGGCGCTTTGGTTGCCCTGGCTGCCCGTCGAGGGGATGCCTTACTTGAACTTGCCTGGGAGATCAACCGTCAAGGAAGCAATGCCATCGTCGTGCCGACCGATGTTACCGTCAGGGAAGAAATTGAGGAGATGGTTCGAGAGGTTCTTGTTCGTTGGGGACGGGTGGATATCCTTGTATCGAATGCCGGAGAATATATTCAAGCCCCGATCGTTGATCTGGATCCGGCGGATATCCAGCGATCATTTGACGTCAATTTTTTTGGCGGCGTATACTGCATCAAGGCCGTTCTTCCTCCCATGCTTGCTCAGAAAAGCGGTCATATTGTGTTTGTCACAAGCATGGATGGCAAGATCGGTTTGCCGGGAGATGCACCCTATGTCTCAGCAAAGTTTGCTCTTACCGGATTCTGTGAAGTCCTCAGGCAGGAAGTGCGCGAAAATGGCATTTCTGTAACCAATGTATTGCCCGGACGGGTGGATACACCGATGATTGATCATCTCAAATTTTCATGGATGTCAGCCAAGATTTCCCCTGAAGAAGTTGCATATGCCATTCTCGATGGCATTCGGAGAAGAAAGCCCATCATGATCCTGCCGCCTCAGGCAAGGCTTTTGTATTACGTCAATGTCTTCGCTCCCTCCCTGAGTGATAGACTTGCACGAGCCTTTCGCCTGGAAGGCTGGGAAAGCCTTTAGGTCATTTCTGCAAAGCCTTGTGAGAGACCTCGCAAGGCTTATTTATTCTCATTTGGAAACAACAATCTCCTCCACACCGGGCGGTCTGTAATCCAGCGACTGATGTCTGAAGTACGTGTTATACAGCGTCGCATAATGTCCACCCTGCGCCAGCAAGCCTGTGTGATTCCCCTCCTCGATAATCCTGCCCCTTTCCATTACGACGATCCGGTCCGCGGCTTTCACAGTGGAGAGACGATGCGCGATCAGAATACTCGTTGATTTTTTCAGGATGAGATTCAGTGCCTGCTGGATCTGCCATTCGGTGAAAGGATCGATGCTGGCGGTGGCTTCATCCAGGATGAAGATGGCCGGCTTCTGCATCAGGACGCGCATCAATGCGACGAGCTGACGCTGCCCCATGGAGAGCCGCCCGCCGCGCTCCCCGACCTCGGTCTGCATCCCGTTTGGAAGCGTTTCCAGCCATTCACCGTCTCCAATTTTGCGCGCCATGTTCAGGATTTCATCATCGCTCACATCGGGCGCGGCATAACGGATGTTATCTGCTACGCTGCCTGAGAACAGGAACGGCACCTGGGAGACAATCCCAAGTTGATGCCGATACTGCGCCAGATCAAACGTGCGGATGTCGTGACTGTCGATCAGCAGACGTCCCTGTTGAAATTCATAGAAGCGCGCAACCAGCTTCGCAATGGACGACTTCCCTGCGCCGGTGTGACCGACCAGGGCCAGGGTCTCTCCAGGTTGGACGAGCAGGTTGAAGCCGGTCAGAACCGGTTCGTTATCCACGTAACGGAAGTGGATATTATCGAAGTGGATTTCTCCCTTTAAGCGAGGCACAGCCCGTTTCTCCGTTTGAACGACGTTCGGGTCGGCATCGATCAGAGCAAAGGCGCGTTCCGCCGCGGAAAGCCCCGACTGGATCTGTGACCAGAAAGCGGAGAGGTTGAGCACCGGGAAGAAGAACTGGTCGAGGCTCATGATAAAGAGATACCAGGCGCCCACTGAGACGATGCCCTGCGCTGCACTCATGCCGCCCACGTAGATGAGGATGGCAACGAAAATGCCGCCCAGTGCATTGAGAGTGGGAAAGACCAGCGAAAGCACAAAGCCGCGCTGCACGTTGACGTGATACGACTGCTGGTTGGATTCGTCGAACGATTTGAAGATGCTTTCTTCCTGGCGGAAGTTCTTCGCAATCGAGATGCCGCTGATCGTTTCCTTGATCGCGGCGTTTACATCTGCCATGGCTTTCATGCCGCGTTTGGTGACGCGCCGCGCCAGCGTGCGAAAGCCGGCTGCAATCCCGAAGATCACAGGCAGGAAAGCCATCAATAACAGGGATAGCCTCAGGTCAGTCCGGAACAACACCACGCCCAGGATGATCGCCTGGACGATCTGCGCGCCCACGTCCGTGACGATGACCACCAGTTGACCGAAGTCGTTGGTGTCTGACGTGATGCGCGAGACAATGCGTCCCGATGAAAATTGATCGTAAAAGGAAAGGTCGTGTTCGGCTGCAGCGCGGAACGCGCGTGTCCGCAAGTCGAGGACCACATCACCGACTGCACGCACCACCAGGCTGCGCCGTGCCCAGTTCAGTCCCCACAATCCAATACCTATCATCAGCACGGTAAGGCTGACGAGAGCAATCGCTTGGAGGGATGCCTGTCCTTTCAGTAAATCCACCATGCGTGCAACAACCACGGGTAGTGCTGCGCCGATGCCTGCCAAAACGACAACAAGCAGGATCACCCACACGAACCGTGTGGTCTGTGGTTTGAAATAGTCAAAGATGCGACGTATCAGTTCACGGTCTGTGTACTGGCGGTCATATTTTTCGTCATTTAGTCCGGCAAAGAAACCCATAATTATCCCATGTAGGGGCGAGGTCGTCTCGCCCTGGGCGGGATAACCCCGCCCCTACAAATTTACTCCCTAAAAATCCTCGCATATGCATCCGAAGTTTTCATCAACTCGTCGTGTGTGCCCATGGCCGCGATCTTGCCTTTTCGCAACACGATGATCAAATCTGCCCAGCGGATCTGAGACAGGCGATGCGTGATGATGAACGTCGTCCGACCGCGCGCCGCGTTGGAGATGGCACGCTGGATCTTGTCCTCTGTGGCCGAATCGATCGCGGAGGTCGAGTCATCCAGGATCAAAATGTGCGGATCGGTCAGGAAGGCGCGCGCTAACGCAATGCGCTGGCGTTGTCCGCCTGAGAGCGTGACCCCTCGCTCGCCGACGACGGTGGCATAACCTTTGTCAAAGGTCTGGATGAAATCATCGGCCTGGGCGGATTTTGCCGCCATCTCGATCTCACTTTGCATTGATTCAGGTTTCCCAAACGCAATATTGTCGCTGACCGAGCGCGAGAACAGGAAGACGTCCTGTTCGATCATCGAGATTTGGGAACGGAGCGCCGCCAGATTCCAATCGCGGACATCCACGCCGTCTACAAGGACCTGACCTTGTGTGACATCATAGGTGCGGTTGATCAATCTCACCAGAGATGTTTTTCCTGCGCCGGTTTGACTCACGATGGCAACGGTTTGACCGGGTTTGACTTTGAAGGAGATGTTTTGAAGCACATCCTCCTGCGCAGACGAAGGATACTCGCCGTTTACCCCGCTTAGATTGTAGGCAAAACTCACATTCCGAAATTCCACTTCGCCTTTCATCAGGTCTGCATAACCCTGCGCGTTCTGGTCGAGGTTTGTCTCACGGCTGATCAATTCCAAAATACGGCGGGCACTCGAGATCCCCAGGGAGATCTGCGAATACGCGAACGTGGACACAAACGTGGGGAACTCAAGCAGGCGCAGCAGACCAAAATAAGCCACCACCGCGCCGAGGTCAAGCTCGCCGCTGCGGAAAAGCAGCAGGGCATGGAACAAGCCGAAGGCGTAGGCAGCGCCGAGCAGGAGCATCGCCACGTAACGCCCTTCCAGGTCACCCTGTTTCACAAAGGCGTCACGGACGCGCTGGGCATTCACCACAAAACGATCCACCTCCGCGTTCTCCTGGGAGGCGCCCTTGACCACTTCCACGCCATCCAATGATTCGGAAAGATGGGTATTCATCTCCCCGAATGTGGCGCGGACTTCATCGGTGACCGGCGCCAGAGTTTTTAGATAGCGGAGCAAAAAGCCGAAGTAGAGCAGAATGAAAATGACCGGGGTGATGATCAGCGCCGGATGATATCGCCCGGCGACGAAAATAGGCATCAATAAAAAGATCAACGACCCCACCACGAGGTTGATGCCGGGGCTGAACATCAAGTTGACCTCACGCACATCGTTCGTGGCGCGCGCCATCGTATCACCGACCGGCTGAAGATTATGAAAGGTCATGCTCTTGCCAAGCAAAGCCAGGTAAAGTTCATCGCGCACAGAACGTTCTATTTTTTGCGCGAGCAGTTCCGCGCCGAAGTTGCGTCCCAATTGCAGCACGCCGCGTATGACCTGTGACACGCCGATGATGAGCGCCAGCGGGATCAAGACGCTTGTGTCGGGGACTGGCTTGAGCATGGCATTGAACGCATCGCCGGTCAGCACAGGGACCACCGCTGCGAGGCCTGCGTTGCCGATCGCACCGACCACCATCATGATGATGATCCACCAGTGACGGCGCACGTGCGACCAGATCCACCGGACAGGACTTGCTTGATCTGAAACGTGGGCGCGCTGCATGGAAAATTCAGCGGGAACGGTTGTAGCCATAGACGCCCATTCTACCAGCCGTTTACGTCAGGGTCAAAAAATACGTAACCTGTCTATTCCAGCTGTGTTTAGTTAATATAGAAGGCTCGCGGAGCCTCGATTGGTTTCCAAAGGAGAATGAAAATGAGAATGCCGAATTCAATTGCCACCTGGTGCCTGATCCTGTTCTTTCTTTTGTACGGGCTCTCAGCGTTCGGACTGGCGCTTCCGGGCCTTATCCTGGGACTCCTTGCACTCGGCGTCGCAATATTTACCCTGATCGGCAGGTAAAAATATCGCTGCTGAAACAATACAGCCTCTCGTTCGAGAGGCTGTATTGTTTTAAGACAAATTGGCGAACATTTCTGCAAGATCTGCTGTATAGCGCCAGTCCTCATGGCTCTCGAAGCTCCACCATGATGAAAGGATCGAGTGTGCCAGCCCCCATTCACGGATGCGTTCACGCTCGAACCCCAGGTGTTCGTGCAGGATGTCGATCCGCCGCTGTGTCAGCCGCCGATAGTTTTTTTCGCTTGATAACTCGCCCCAGGGATTGATCAGGAGCGGTCCCACCTCATAACCCGCGGGACCGATGACTCCCTTGGGGTCGATCACCAGCCAGCCGCGCTCGGACGACAGGATGTTGTAGTGATGGAAATCTCCATGCATGAGCACAGGCTTGTGATTTTCGGCAAAGAAGTCTTTTACCGATCGTTCCACTCGCGCAACCAGTTTCTCGTTGAACGGACCTGTTCCGCCATTGAACGTCGCGCGCAATTTTTTCAGTCCATCGAACCAATTTGATAATCGAATGAAGACATTGTCTTCCGGGGCGGGTCTCCAGATCTTTTGCATGACCTCCGCGGCGATATGGGTCGCTTCTTCGTCATCTTCCAGTGCTAATAGCATTATCCCGGGCTTCAAACGTTCCAGCAGCATCCAGTACTTTTCTTCATCGCAATCGATCAAACGACACGCGCCTTCTCCGTTAAAAAGCCGCAAGGCTGCCATTTCGCTATTCAACTCGCGGTCCGGCACGCCCATTTTCAAAACCACTTCGCGCTGAGCGGAGAGTTGAGACGTTCCGTCGAAACTCGTAGTCGAAGCGCGCTTTGCAAATGCAACAAAATTATACGAAAGAGTGGGTGAAGGCCACACATCCGTCAGCCCCCATCGTTGTGAAGCCTCGTCGATCGACGCGGGAAGATTGGCAAGGAATTGCCTGCCGGCGTCGCCAAATCCGCCCTCTATGTTGCGAATGAATTCAGGTGGAAGGTTCAATCTTTATTCACCACACGTAACGAGACAATCGGCTGTCCCTGCTTGCGGAATTGAAGCACATCCGGGTGGGAGGTCGCGTACTTTGCCATGCCTTCGTTATCCCAGGATACGCGTCCCTGAGTATAAGCGGCACGATACATGCCGCCTGAAATGCTTTCACCATACAGCAATACCTCTGTTTTAATCTCATTTTCCAGCACGGTAATGTTTTCTTCGGCAGCTTCAAGCACAGGCTTATATTCTGAATCAACTGCATCCAATTCCGACTGGACCTGCTTAAGGATCTTGGTTCGCCTGGTTTCATAGTCCAGGCGGGCCACTTCGGCTGCGCCGCGTAAGTTGGACAGGCGTTCCAGCTTGGACGCAACATGTTCGCGCGCAGGACGCTCATGCATTTTTCCAAGTTGAGCAACAACAATATATTTGAGACTCTTCCTGAGTTCTGTTTGCCAGGTTTTGCTCTGGCATCTTTGGATAATCTCCTCGAATAGTTGACGCAGGTGTTCAGGGCTGAAGTTGTGTTTCTCTGCAATGGCTGAGAGTTGCTGGTGCGGTTGTCCATCCAAACCATAGCGCCGACTCAGGATTTGATAGTAAGTGTCCTTGCCTGAGTCACTGGTAAGGCGTTTGTGGGTCACTTCCAAAAATTGAGCGACGATAGTCTCAAGATGCCCATCCTGCAATTGATCGATCTGGGATTGCTCAAATCCAAGTTCGTGCAATAGTGCGCTCAACGACATCTCGTTGCCGTAAATGACGGCCAATAGTTCGTTCAAACCTGTTAGTTGAGTTTTAAAATCCATGCCCTATTTCTCCTTTGTTCTGAAAACTGACTACTGAAAACTGATCACTGAATACTGATTACTGAATACTGCACACTACTTACTGTTCACACAGGAAATAACTTGTCAAACACCTCGGGACAATACTTCTGCACCATCTCGGAAGAAAGCCCGTTCTCTTTGCAGATCCCAGCGTATAAATCCACGGAAGGGCGTTTGATCCGCTTTTGTGTCTCAACCTCGAGCCCCCATAGACCAAAGCGTTGGGTCCAGCCGCGCTCCCACTCGAAGTTATCCACCAGCGTCCAGTGGAAGTAGCCTTTCACAGGCCAGTTGAAATTGACTGCCCGCCAGACTTGATGGAGGTGCTGCGCCAGATAGCGCCGCCGCAACTCGTCACTCGAATCGTTGACCCCATTCTCAGTAATGAGGATCGGCAGGTCTGGATACGTTCGCACAGCCCACTTGATCGTGTCGAAAATCCCGAGGGGGGTATTTGCAATGAAGCGATTTTCGCTCGTGTCGGCCTCTGCCGGATATTCGCTATATGTGAAAAGCTCCCTGGGCTTGCCAGGGTGGAAGCTAACAGTGTCCACGGAGTAATAATTGAGACCCAGATAATCCTGTGTCCCTTTGGCTTCAGGGATATGGAATTTTCCCATGGGTGTTTTCATCACACCGGTGCTGATCCCGGATGGAAACGCCATGTTGACACCATTGTAACGAAGGCTCCGCATCAACGCATCCAGCGGAGACCATGAACGTTTCGGGACCATGGGACGATGATGATGAGCGTACCCCACTCGCGCCTCAGGCTGGATCTGGTGAATCGCACGATAGGCTGCGGCATGACCTCGCAGCATGTTTGCCAGCACCCGCATGGCGACCTTCATCCCGTGATGCTTCGTCGGAAAATCACCCGTCACATATCCGCTTAGTGCATAAATGTTGGGTTCATTGATCGTGCACCACAGTGTGCAATATTCTTTCAGTGCCTCCACC
>Ga0105104_10001155_pt1 | contig 20053 bp, 18 predicted proteins | sample PPLLaktember2015_3_FD_87034 | JGI IMG/M metagenome (GOLD analysis project Ga0105104, IMG submission 87034) | Freshwater sediment microbial communities from Prairie Pothole Lake near Jamestown, North Dakota, USA - PPLs Lake P7 Core (6) Depth... | ecosystem: Environmental > Aquatic > Freshwater >... | reverse complement strand
TACCGCCGGACGCCAGTTGGGACAACATCCGAGCCGGCGTCGAGGCGGCGCACGCGTTCGGGCCGCTGGGGAGCTGATCGCCGCGCGCGTACCGTAACCCGGGTTGAGGTGTGGCCATCCGGCTTCAGGACGGCCTCGCGCTACTCCGTCCGGCTCTCGTCCGTCCGTTCCTGCATGACGTGTGCGGCCCAGTCCAGCGCGCTGGTGTCCACGTGGCTCAGCGCCGCAACCGCTACCCTTCCGGACCTTACTGCCTCGGCATTGGCGGACTGGCGCGACACCTCTTCCTCGAGGGGCTGGAACACCTCCCGACGCCCCGCATCGTCCGCGTAATCGAACATCCCGTTGTAGCAGTGCCTGTCGTCGTCCCACCCGGGGTGATTGAGGATCGGGTACAGGCAGACGCCCTCCACGGGCACGCCCTCCGCCATTGCCGCGAAGACCTCCCTGCACATGTAGCGCAGCCAGGCGGGACGCGTTTCGTCCTCGATCCCGGTTTCCGCGACGAACAGGGGACGCCTGTAGCGCTCGTAGACCTCCTGCAGCATCACGCTGACGTGGCGATACCGAGGATCGGAGGGCACGATCATCTGCCCTTCCCAGACGAACTGGTTGTGGATGTAGTAGTTCACGCCGATGATGTCGATGAGGTCCTCGCTTCCGCCCAGATCGGGGTTGGCGCGCCCCGTGATCATGTCCCACGCGGCAAACTGGCTCCCGCGATACTCCTCGGCCCTCCTGACGTCCTCTTCACTATCACTGCTCGGAACGACGTTGATGATCGGATCCACCTGGCAGATCCGGATCGCGGGGTTCACCTCCCGCATGGCGTGCACGGCCTGGATGCTCGCGCGCACGAGCTGGCGCTTCACGTCGTCACCCCGGTGTTTCGCGAAGGGGTTGAAGATTCCCCCTTCGCCTCCCGCCCAGGAGAAGAACGAGATCTCGTTGATGGGAGAGAGGAAAGGCGCCTCGTCGTATTCGCTGATGCGCTTGGCCGCTTCTCTCGCGAAGGCAGCGAACCGTTCGACGAATGCGGCGGAGAAGATGTCGATGTCGTCCGGCCAGCCGTAGTGCCACAAGTCCCAGATGACCTGCATGCCGGTGTCCCGGGCCGCTTCGAGCATCCCGGTCGCGCTGGAGAAGTCGAAGACCCCGGCGGCGCGTTCAATGAGGTGCCAACGCAGCCCATCGCGGGCCGTCATGATGCCGTGCCGCCGCAGCAGCTGGTAATCGGCCGCTGCGAACTCGTCGTGCCGCGTGGAACGAACCAGGTCGAGCCGCTTCCCGGTCCGCAGTCTGTGGGTCGAGCACTCGAAGCCGCCAAGGATGAAGCTCGCGAACGGTCTAGTAGTCATGATCGGGCGTTCGCAAGCCGCTTGCCGGACGCCGTCGAGCCGGCAAATCGTCGCCGCGGAGGCTCACATCCCGGACTTCGACTTCCAGCCCTTCCAGCCCGGCCCGCGCACCACGCGGCCAGGCATCGCGCCGGTGTGCTTGCCGTCCGCAAGAACCTGGGGGGCCGGGCGACGGTATGGCGGTTCCACGTGAATTCAGGGGCCGAAACCAAGCCACTTGGTGCACAATGCTGGATTGCAACGTGCCCCTTCACACGGACAGGAGGATCGTCGTCATGGTTCGTTTCTTCATGGTGGCAGTGGTGGCGGCCGCGCTGGCGGGTTGCGGCGGCGGGCCGGCCCCGTCGCAGGAGTTTGGCAAGGAGGACGCGGCCCAGATCAGGCAGCTGGTCTCCGACTTCGTTGCCGCCTACAACGCGAAGGATGTCGACAAGCTCGCGACGCTGTTCTCGGGCAACGCCGTGATGATGCCGCCCAACCGCAGCACGCTGCGGGGCGTGGAACTGGTGAAGGGCTACTTCGAGGGCCGTTTGAAGGAGGAGGGCGCCACCGACCTCGTCCTGGACGAGCTGACACTGGACGGCCATGGGCCTCTCGCCCACGTGTTCACCACCTACCAGCTGAACCTGAAGCCCGGGGCCGGGGGCGAGGAACGCTATCGGGGCAAGGTCCTGTGGATCGTGCGCAAGCTTGGCGGCCAGTGGCGCTTCGACCTGCAGATGATGAGCAGCGACATCCCGCCGCCCGCGCCGCCGGCCGCGCCGCCCGCGGAGAAGAAGAAGTAGCGAGCCCGCGTCGCTTCGGGCCAGGACGTGAGGACAATGGTGCCAGGGCGCTCACAGTCGCCCGGCACCATCGTCGTCTGCGAATCCGCCGGATCGAAGCGAGCTACGGCAGCGTCTTGCCCGCGCTAGGGCATCGGCTGCCTTCGAACGACGCGCTCCATGAGGTGTTCCAAACAGGCGGCGGGATCCGCCGTTCGCCCCGTGTGGACGGGCGACGGCTGGATGATGGTGCTGCGCGGCGAGACGAGCCACCGGAAGCGCCCACGCGCGGGCAGCAGACCGATGGGGCCCGCCTCGGGGCCGCCGCGGCAGACGGCGGGGATCACGTCGAGGTTGGCGCGGACCGCAGCCAGGTCCACGGCGGGGTCGAGCGCCAGCAGCACCGATTCGTCCAGCTCGATCCGCGCGTCGAGAAAGTCGAGGTCAGGGCACGACAGGATCACGCCGACGTTCACCTGCTCGCCGCGGTCGACCCGCGGGACCACGCGGATGATCGAGTAGTCGTAGGTGTGTTCAGCGGGCACGGGCCGCCTCCTCGACGAATCCCCGCGGTGCCGCCAGCCGATCGAGCAGGTACTGCCGGTACGCGGCCCGCAGGTTTTCCGCCGGCGCCCCCACCGAGCGGTCCTCCAGCCAGTCCCCCGGCACGAGCGCGAGGACCTGGTCGATCACCTCAGGCGTCAGCGCCGCCGTCAGCCTTTCGTCCTCCTGCTCCAGCCCCGTCGCGAACCGCAGAAGGACGTGGTCCCGTATCGCCCGGAACGGCGCCCTTGCCCGGCCGCCGTCCCGCTCCCACCCGGGCGTGTGATGAAAGTACAGCGTCGAGCCATGGTCGATCAACCACGGGGCGCGGTGCCACATCAGCATGTTCGTGTTCCGCGGCGTGCGGTCCACGTTGCTGACCAACGCGTCGAGCCACACGACCCGAGAAGCGAACACGGGGGACACCTGGTGCACCACCGGGTCGAAGTTGACGGAGCCGGGGAGGTAGTCGAGCGCGAGGTTCAGGCCGCCGCTGTCGTGGATCAGCGCGTGGATCTCGGGGTCCGGCTCGGTGCGGGCGAGGTCGGGATCGAGCACCGCAAACACGATTTCCGGCACGGGCAGCCCCAGGGCCCTGGCGATCTCACCCGAGACGAGCTCCGCGACCAGCGCCAGCCCGCCATGCCCCGCCCCCCGGAACTTCAACACGTACATCCCGTCATCGTCCGCCTCGACGATGGCCGGAAGCGAGCCGCCCTCGCGCAGCGGGGTGACGTAGCGGGTGACGGTGACGGTCCGGAGGCCTGGCACGAGCCTATTATGAAGGCGGAGGGCGGAGGGCGGAAGGCGGAGGGCAGACGACGGGAGACGCAGGGCGGCAGGCGGAGGGCGGAAGACGGAAGGCGGAAGGCGACGCCGAGCGCGCAGACTATAATCGGCACGCCTGCGCCCGGTTCGTCGTCGCGGCCCGGGCTGCAGAATTTCGATGAACCTGCCCTCGAGGAGCGCACCATGATCGCCGTGACGCCTGACAAATCGCGCGCCCGGGCCAGCCGCCGTGCGTTGCTGCGGTTCCTGGCGGCGAGCCCCGTGCTTGCCGGCCTGGATGTGCCCCGGCTGTGGGCTTCCGCCCTGGCGGGCCGCCAGTCCGACCTCATAACCGCCGCCAAAGACGCCCTCGACGTCTTCGACTTCGAGGCGGTCGCGCGCAAGAACCTGTCGGCGGCGCACCTCGGTTATCTCGAAACGGGCACGGACGATGACGCGACGGTGCGGGCGAACCGGGAGGGCTTTACGCGTTACGGGTTGCGCGTGAGGCGGCTGGTGGACATCAACAGGATCGACACGTCGGTGTCGCTCTTCGCCGCCTGGGAGACCCCGATCTTCCTGTGCCCGGTTGGCAGCCACCGGGCGTTTCACCCGGACGGCGAGCTGGCGGTCGCCCGCGCCTGCAAGGCTGCCAGGCACGTGCTGATGCTTGCGACGCCGGCCACTGCGTCGATCGAAGAGGTGACCGCCGCCCGCGGCGAGCCGGTGTGGTTCCAGTTGTACCAACGCAACGACTGGAACCAGACGCGTCAGATGATCCGTCGGGCCGAGGCGGCCGGCAGCCCGGCCCTCGTGTTCACGGTGGACCTGATTGGCGGCAGCAACCGCCTCACCGGAACGCGCACCAGGCGGCGCGATACCGAGACCTGCACGGCCTGTCACCCGAACGGCTTCAACGACAACAGCCACAAGCCGATGATCCGAGACCTGAAGCCCGCTCCCCCGGCGCCCGAGGTCGGGTTGCCGACATGGGACTTCGTCAAGCGGCTGAAGGACGCGACGCCGATGAAGCTGGTCCTCAAGGGCATCGTCACCCGCGAGGACGCCGAGATTGCCGTGGGGCACGGGGTGGATGCCGTGTTCGTCTCGAACCACGGCGGCCGGGCGGAGAGCAGCGGGCGATCCACGATCGAGTGCGTCGGCGAGGTGGCCGCGGGCGCGGCGGGGCGCGTGCCGGTGATGGTGGACAGCGGCTTCCGCCGCGGCACCGACATCTTCAAGGCGCTTGCCCTCGGGGCGAGGGCCGTCGGCGTTGGGCGCCCTTACATCTGGGGCCTGGCGGCGTTCGGCCAGGAAGGCGTGGAGGTGGTGCTCGCCATACTCCGGCGGGAGCTGCAGATGGTGATGCGGCAGGCGGGCACCCCCGCCATCGGCCGCATCACCAGGGCCCACCTCACGGGCGGACCGGCATCCTGAAGGGGTGTCATATGGTCGGGTGACCGTCTCCGATGACTCTCCGTTGCCCGACCACCTATACGCCCTCGACCTGCGCCTTCAAGCGCGCCAGGGCATCATCCCAGTGACGCGCGACCGCGTCCAGCGCCCGCCGAGCCTCGTCGAGCTTCTTCTGGTTCAGCACCCACACGTGCTCGCGGCCCTCGCGCCGGCCGGCGACGATGCCGGCCGCGGCGAGAACGCGGAGGTGCTTGGTCACGCCCTGGCGCGACATGTCGCCGCCGCAGGACGCGGCGAGGGCCGAGATCGACGCCGGCCCCGAAGCGAGCCGGCGCACGAGCGCGAGGCGCGTCGAGTCGCCAAGCGCGGCGAACAAGGGCGCGGCCGACACGGCGACCTGCCTGTTAGCGTCCGGCCTCGGCATACCGCTGCAGCAACACGAGCACGTCGGTCCAGCCCTGGCTGTTGTCGGCGTACACCTTCGCTCGCCGCGCCAGCGAGATCTGGTCGAAGCCTGTCTCCGACACGGTGAGCTTCGTGCCGGTCCCTGACGGTTCGAGCGTGAAGGTGACGGTCGTGCGCGGCTCGCCCGAGTAGTCCAACGCGGGGTCTACCTCGCCCGGGTGCCACTGCCAGACGAGTCGGCGCGGAGCGTCGAGCTCGATGTACCACACCTGGAAACGCTGACCGGCATATCCAGGGTGCATCGAGGTCATCCAGACGCTGCCGCCCGGTGCGATGCGGCCCTCGATGGTCACCTGGAACCACTCCGAGAAGACCTTCACGTCCGTCAGCGCCTGCCACACGCGCTCAGGCGGCGCGGCGATCTCGGTGGTCCGGTCCACGCGACTCAGATCGGCGACGTTCATACGCAACCTCCGGGTTGCATGTTACGACTGTTCGGCCCTCGAGGCAACCGGCGGCGGGTCGCGTGGGGCGAACTGGTCGAACAACGACTCGGCGATTTCGCGGGCCGCTTCGGGCGCGGTCACCGTCACGCGGACTTCGCCGTCGCCCTCGGCCAGCTCGAATGCGAGAAACGCGCAGCACGCCGTTTCCTTCCGAACCATCTCGCGCACGCGGTCCGCAACCTCCGCGCCGTAGTGCAGCTCGAGCGTCAGGTCGCGCCGCTGCCGGCTCCGCAGCCCGTCACGCGCGAGCGCCGCGTTCGAGTCGAGCCGCTCCCTGTAACTTGCGCCACTCAGGGTGCACGCGATCGGCGGTTGATGATGGTCCACCACGGGGCAGCACTCCTTCCTCTCGTGGAACGCGGACAGCGAGCAAACGCAGGGCCAGCACGCGCCCTTGTCGAGCACGGCCCGTGTCCGGTTCTTGCATCGAATGTTCGATTCGGAAGACCGGGACAACGCAACCATTCCAGCCGCAGGAGAGCTATCGATGGCACAGCAGAAAGAACAGGTCGCCCGGACGGCACCCGAGGTCGAGCGCAGCATCTCCACCGAGAACAAGCCGGACAGCCCCGTCGTGCAGGGGCTCCGGCGGGAGGTCGCCGATGCCTTCCTCCTCCATCTCAACTACAAGCACTACCACTGGCAGACCTACGGGCCGCACTTCCGCGATCTCCACAAGCTCTTCGACAAGTTCGCGGAGGAAGCCCTGGCCAATCTCGACCCGGTCGCCGAACGCATCCGCATGATCGGGCAGGATCCGCCGTCGCATCCGAACGACCTGACCGACCTGGCGGTCGTCGCCATCGCCGCCCCTCACTCGACCATGCGGGAAATGGTGGAGGAGGCCCGGCAGAACCTGTTGTCGGTCATCAGGCAGGTGCGGGACACGACGAAGGCCGCCGACGAGCACGACGACCCGGGCACGGCCGACATCCTCGCCAAGGTCGTGCAGGTCTACGAGAAGCAGGAGTGGTGGTTGCGCGACATCCTGCGGGATGACGACGGCTTCCACCAGTCGTAACTTCGACGCCTCCACCGCCGGGCCGGCACCCTGCCGGCCCGGCAGGGGCAGGCGTTGGCGCCGAGCCGGCGAACGGCTCGCAACTCGCGCAGCCAACCGCGCCCCGCGCCGAAGCCTGTCCCTCCCCGGGCCGTTAACCCGAAGCGCCCTTCGGCGTTCTTGCCGTGCGGCCCTTCGGCCGCTCCGGCCGTCCGATCTCGCGGCACGCCCCTCCATAAGAGTCCGAACATGGTGACCATTCGTCGCGAGTTTCAACGTCTGCGCCCGGCAGGGATCGGGATCAGGGCCGGGTCGATCGCCGGTGGGCACATTGAGCAGGAGCACCGCGGATATACTGCTCGGGTCGCTCGAACTTGCCCCTCGGAGTCCAGACGATGAGACGACCAACGACCCTGGTGTGTGCGTGTGCGCTGACGGCCTTCCTTCTGTGTGCCGGAGTCGGTGGTGTCGACGTGGAGGCACAGGGACCGCCAGTGGCCATGGCGGCAGCCGAGCAGGCGCCGCCCAAGGACCTGCGACCGTTGCTGCAACCGCGCCAGAGCGAGATGCGGCTGGTCGCGGCGCGCTACGCACTGGACCGGACGACGCTGGCGGGCAACTACCAGGGCGGAATGCAACAGGGCCGGGGCGGAGCCACCCCGCCGCCGTCCTTCTCTCCAAACCGGATCGCGAGGCTGAAGCGCTTCGATCTCGATTGGCAGGCCGCCCTGGCGCGCCTCGACGCCTCCAGGCTCTCGCCCGGTGGCCGGACCGACCTCGACTCACTCAAAGCGTCGATCGACACGAATCTGAAGACGCTGGAAACGGAGACCCGCGCGCTGGCCGAAGTTGCGCCCCTCGTGCCCTTCGCGCCAGCCATCGTGCAGATGGTCGAGGCCCGAATCAGGATCGAGGATCCGGACGCGCAGAAACTCGCGGGCATGGTGAACGAGGTTGCCAGGCAGGTGGCAGCGGTGCGGGGACGGGTCGAAGCGGGACTGTCGGGCGGCGGGCCAGACACGTTGCGCGTCGGGAAGGACCTCGCGACACGCGGGGCAGCGGCGGTCAATTCTCTCCAGTCGAGCCTGACGGAGTGGTTCACCTTCTATAACGGCTACGACCCCCTTTTCACCTGGTGGATGGGGCTGCCCTTCAAGCGCGCGGATGCCGCCTTGCAGGCATACGCGACGCTGCTGCGAGAGAAGGTTGCCGTGGCGGACCTCGACTCGCCACAGGTGCCTGCGGCGGCCGAGGGCGGCATCGCGGCCGCTCCCGCGCCGAAGTTTCCCTCGGTCCCGAACCTCGAGGAGTTGCTGGCGCTGCCGCAAGACGAGATGACGGCGATCGTTCAGCGATTCCGGGGAACGGCGGCGCGCACCGGCGGCGGCCGCGGTGGCACCGGGGCGGGTGCCGGAAGCGAGGGCCGCGGCGGCCTCGTCCCGCCGGCTGCCGGTGTGGAGCGGGGAGCGGCGCCGACGCAAACGGCACCCCCCGGGCAGGGCTCCCAGGGTCTCGCACGCGACCGGGCCTTCTACGAGGCGTGGCTGAAGGCACTTCGGACGCTGGACTTCGACAAGCTGACGAGGAACGCGCAGACCGACTACCTCTACATCAGGAAGATGGCCGAGCAGCACATCGCGCGCGACGGCGTGACGCTGCCCTCCAACCCGCCGCGGAAGACGGACGCCAGCGGGATCCCGGGGCCGGCGCGGGGGCGGCAGGCGCTGATCTTCGATCTCCAGGACGAACTGATCCCCTACACCCCCGAGGAGTTGATTGCGATCGGGGAGCGCGAGCTGGCCTGGTGCGAGGCCGAGATGAAGCGCGCGTCGGCCGCCCTGGGCCTCGCCGACTGGAAGCAGGGACTCGAGAAGGTCAAGACCATGCACCCCCCGCCGGGCGGGCAGGCGGCGGTCGTGCGCGACCTGATGTTCGAAGCGGTGGACTTCCTGCGCGCGAAGGACCTGCTGAACGTCCCCGCGGTCGCGGCCGAGTCGCTCCGCATGATCATGATGACCCCCGAGCGGCAGCTGGTGAACCCGTTCTTCACCGGCGGCAACCTGATTAGCGTGTCGTACCCCACCGACACGATGGAGTACGAGGCGCGCATCCAGAGCATGCGCGGCAACAACACGCCGTTCTCGCACGCGACGGCGTTCCACGAGATGATCCCCGGTCACAACCTCGTCTTCTACATGACCGCGCGCTTCAACGGCTACCGCCCCTCGCTGGGCGGCAACAGCCCGTTCTACAGCGAGGGCTGGCCGCTCTACTGGGAGATGCACCTGTACGACATCGGCTTCCACGACACGCCCGAGAAGAAGGTCGGGGCGCTCTTCTGGCGTATGCACCGCGCGGCGCGGATCATCTTCTCGATGAAGTTCCACCTCGGGGAGTGGTCCCCCCAGGAGTGCATCGACTTCCTGGTCGATCGCGTGGGCTTCGAACGCGACAACGCGACCGCCGAGGTGCGTCGCTCGTTCCAGGGCGGCTACGGCCCGCTGTACCAAGCGGCCTACCTGCTGGGTGGTCTGCAGCTGCGCGGCCTGCGAAGGGAACTGGTGGACGGCGGCAACATGGGAGAGAAGGCCTTTCACGAGGAGGTGCTGCGGCAGGGCGCCATGCCGATCACGCTGCTGCGCCTCGCGCTGGGGCGGCAGAAGCTGACGCCCGCAACGTCCGTTGATTGGCGGTTCTACAACTGAAGGTGGACGCCGTGAGTGAAGAGGGAGAAGCCATGCATCCAGATCAGACGCATCCGGCCGAGGCTGAGGTTCGCAAGCTCATGGACGACTGGGTCCGCGCGCTTCGCGCCCGGGACGTCGACCGCCTGCTGTCGTTCTACGCCGCGGGCGCCGTCTTCTTCGACGCGATCGGGCCCTTGCAGATGGACGCCGGGACCTTCCGGAAGAACTGGGAAGAGTTCCTCCAGTGGTTTCCGGGGCCGGTCAACGTGGAGACGCGAAACCTGAAGATCGCCGCGGGTGAGTCGTTGGCCTTCGCCGGCCTGCTCGTGCGCCTCGTCGGTACCACCGCGGAGGGCAAGGAGGAAGGCGCCTGGATGCGCGAGACGATCGGCTTCGAGAAGGCCGGCGGGTCGTGGCGCATCACCCACGAACACTGGTCCATGCCGATGGACATGGAAACCGGCAAGGCGGCCCACGACCTGAAGCCCGAGTAGCGGAGACTGCAGCTGGGGGGCGCGACCCGCGTTTCGCCTGCTAGACTGGCGGGAAGGAGGATCGATGGCCCCCACCAGCCCCCGCAAGCTTTTCGTCAACCTCGCCGTCCGCGACCTGGCGAAGTCGAAGCAGTTCTTCTCCACGCTCGGCTTCGACTTCGACCCGACGTTCACCAACGAGCAGGCGGCCTGCATGGTCCTCAGCGACCAGGCCTTCGTGATGCTCCTGCCCGAACCGTTCTTCAAGACATTCACCCGGCGCCAGCTGTCCGACAGGACGACGCAGACGGAAACGCTGCTCGCGCTGGCGTGCGACAGCCGCGCCGAGGTGGACGAACTGGTGAAGAAGGCCATGGCGGCCGGCGGCACCCATGCCATGGATCCCATGGACCAGGGGTTCATGTACGGCTGGAGCTTCTACGACCTGGACGGACACCACTGGGAGGTGTTCTGGATGGACCCCGCGTCGATGCGGTAACTCGGCGCTGTCGCTCGAACGGCCCGGGGTGCCGGCCGCGGGCCACATGACTCCGCGAGGATCGCGGCTTTCGTAAAAGGTTCTCGACAAACGTAAACGGGCGGCGGCGCGGGCGGGCCGCGCGGCGGCGCGGCGCGGTGCGGCCTTGCGGTTTCGGCAGCAAACGCGAGGAGAGCTGCCGGCGCGGGCGGCTGGCATCTTGTGTGAAGAAGGCCCTCCAGGGAGGGCCACCAATGCGCGGAGCGCTCAGGCGGCAGGTGCCGCTGGAGGATCGTCAAGAGGGCCGGAGATCGGCCTCGGCCGGGCGACGACCCGGAATCGTGGATCTGACAACGCACCCGGAACGCTTCGTGACAGTGGCAGACCTCGCGGCCTACTGGTGCGTGTCCGCCGATACCGTCTACCGGGACATCGCAAAGGGTGCGCTCAGGGTCTACCGTGTCGGATCGTCGAGTTGCATCAGGATCCGGCTCGAGGATGCCCGCGCGTACGGCCGCCCGGACGACTCGCGGGGCTGAAACGGAGTGGCCAGCGGGCCGAAGGGCAGCCGGCACTTCGCAGCCTAATCCTCGTCGCCACCGTCCCCGGCGGTCCCACCCTCACCATGCGCGCCACCGTGACCCGGCCGCCACTCGAGGAGCTCGGCAAACTGGTCGGCCTGGAGCGGTGGGCTGAAGTGGAATCCCTGGCCTTCCGCGCAGCCCTGCGACTGCAGGAAGGCCAGCTGCTCGGCCGTCTCCACGCCCTCCGCGATGACCCGGTGGTTCAGGCTCCTGCCCATGCTGATGACAGCCGTGACGATCGGCGAGCCGTCGCTGTGGCCGGAGATCGCGCGGATGAACGACTGGTCCACCTTGAGCGCGTCGATCGGGAAGCGGGTGAGGTAGCTGAGGCTCGAGTAGCCCGTGCCGAAGTCGTCCACGGCAAGGCCAATCCCCATCGCCTTCACCTCGCGCAGGACCCCCGCCGTTGACTCGGTGCCTTCCATCAGCACGCTCTCGGTCAACTCGATTTCGAGGAGGCTCGGATCGAGGCCCGTGTCCGCCAGGACCCGGCGAAGCCCGTCGAGGAAGCCCTTGCTCCGGAGCTCGAGCGCAGACACGTTCACCGCCACGGGCACCATGGCCAGCCCCGACGTCTGCCACGCGCCCGCCTGGCGGCATGCCTCGCGCAGGACCCACTGGCCGATGGGCACGATCAACCCGGTGTCCTCGGCCACGGGCACGAAGCGCTCGGGGAGGACGATGCCGCGGTTCGGATGCTGCCACCGGATCAGCGCCTCCGCGCCGATCATCGTCCCCGTCTCGAGGTCGATCTTGGGTTGGTAGTAGAGCACGAACTCGCGGCGGTCGATCGCCGCGCGGAGGTGGACCTCGAGCGCCTGCCGCTCGACGACGCGGATGTTCATCTCCTCCGTGAAGAACTGGTAGTTGTCTCGCCCCTGCTCCTTCGCGTAGTACATCGCGATGTCCGCGTTCTTGATCAACGTCTCCGCGTCGCGGCCGTCGTCCGGGTACACCGCAATCCCCATGCTCGCGGTGACGTGCAGGTCCTGGTCGCCGACGCGGTGCGCGCCCGTCACGCCCGCGATGATCTTCGTCGCCACGGCCGGCAAGTCGTCCTGCCGTAGAACCTCCGAGAGCAGGATGACGAACTCGTCGCCCCCCTGCCGGCTCACCGTATCACTCGTGCGGACGCTGGCGGTCAGCCGGGCGGCCACGGACTGGAGAAGCAGATCGCCCATCCCGTGCCCGAGCGAATCGTTGACGTGCTTGAACCGATCGACGTCCAGGAAGAGGACCGCGAGCCCATGTCCATGCCGCGTTGCAGACGCGATGGCCGAGGAGAGGCGGTCGAGGAGGAGCGTGCGATTGGGCAGCCCCGTCAGGGCGTCGTGTCGGGCGAGGCGCGAGATTTCCGCGTAGAGCGCGCGTTCGCGGATCAAGTGGTTGCGCTCGGCCTCCGCGCGCTTGCGGGCGGAGATGTCACGGACGGCGGCGATGACGAGTGTCCCGCGGTTGGTTTCGAGCGGGGACAGGCTGATCTCGACGGGGAACTCGCGGCCGTCGCTGCGCAGGCCGTAGAGCTCCGGCCCTGCGCCCATCGGCCGGCGGTGCGGCTGGCCCTGGTAGGTGGCGCGCAGGCGCGAGTGGCCCCCGCGATAGCGCGCCGGTACCAGCACCTCGATGGGCTGCCCCAGCAGCCCCTCCCGGGTGTACCCGAAGAGCTCGGTCGTTGGAGTATTCACTTGTACGATGACCCCCGCCTGGTTCACGATCACCAGCGCGTCGGGCGCTGCCTCGAGCACGTCGCGCGCCGAGGTACCGTCGTTCTGATCCACCAGCCCGGTTGGGCGGCGTCTGGCCATGCGATTCCTTGGGGAGTGTGGGACCAGTAAAGGCAGGGCTTCGGGCCTGCCACGTCGCCTGCACGCTCTGCAAGTTTCGGGGCGGGCACGATTGCCGTATTCGAGCTGGTCCAGCCGGCGCGGTGCGTGCATCGCCGGGGGCATGGCCGGCACACACGCGCGGGAAGTCATCGAGGTGAACGGCCGGGAAGTGGCCATCACCAATCCGGCCAAGATTCTCTTTCCGAAAGCAGGTCACACCAAGCTCGACCTGGCTCGCTACTACCTGGCCGTTGCCGAAGGGGCTTTGCGCGGGGCCGGAGGGCGGCCGAACGTCCTCGTGCGTTACCCGGACGGGGTCGGTGGGGAGTTCTTCTACCAGAAGAGGGCGCCGGGCTCGCGACCGTCCTGGCTGCAGGTGGTCACGCTCCGCTTCCCGTCGGGCCGCTCGGCCGAGGAGGTGGTCCCGCGGGACGCGGCGTCGCTGGCGTGGCTGGCGAACCTCGCCTGCCTCGAACTGCACCCGCATCCCGTCCGCGCTGAAGACCTGGACCATCCGGACGAGATGCGCGTGGATCTGGACCCGGTCCCGGACGTCGCCTGGAGCCAGGTGCGCGAGGTCGCGGGCATCGTCCGGGCCACGCTCGAGGACCTCGGCCTCGTAGGCTGGCCGAAGACGTCGGGCAAGCGCGGTCTTCACGTGTCGGTTCGGATCGCGCGCGAGTGGGGCTTCGCTCAGGTCCGGCGGGCGGCGCTCGCGTTTGCCCGGGAAGTGGAGCGACGGGTGCCGGCGCTGGCGACCAGCAAGTGGTGGAAGGAGGAACGGCACGGCGTGTTCCTGGACTACAACCAGAACGCAAAGGACCGGACGGTGGCGGGGGCCTATTCCGTGCGACCGACCGACGACGCCCGCGTCTCGGCGCCGCTCGGGTGGGACGAGGTCGAGACGTGCGACCCCGCCGAGTTCACCATGGCGACGATGCTCGGGCGGTTTGCGGCGGTGGGGGACCGGCACGCGGGGATCGACGCGCGGGCGTTTTCGCTGGACGGGTTGCTGGAGCTGTCGGCGCGGCAGGAGAAGGAAGGGCAGGGCGACGCTCCCTGGCCGCCGCACTTCGCCAAGCAGTCGGGCGAGCCGCCGCGCGTGCAGCCCTCCCGCCGGCGCAAGAGGGTCGGGTGATTCACCGTCCTTGGCGGCCCGCGCCAAAGACTTTCTCCAGCTCGTACGGCTTCACGACCTCCAGCTGGTCGTACCGGCACTCGCCCGGTGGCTTGTCCGGCCGCCAGCGCAGGAAGATCGCCGCGTGGCGGAAGCGGTCGCCCTGCAGGTGGTCGTACTTGACCTCGCAGACACGTTCGACCCGCAACGGTTCCCACGAGAGGTCCTTGCCGGCGCTCCACCGGCTTTGCCCGCCCGGCATCCGGGCCGCCTGCGCCCCGGCGCCTGCCCAGTCCCGCCACGGGTGATCTTCCACCGCGCCACGCCTCAAAGGCTCGAGTTCGACAGCCAGCTGCTTGCGCACCGTTCCGGTGAACGAGGAAGTCACGCCAACGTGGTGCAGCGTTCCCCGCTCGTCGTAGAGCCCCAACAACAGCGACCCGACCGCGCCAGCCACGCCCTTGTACCAACGGAATCCGGCAACCACGCAGTCGGCGGTGCGCGCGTGCTTCACCTTGATCATCGCCCGCTTGCCAGGCTGATAGGTTCCCGCCGCCGGCTTCGCCACCACGCCGTCCAGCCCCGCGCCCTCGAAGCGCTCGAGCCACCCGGACGCCACACGCCAATCGCGGGTCATGGGCGTGAGGTGCACGGGTGGTTCTGCCCGCCCGAGCGCGTCCTCCAGGAGCGTACGGCGCCGTTCCTGCGATTCGCCACGCAGGTCGCGTCCGTCCAGCGCGAGAAGATCGAAGGCCACGAAGGCCGCCGGCGTCTGTTCTGCGAGCTTCGCAACCCGAGAGGCGGCGGGGTGCAGGCGCAGTTGCAGCGCATCGAAGTCGAGGCCCCGCGAACTTGCGATGACAATCTCGCCATCCACCACCGAACCCTTCGGCAGCAGCCGCGGAAGGGCCTCGTGCAACTCGGGGAAGTATCGGTCGAGCGGCCGCAGGTCCCGGCTCTGGATGAAGACTTCACCGGCGCCCCGGAACACGATGGCCCGGAACCCGTCCCATTTGGGCTCGTACAGGAAGTTCGGACCGTCGGGCAGCGTTTCGGCAAGCCTGGCGAGCATCGGCTCGACAGGGGGCTCAATAGGGAAGGCGGCTTCACCACCGGCCGACGTCTTGGGCGGCATACCCCCATCCTACCGCGCCGAACTGCCGCAGTTCGACACGGGCTGGGGCGTCCGGGTCATCCCGGTGAACGAGCAGGTGTTCGGGGAGATTCGGCCGGTGCTCCTGGTGCTGTTCGGGGCGGTCGGTTTCGTGCTCCTGCTCGCCTGCGTCAACGTCGCGAACAGGAGCGAGTGTCGGAAACGAACGAAAGGCCCGCCGGGAGGTTATGAAGCACCCTCCCGACGGGCCTGGATAACACCCGGCGGTGAATTGTCGGCTAGCATGCCGCCTCCCAAAAGTTCCTGAGTTCTGGCCGAACGCGAGCCGCGCGGCCCGCGACGGATTGTCAGGCCTCCTTTCGTCCGGCGTCATCCGTTCCCCGCGGCCGTCCTCGCGTGTGTCCGCGAGATTCACTGCCTGAGCAGGGGCCCCGACCGGGGCGTGCTCGCAACCGTGGTGGCCGCGTCGCTTTGGATGTGCAGGTGCCCTGAACATACGCCCCGGAAGGTCCGGAGTCAAGCGCAGCCGCAGTCCCCACAGAATCCTCGCGTTTTCCCGACCCCTCACGTCGCGATCCTCTCTCGCGCCGGCGCCACCTGCCGGCTCCGCGCCGGCAGCGATGTCCGCGTGAGCCAGGACGGACGCGAAATCGAGCTCCGCCACCCAGCGCCCGGCGTCGTGGAGTTCCCGACGAAGGCGGGCGGCCACTGCCTCGTGACAGCCCGGTGACCGCCGGCGGGAACCGGGGTAAGATCGCCGCGCCGGTGGGCCGGCCCGCGCGTGACGGTAGTCATTTCCGAGACCGGGAGACCAACATGTTCAGACGCTCCGTTCTCCTCCGCTCCGTTCTCCTCGCGGCGATGTGTCTCGTCGCCCTCTCATCCGCCACCGGCGCGCAGCAGCGGCCCGGGGGGCCGCCCGAGGCTGCGCAGCGCCCGCAGACGCCGGCCACCATGCAGGAGGCGGGCGCCCAGGCGGCCGGGCGTTACGAGGTGGCCACGGCGAAGGAAGAAGCAATCTCGCGCACGTCGCATGCGATCCGCCTCGACGGCCGTGACATCAAATACACCGCGACGGTCGGCACGCTCCCCATCCGGCTGGACGACGGGAAGGTAGCGGCGCGAATGTTCTTCGTGGCCTACACGAAGGACGGCGATGACGTGAAGTCCCGGCCGCTGTCGTTCCTTTACAACGGCGGCCCCGGGTCGGCGTCGGTCTGGCTCCACATGGGCTCGTTCGCGCCCCGGCACGTCAGGATGGCGGACGAGGGGTTCCAGCCGGCCCCGCCCTACCAGCTCGAGGACAACCCCTCCTCGCTCATCGACGTGTCGGACCTCGTGTTCGTGGACGCCATCGACACCGGCTTCAGCCGGGTCGTCAGCGGCGTGAACAACGCGCAGTTTCACGATCAGGAAGGGGACATCCGGGCGTTCGGCCAGTTCATCTCCGAATACCTCAAGACGTTCAGCCGGTGGCCTTCGCCGAAGTTCCTGATCGGCGAGAGCTACGGCACCATCCGCTCGGCGGGCCTCGCGCAGGAGCTGCAGACGCGCCACGGCATCGAGCTCAATGGCATCGCGCTGGTCTCGTCGCTGATGACCTACCAGACGCTGTCCCCGGCGCCGAACAACGACGTCGCGTGGGCCGTGCAGGTCCAGACGTTCGCCGCGACCGCCTGGTATCACAAGAAGCTGCCGGCCGACCTGCAGCAGAAATCCATCAAGGCGGTGGTGGACGAGGCGCGCGCCTTCGCCTTCGGCGACTACATGGCCGCTCTGACCAAGGGGAACCAGCTGAGCGAGGCCGAACGCGCGACGACGGCAGACAAGCTCGCGCGCTACACGGGCCTCTCCGCCCGGTTCATCCTGGCCGCCAACCTCCGCGTGGACTCGGCTCGCTTCCGCAAGGAACTGCTGCGCGACAAGCGCCTGGTGGTCGGCCGCCTCGACGGCCGCTTCACGGCGCTCGACGCGGACGCCGCAGGCGAGCGGCAGGAATTCGATCCCTCGAACACCGCGCTGTCCGGGCCCTACGTGGCGACATTCCAGGACTACGTCCACAACGAGCTCAAGTGGGACTCGGACCTGAGCTACCCCACGTCCGGCAACGTGCGGCCCTGGGCCTACGTGCAGAACGGCTACATGGACAAGACCGAGGCCCTGCGCCAGACGATGGCGAAGAACCCGTTCCTGAGAGTGTTCGTGGCCTGCGGCTATTACGACATGGCCACCTACGTCGGCGGTGCCGAGTTCAACTTCACGCACCTGGCTTACGACAGGCCGATCACCGAGCGGGTCTCGTTCGGCTATTACGAAGCGGGACACATGATGTACATCCGCCCCTCGGCCCACAAGGCCTTCAAGGAGGATGTCGCCAAGTTCATCAGGGCGGCGATGGCGCCCCGCCCATAGGGGAACGCGGGATCAGGCGGCATAACATGACGCGGGCGGATGGCGAGACATCGTACCAGGAACCCCGCACCATCCGGGTAGGCTTCAAGCTGATGTTCTGAGGATAGAGGAGCTGACAGCTATCAGCTCGCAGCTGGCCGCGGATTCCGACGTGCGACCGGCGAAGCAAGTCTTGGGCGCGGCCGATGCCGCGCCCCTTCCTTTTGGAGGTCGGGTGACTTTCAGCGGGCGACTTCGAGGGTCAGCGCAAGCGTTCTGCGAGGCGTTCTTCGACCAACGCCAAGAACCGGGCCGGGTCGATCGGCTTGAGGAGAAACGGGGCGTCGAGCTGTCGCGCCTCGGCTTCGAGGACGGGATCCTCGAAACCGCTGGTGACGATGGCCGCAGGCGGAGAGTCGAGCGACTTCGAGAGCACGAGCAGCTGCAGACCGTTGTAGGCGCCCAGCCGGACGTCGACGATCACCAGGTCCACGGGCAGCTGCATCAGCAGGCGCCGGCCCTCAGCGAAATCGGACGCGCCGGCCACCGAATGCCCGGAGCCCTCCACGAGGGCCACCAGGCCGGCCAGCGTCGCCGGGTCGTCATCGACGATCAGGATGACCTGAGCCATGTATCTGGATTGTAACGCTTCTTCAGTGGCTAGTGGCCAGTGGCCAGTGGTCGGTGGTCGGTGGCCAGTGGATCACGCGTGACGACTGTCCACTGGCCACTGTCGGCTGGCCACTTCACTACCGCTTCGCCAGGGGCAGCTCCACGAAGCTGGCCTGACCCGGGGCGTGGTAGATCCGCTGCACGGCCTTCCGGTAGTCCTCGGGCCTGGCGGTGAAGATGCTGGGCACGAAGGTCTGCGGGTTGCGGTCGTAAAGGGGAAACCAGCTCGACTGAATCTGCACCATCACCCGGTGTCCGGGCAAGAAGACATGGTGAGCCGTCGGCAGGGCGAACCGGTACGCCAGCGGCGCGCCGGGTGCGAGCGGCCGGGCCTGCTCGAACGTTTCGCGGTAGCGGCCGCGGAAGATGTCCGCGGCCACCATCAGCTGGTACCCGCCCATCGCGGCATCGCCCGGCACCTGGTCCGGGTAGACGTCAATCAGCTTCACCACCCAGTCCGAGTCGCTTCCGCTCGTCGAGGCAACCAGGCTGACCGAGGGTTGTCCGCTGATCTTCAGCGGCGCCGTCACCGGCTCCGACACGAACGTCACGACGTCGGGGCGTCCCGACGCCTCCCGCTGGTCGTCCACCAGCCACTGCGACCACGTGGCGCCCTCGTAGCCGACGGGCTGAATGGGCCGGGCGCGGTAGGGGACCGGCTTCGCCGGATCCGACACGTATTCGTCGAACGCGGCGTCGCCGGTCCGTGGCGCCTGGAATCCCAGCTGCCCTCCGGCGCGAAGGTACATGGGCGTCGGCACGATGCTGCAGCCCGATTCGCAGCCTGCCGGCCACGAGGAAAGTCGCCGCCAGGTATTCGTCCCGGTTTCAAAGGCCGCGACCGGCGGAATGTCGGCCTTTGGCGCGCCGTCCTTCAGGTGCCGGGCAAGGAACGGCCGCAGGATCTCCTGCCGGAACGTCCGCGCGGTGTCGGCGTGGAACCTCACCACGCTCAGGCTGCTCGCTTCCTGGATTTGCTGGCCATGGAACCAGGGGCCCACCGCCAGGAATACCCGGTCGTTCCCGGTGTCCTTGGGCTCCAGGATCCGGTAAACGGCAGGCGCACCGTAGATGTCCTCCTGGTCCCACAGGCCGTGGACGAGGAGCGTGGGCACCGTCAAGGGTTGGGCGGCGAGCAATTGGTCCATCGCCTGGCCGCGCCAGAACCCGTCGTAAGCCGGGTGCTCGACCAGCTTTTGCCAGAATTCCAGCCGCTCCATCCCACGCTGCCGGCCGAGTTCACCGGCCGACCCGGCGCGCAGGTACAGGTCGTAATCGTCGTAGTGGGTCGTCCACCACTTCTCGTCGTTCCCGCGCGTCATCTCCTGCTCGTAGACGTAGGGCATCATCTGCTGGCGGAACGCCCCGTTGTGGAACCAGTCGTCGCCCCGCCAGCCGTCAACCATCGGGTTCATCGGGACGGCAGCCTTCAGCGCGGGATGCGGGTCGAAGAGCGCCATGAGCGTCAGGAAGCCGTCGTACGAAATTCCCAGGATGCCGACCTTCCCGTTGCTCTCGGGCAGGTTCTTGACCAGCCAGTCGATGGTGTCGTAGGTGTCGGTGGCGTGATCGACGGCCGTGGGGTTGAGCGCCCCGCGCAGCGGCCGCGTCATCAGGTACTCGCCCTCCGAGTTGTACTTGCCGCGGATGTCCTGGATCACCCGGATGTACCCGTCCTGGACGACGACGTCCATGGGGTTGTCATAGCCCTCGAGGGCGCGGCCCATGCTGCTGCTCGCCGCGTGGCTCGTGAGGGCCTTGGCGTCGTAGGGCGTGCGTGTGAGGAGGATCGGCGCGCCCTTGGCCCCGGCGGGCACGAGGATCACGGTGTAAAGCTTCACGCCGTCGCGCATCGGGATCATCACCTCGCGGCGCGCGTGGTCGAAGCCCTGTCGCGGCTGCTCCATGCGAGCTTGCGCCTGGGCGGGGGGCGACTGCGTGCCAGCCAGGG
>Ga0105104_10001153_pt1 | contig 20074 bp, 28 predicted proteins | sample PPLLaktember2015_3_FD_87034 | JGI IMG/M metagenome (GOLD analysis project Ga0105104, IMG submission 87034) | Freshwater sediment microbial communities from Prairie Pothole Lake near Jamestown, North Dakota, USA - PPLs Lake P7 Core (6) Depth... | ecosystem: Environmental > Aquatic > Freshwater >... | reverse complement strand
GATATTATAGGTAACTTATTTGAGTTAACAGATTCTTATATTCCTTATAGCAGAGGGAAAGATCACCCTCAAAAAGACTTTTGTAATTATCGCCTATCAGAAGTTAATGAGAATTATAAATTATTATATTCTGATGCAGCTCAACAAATTTTGAAGGATGTAGAAGAAGGGTATAGAAGTTTTTTTGGATTACTTGATCTCAAGCTCAAAGGAAAATATAATAAATCTGTCAACACTCCGAAATATCTTTCAAAAAATGGAAGACATAAAGTATCGTATCCTCGTGTCAGGGTTAATGGTAATAAAGTAACACTTGGTTTATCAAAAGTCTTTAAAAAGCAGTATGGTTGTAATGGAAAAGAGTTAACTTTTCAAATTCCATCATCAATCAAACCACACCAGATACGAGAAGTAACACTATTACCTATCCATAATGGAAAATGTTATAAAATCTCGTTTAGTTACGAGATAAAAAAGTTACCAGAAGTTAAACTTGATAACACCAAATATCTTGGAATTGACTTAGGTGTGAACAATTTTGCTACTATTTTAGATAATGCTACCGGGACTGCCACTCTTATAGATGGTAAGTATCTCAAATCTCTCAATCGGTGGTATAATAAGGAAAATGCAAAATTACAAAGCATCAAGGATAAACAAGGTATCAAAGGAATTACAAACAGGCAACACAGAATGCTTATAAAAAGGGATAACCAGATCAACGAGGCTATGAACCGATATGTTGATTTTATCATAAAATATGCGGTAGAGCACCAGATTGGTAATATTGTATGCCTCAGATGGGATGGTATAAAACAAAATCGTAAAGCCCAAAAGAAAGACAACCAGAATTTTATTCAAATCCCCTATGATAAATTCAGACGTAAACTTGATGGAAAATGTAAGTTGTATGGTATCAAATATCATGGGGAAGGTAGTGAAGCATACACTTCAAGAACAGACGCTTTAGCATTAGATGATGTTAAAGAACAGGAATATGGTAAATCCCGTAGAATAAAACGTGGATTATATAAATCTATAACAGGGCATTTGTTTAATGCAGATGTCAACGCTGCAATGAACCATATTCGCAAAGTAGCTGGCGACGCTCCTATTCAGGAAATAGCTAGTAGAGGTCTTTTCAATAGACCTGAGAGAATAAGGCTTGCGTTTGAGCAAGCAAACTTCTCCAAACAGCAACAACCCGTGTTTTCCTTAGCGACTACCTCTTGTTGCAATCCCCCTGCTTTAGCGGGGGGTTATTGAATATTTCACTGTAAACATTTTATAATACGGGACAGATAAAATCTACATCTGTCCCAAATTCTCCTTAGTTTTTATTCTTTTGTATCCATTCTACAAAAAGAGAGCCTGCCGCACAAATTGCAAAAAATGACGACGTGTTCAGGAGAGCCGTAATTGGCGTGTCAACAAAATATGCTATTACTCCATCTGGCGATCTCAGAGGGGCAAGGCAGGAGAGGATAATGGCAAAATAAATCCAGTACTCCTTCAAATAGTAGCCTCCTGTTTCTTTTTCGCAAGATATTTTTGATAATAGTCTGGGTGTTCCTCTCGCCATTTTTTATTATATTCTTTTTTCTTTTCCTTGTTGATCGGATCATCTCGGTATGCTTTTTGTTTTTCAAGTATAGTACTTCTACGCTTTAAATAGTATGACTTTTGAATTTCCTTTAGACGTAAAGAATTTTTCTCATTCCAGCGTCGTTGGTACTCATTATGACGGAATTTTGAAGGCGGATCGTGAGTTTTTATATACTCCCGTTGTTTAGCCCGTATCTCCTCTTTATGCCTCTCATAGTACCTTTTTTGTTTAAGTTTTTGTGCGGCGTGTTTTTCTGGATCTGCTTTTATCCTCTCCCATCTCTCTTTATTGCGCTCAGGGTGTTTCTCATCGTACCGACGTTGTGTCTCTCGTACTTTATCAGGATTTGACTTTTGCCACTTTCTCACATAAGCAATTTTTTTATCTGGGTTTTCTTCTCCCCACTTCTTTAGTGCAGCTTTATGTTTTTCGAGATTATTCTCCCGCCACTTCTTGGAGTACTGAGCTGCCAAGTCTGGGTGATCTCTCTGCCATTGTCTTTTCTTTTCCTTCTGTCTCTCCTCTCTGGCTTTACATTCCTCGTCGGTTACTTTACGCGACATCTGCCATCACCTCCTTCTTCGGTGGAGTGGTGACCAGCACTCCGCTTTCCAACATCATTATCGACGGAGACTTAAGTACTGTTTTGGCACATTCAGGAGAGCAAAACACTTGGTTTTTCCCAATAGGTTTACTACATCCTTTTCCTGCACATAACTGACCAGAGAGAGTTAAGGGGAGAGAGGGGGTAGAGGGTATGAGAGGTAGTGTCTCGTCTGGCACATCGAGAGATACAAGTTCCTGTATGAAATTGCAAACTACCTGTCGAAGTCCTGACGGTGTTTTTTCACTTAAAGTAATCTGCTGGTGGAGTTGCTCTACCTCCAGTGATAACCTCTCATTCTGATCAAGTAAGGTTGAGATAAGTTCCCTGAGTTGAGACAGGCTCAAGTCCTCAAAAGAGATTACCTCATTATCAGCGTTCTGTACGATTTCATTTTCACCTGCGGTAGTTTGCTCATCATCACCCTGATCTGCCAAAGGAAGTGGTGTGGCTTTGTTTCTGGCAGTTCTCCTGTCTGGTTCATCACGTACAAAAATAGCCTCGGCTTCAGCTACAAATTGTGTACCGTGTCTCTTCCGATATAATTTGTAACAGTTGTCAGTACAAAATTTTACGATCTTCTTCCCAGAGGGTGCTGGAAATTCTTTTCCACATTCAAGACACTTGAATATGAGTGTCATTACTTTTCACCTCGGAGAGAGAAACGCGGAATTGCAATAAGGTTGTCTGGTTCGTTTTCCTCGAAAAGATCAGAAATGTCCTTTGTGATAACAAGTTGAGGTATAGTCTTTACTTCTTTCTTTATGGTGTTCTCAGGATATTTTAACGCGTCCTCCTCGTCGTATAACTCGCTATCAAGATAATCGTCAACCTTCAAATCGTTCTGTACCTCAAATGCCCGTACTGTGCTGTACATGACAATAGCTAAAACTGCGTCCGTCTGGTTCCTGATATTCTTATCAACATAGTCGTGCATAATTTTCTTGAAGCCCTGAAGTGCTGGAAGCATACCCGTCTCGAACACTTTGGGATCGACGTGTCCATTGAAACGGATTAATGCTCTCTGCTCATACGCGAACTTTTTCAGGAGGAGCCAGAGGTACGCACTCTTCCCGATCTTCGTATCTCCAGTGAGTGTCTTGTACTGAGCGAGGAATATTTCAAGCAGTTTGTTCGTGTCTCTATCTATTTTCATGATTGTATGATCAGCAGAAATTGCTATCAAATCAAGTTTGGATTTCTTATTCAACATTGATTTGATTGTATTTGTCTCCAATTTTGTTAATGCCATTTTATATCATATATTATATGCCATATAAGGGTTTATATTCGTGGTGGTAATAGAATATCCATATAAAATGAAGAGAAAAGTTGCATATTGGTTGGACAAAAAGAGGGTGATTTTGAGGCGTATCCAGTTTCGATATTCAAATAGAGGGTGGAAAAAATTTTGCAGTTTGGGTCGGGTTTGGGGTGTTGAGGGTGATCCCTTTTTTGATTTCGTGCAGTACGATTATCGGGTTCTTCTGTAGACTTGTACCAAGGCTGTTTCTTTGGCAGAAAAATATAATTTGGTATAAAAGTATGTAGCAAAAATATAAATTAATATAATTGTTATATAAAAATTTATATTAATAAAACTAATTTTTATATTTTATGTATTATTTAAAATAATATATAATGTCCAAGCGGTGTCCAACCATAGGGCAGCCAAAAATAATCGTTTAAAATGTTTAAAATTAAAATCGGACAAAAATTAGATACACTGTCCAAGCGTCCAACCTACTTTACTATATATTAAAAAGTAAAATAGTAAAATAGAGAAATATAAAATATTCTTATAAAAGGTTTAGTCATTTCGCTTGGACGCTTGGACACTTTTTTTCAAAAACTATTTAAAATGGAGCAATTACCCAAATACCCTATAAATTATTGTCCGTTTAGTGTCCAACCTTTTCACTTTTCGCTTGGACTGTCCAACCACCAGCTTGGACACTTACTAAAAATGTTATTTATAATTATAATTTATATATAATTGTTATAAATAAAATATAATCAAAAGTGTCAGTGTAATGCATTATTGCTTATACATAGAAAAGTAAATTTTAGTCTCTTCTCTTCTCTTTTATAATTTTACGTTTTATCTTTATATCATCATTTGATCTGGTATCTACCAACCCAACCACATCATCATTATTTTTTTCAGGTTCTATTTTTTTCATCACATCTACTTTTTGTTCTGTCTCTTCTGGCAGTCTTTTTAAATTTGTATATACACGTTCTCTCTTTTGACCACCCTCCATAGTTTTCTTTTTATCGATTATTTTCATCTTCAATAATTTTTTACAAAACGCATCTTTTGATAATATATTTATTTTTTCAATATTCTTATCCTCACAATATTCCTCATACATTTTTATCAGATCATTTTTAACAACCCAATCTTCCTTCTCTAACTCATACGGCTCAATAGTGTAATTATCACTTATGAACGCATAAGCGGAGTTTGCACTTTTCTCCCATATAACTTTCATATAATCCGATGTATTGGTCATAATCAACCCGTCTTTTTCTAACCTATCCAGATCATCAACGATTAGCTTAAATAACGAGTTAACATTTTTTTTGCTTAAAAAGTTCTCCTCAAAGTGTGGATCAAGTGCAAATGTTTTCGGAAACTCGATAATATCCCACCTACGCCACCAAGAGTACTTGTCCTCCGATAATGGCAGGTCTGGTAAACCATTAGCACCAAATAACAGTACTGTGGTAGGTCTGTCCTTGTATGGAGTTTCGTACTTATCTTCAAATGTCCTGTAATCCCCACCAGTATGAGCTTTAATAGCATTGATAGCTTCTATGGTCATTGCAGTTTTCGGAATATCAGGGTTGATATTCAATAGTGTCTTACATAGTTCAGAAGATCGAAATTTATCTTTAAAATCCTGCATTGACACAACGGAAAAATTATCCACTCCCAAAAATTTATAATAAAGTTTAGATAAAAGTGACTTCCCGTTTCCGCCCTCACCTAACATCATATAACATCTTTGGTACTTTGCATCCTGCGATATTGCCTGAGAACCGACTTGTATCAGTATTTTAGCTGCTTCTGGGTTGGTAATATCTTCCAAGAACTTGACAAGTTCAGACGTATCAATATCATCAATATACTCAGCGTCCAAAGTCCAGTTTTTACCTGTAGCTGGGGTATTTGGTATTTTTATAACATTACCTTTGTACCGCACCAGAGTATTTTTTTTCGTTGGGATAATGTAAGAATTTTTGATAAATGGAAGAATATTTTCACCCATTAATCTGGTTTTATTCATAACTCTTTCTTTTAAATCCTTTACGGTAAAAGCAGTATTTTTTATATCCTGTGTTGGGATCCCCGATAGTACTTTCTGAATTTCAGATTTGAGCAGAAGTCCCTCAGGGTCGTGATAGTACCTGTCATCTATATATAGAAATATTGATTTTAATATTGTGATTACAGCATACTTTTTAATAAAAAAATTTGCTATAGCTTCTTGATTTACTACAGCTCCGACAGGATTTCCATTTTTATCAAATTTATTATTATCTAAAATTTCCTCCTCACTTGGGTAATCTTTTCCCTCTACATTTTTATAATAATAATAAAGCATAGTTGCAGTTATTAACTGCGAGATCTCAGGATAGTTGTTTTTAATCTCATTTAAACGTCTTAACTCAGTATATTCAGGTTGATCTGATAAACCAGACGTGTCATTTAATAAAACATCTATTTTATCCTGATAATTTCCATATAGTTCCATAACCATTTGAATAAATAAATTATGATTTATATTAAACGCAACGTTTAAATCATTTGAGGACACACTATATTGTGTAAACATCTCGTTTTGTTGCGGATTTTCCAGATCCGCAACAGATGCTATTTCTGTCACTTATCTTCACTCCTGCAACAATAAACGTTATATTCAATCATCTTATCCGTTACAAATTTGTCCAGCTTTTTTCCCCTGCGCATTTTTTTCATTGCGTCGATATCTTCAATAGTTAATCCCAAGATTAATTTTGAAAAATTTTTATCTTCGCAACAAACCCCTATATTTGTTATAGAGCTCTGACTACAGGTAATTCCGAATATATAAGGACACGGAAAATACCTCTCTTCGCTCATTTTTTTACCCCAACCCTGCAATTTTCAAGATATTGTTCTAAATCATATCCATATATCCGATACAATCTTGTCGCGAATTTATATGCTTTGATTTTACCAGATTTTATCTCCTTGATTACCGTCTGACGTTCTAATCGTATAATTTCTGAAACTTCATCAACGGAGTATATTTTATTAACATCAATGTTCATTTCATATTCTCCTATAGTATATAATTTGTAAATATAGATATATAAAGATGGTGATTACAGGCAAAATTTGATCCCCGTTTTGAAAAAGAAGCTCAAATATGAGCATTTTAGTATAAAAAAGTTAAAAAAGAATATCAAAATGAATACTTTTTAGATTTTGTTGACACTCTCTTCTCCGCACCATATTTGTTTGAGTACATCAGCATCAAACATTGGTGTGTATTCCTCATCGTTCACATTTTCATTTTGTTTGTAATATTCTATCGGGCTTATCATACCATAGTATTGGCATTCCGTATATTTATGCGAAGTGATTACCCGCACCATTACCTTTTTCTACCCTCCTGTCAACCTCTCACATTGCAGCTCGCTGGCTCCACGCGATCTCTCAGTCAGCGACTGCCGATTTATTACCTCTGGGTGGGAGACACCCATCCCCCGCCCTCAGTATAGTATCGTATTTTGTCTCATATTCACCTATAGATAAAATAATCAGGAGAGGCTGATCTTTTCCCCCTCTCCTGAATTTTGATAAAATCTCCTTTAAATAAGGCTTATTTATTAAATAAGCCTCAAATTATTGTTTTTATAAAAATAACCTGTGCGTAACCGCACATAGTATCATAATAATTTTGAGCGTCACGCAAAGGTTATCACCTCGTACGCGCTAAATATTTGATTATGCCTCCAAAATATACGGCAGACAGGTATTTTACGCTCTTGAGAGCTGCTGGCAGGAGTGAGGACACTATAAAAAATTATAAAAAAGCGCTCCTTTGCTATGCAAAATCCCTGAATGTACCGCTTGAAGAAGTCCACGATCACTTGGAGGTTGAAAACCTCATAAAATTTGCGGTAATGATAAAAAACAGAGCGCCCTCCAGTCAGAAAACCACTCTGAATATCCTACATCGGTACTTCTCTCTCAATGGAGTTGAGTTTGACCCTCTTGAGAAGAATGTTATTATGAAAAAGTCTGTACAGGAGATAAATGATAAACCAATATCGTTAGAGACACTTCAGAAAATGATGGATTTGACCAACGTACATGGACGGGCTATGTTGTCTGTTCTTATCAGTACTGGTTGCAGGGCTGGAGAGTTCTGTCAGCTCACACTCTCTGACGTTGATGGTGATACAGTACTCATTAGAAACGAGATCGCGAAGGGCGGAAGAGGTGGTAAGGTATATCTTACCAGCGAGGCACGAGAATATCTTGATTTGTGGCTCCGTGAAAGGGAGCAGTACCTAAAGGTTGTTGATGCCCGTTCAATATCTCTTATGAAAATGGGGATCCTTCGTCCTAAGAACGACAACAGGATTTTTGGAGTAGGCTACGCCTCGTTCTATAAGTGGTTTACTCGCCTGTATATGGCAGTTGATGGTGAGAAGGGAAAATATGACGGGAATATGTGTACTCCGCACTCCTGCCGCAAGTACTTCCGCACTCGCGCTGTTAAAACGATGTCTATTGACCTTGTAGAAGGTCTTATGAGGCATACGGGGTATTTGAACGGTACATATGTACGTATGACCGATGAAGAGCGCAGAGAAGAGTTCCACGCTGGAGAGAGCGCCCTGTACTTGACCAGAGCAGATCACAGGATTACGACAAATGCCGTAACCTCCCTGAAAAAAGAATTAGCAGATGTGAAAGAGCAAATGGCACTTCAGAATAGCGTACTGGACGCAATAAAGGCTGGAAAAATAAAACTCGTGCCTTATAAAACGCCTGAAGGAAAAATTATTGATGAGATCGTGGATGTGTTGCCCTCAAAAAATCGTTCATAATCTCTTCAGGGGTTGTCTGGTAGCACTTCCACTCAAAAAATACCTTCTCTTTTTTCAATTTATCATATTTCATATGGTCACAGTACTGGTTTAAGACGATCTCCGCTTCCTCTCCCTTGTACCCGCACTCCTCCATTAACTGGTAGATGTTGACAGGGATACCGTCTTTGTTTGTAAATTTGAACGGCTCTATACCGTCATCATATAATCGTATAAACGGCTCTTCTATTTTTCTACTCCTGATACTCAGGAGTTTTTCACAATCTTCGTCTGATATATTATGATCTCTACAATATCCTTTCACAACAACCTCTGCCTCCTCCCAAGAAAATCCCAAATCGTGAACTGAGTATAGGGAAAAAGGGTGATTTTCCGCTTCTGTCTGGTTCATCGCGATATCATACGCGAGTTATACAATATAAACCTACCTATCCCTCCAATATATTTGAGAAGCCGAGAAAATTGAAATTGTGAAACATCCTAACCCTATAATTACTAAAAATGTTATGAACATAAATATAAATTCGATAATTATATTTGTATTTTTCACAGGGGCAAGAATTGTAAAAATACCAGATAATATTAATAAAACTATTGCAACTTTTAAAGTAACCCAACTTTTATATTTTCTAAAAAACTCTCCCATTAATATAGAATTGTATCGGGCATTCTCACGATCTCTGTAAAGCCTCATTTTTGCGGCATTTGGATCATAAATTATGGGTTGGGGTTGAATTGTGTTAACGTTAATTGTATTTGTGTTACTATTTTGATTTTGGTTCTGTGGATAATATTTACGAGGTTGTTCTCTCCTCTCCCCTCCACCAAACGCACGTTCCATCGATTTTCTATCTCGCTCAAAAGCTTTATAAGTATCATCTAAAAATCTTTTTTTCGCCATTAAATCACCTCACCTTGTACGTCGCTCCCCCTTCGGTATTAGCCGACACGGTATAGTTTTTATTTCTGTGTTTTTTATATATGTGCCACGATAAATGTTTCTCGCAATACCAAAGATTGCAATATTGACACTGGAATATATCTTCTCTTTTGTGCAGTCTGGTTTCTGGGCAGAGTTCACAAACATATATTTCTTCATCATCCTCTGGCTCAATTTCAGGCTCAACCTGCTCCTTAATTTTTGATTTTCCCTTCCAATGAACAATTACTCTATTTTCAGGAATAGGATCATCAATAGGCTCTCCTACTGAAAATTCCTCAATGACCTGAGGCTCAACGACAGGTACAGGCTTAGCAACTGGAGGAGGTACTTCTTTTTTGCGCTTGATTATAGATCTAATTTGTTTCAGAAGTTTTTGCATATTCCCTCCCCCACCTCTCAAAATGTTTTCCATTGTATTGATAACACGAGTTACAATGCTCCGTGGGAGCACTTTGTTTTGCGCCACACCTCGGACAAACATATATAAAATTAGTATTTATCATCGTATTCCTCCTCTCCTGTCTCAAAAACATCTTCTTCCCCGTCACAAAATACAGTTTCATCGTCTATTGGAGCTCCGCAAACAGTACACTCCTGAAAATGTTCAAACAAAGCTCCCCTGCTCCCGCAATGAGCACACTGAAAAAGTCTTGGATAATCACTCATAATCTCCTCACCATCCTCTCCGTTTTCACAAATTTATCTAATTCTCCCAACTCCTCATCAAATGATAAAAATTCGGTCTGCAACTTCCATTTTTTCAGTTTTCTTCCCATAAAATGACCACAATTCGGGCATCTCTCTTCAGGAGTTTTTGACCCTTCGCCACACTCAGGACAAATGTACATTATTCAAAACCCTCCTTCAAGTTCCCACACTCCTGACATACATTATTTGAAACAGGATTTTTCGCTCCGCATACCATACAGATATCGTCTGCTCCATACGTGTGAGTGTCAAAACAAAGTTCTCGCCATAGTTCTTTTCCGCGCGTTCCATAAAGATAAATAAAAAATCCGATTCCTGCTATTCCTGTCGAGATAAATATCTTTGTCCAGTCAAGATTTGCTAAAAAATCCATATTATATCTCCTAACATAGTATTGGTTTTGGGATATATTTATATATAGTGATTAACTGCTTAACGCGTCCATTCTATTTAATCACTTTGCATAAATAGTAGTAAAAACATATCATTAGTGGTAAAAGGAGATTGAAAATGAAGCACAAAATTTATGTTGATGATACACAATTTGGAAAATTTAAGCTCATTCGTGATTATATGAAAAATAATTATCAAAAGGATCATTGGGGTAATGATACACGATGGGAAAATTCAGACGTAATGGATTTGCTTGTTGAAAGTTTTGTTGAATATAGTAGAAAAATGCAAGGAGAATAAAACACTCTTTTTTACCCCTCCTTTTGGAAGCCATTTTTCAGGCTCTCAAAAGTGTAACAAAAAATAATTGATAGTGATGCCTTTCAAAACATACTTTTGACAGGAGTTTCCTACTAACAGGACACTTTAGAAAGGTAAGGTATTTTCAAGTACCTGCACTATGGAAAAAAGATCGGAAGTTTCCATTATTGTAGTAGTTCAGGTAAGCAGGATTACCGATATGTTTCGCATTAATGCAATTTGAGAAAAAAAGATATAATCGGACAAATTCTCAAAGAGATATTTTCGGGTCATTGCCTCATATAGTGGAAGCAGGCAATCAACGGATCTTGATGTACGCCAAGATCATCAGCGAGACCATCAGCGCCCCAATGCTCCCATAGAGGATCCATCTCGTCAGGTTGTTGTTCGTCATCCCATCCCCCTCATCATTATATAAATCAAAAGACCAATTGCTCCCAGTCCAGCTCCAGCCGCAATCCAAATGAACTTTTCATATTTTTGAAATATACTCTCCATATCAGTCATATGATAATATTAAACATATGCTAATATATTACTGGTGGTGATATTATTTTTTCTTAAGTTTCTTCTCCATCTTGACCAGTTCAATATAGTATCGCTCACTTTCCATCAGGTGATCTTTTGCTATCTGTGTTGCTTTCTTGACACCCAAATGATGTTCAAGTTCGATCTGAGTACCGATTTTCAACTGTACTGGATCAAATTTTGGTTTTTTCTTTGTTTTCAACATTTCATTCCTCCCCTCTATTCAAACTCATCACAATTCCGACGATCATCATCAGCGCTATCACGACAATTCCTACTGCAAGCATACCAGCAGCGTTCCCGTATCCTCCAAGTACCACATCTTTGCTCGCACTCAGTACCGACGTTGACATATCAACAGACTGGTTTGTTTCAATTGTTGTCAACATTAAAAATCCGATTATGATCGTAGCTGCCGCGGTGACCACCATAGCTACAATTGCTCCAACATCGGCTTCTCCCGATCTCACTTTAAAAACGTTACGCATAATTCACCTCCCCCTTCCCAATCCAAGTTTTTTTGGGATATAGTGACGATTTTTTTAACTTATACGGACTTTTATTATCAAAATAGGCTGGATTTATTCTGTAAATTTTATTATTATTCTTCATTCCGACACAAATAAGTGAGTTCGTCTTTGAGTAGTACACTGGAGAGTTCTCTGTACAGTCTCTCACATCCCGCCAGAAAAATTCGGAATAACCGAAACGGGAGAAAATGTTGTTAATATCATTTTCTATTCTTCTTTTGTCTCTCATTCCCATGTACGCACCTCCTACACGTAGTAATCACTTTCTTCTTTACGCAAACTGCTCAAAATTGCCCACGATAGCAAAATGCAACTCAATGCGAACGGGAAAAGGTTAAAGAAGCCTATTATGAGCGTTTTAGCCGAATATAACTGGTGATAATAGCTTACCTGATCTCCATTATTACCCTGCAAATTAGCGTTCGTACCTATCGCCTGATCTACGAGGTCATTGAACGTGCCGTTCATAAGGGGGCTGAACACCGCCCATGCAAGCGACAAGATGAAGAAAACAATCACCACCGTAAGCCAATTTCGGATAAATGCTACCATATTAGCGTCCTCCTATTTTGAAACCGATATTAAGGTTCTTTACTTTTACCAAATCCAAAGACATTAATTTCATAGCCTCTTTGTCTGTGAGTTTTCCTATACTATTCAGGTAAGGAATTAAGGTTTTTATCTGTTTTATATGGTGTTTTTGAGTGGATAAAAGAAGATATTTTTTATTTTGGTCTTTCTCAAGATCCAACTCCGTATTAACTCGCTCTAATCCTCTCAGGTGATCTATGAGTGCAACTTTATGCCCTTTCATATTACCCGAAATCCCAATATTCCTCATATCTCAAACCCCCGTATTTTCTTTTTTTGTACAGGTTTTGTAATCCCGACAAGAGAGAAGTCAAGATTTTTTCCACCGATAATATCAACTCCACCAGATTTTTTTTGTTTTTTGACAAAACCTGATAATCTCTGTGAGAGATCATTTACGTCATCTCTTCCCTCTTTAATCTCTGAACGAATACCCTTCCGCGGATCCCTCTCTTGAACTTTGAGTTTACGGATACCAACATTTTTTATTTTGTCTGTATTCATCCTGAACGCCTCAGGGTGAACATCAAGATCAATTTTGAAACCACCTATTTTGTTGACGTGATTATGTTTCTCTCCGAAGTCTACTGAAGTTTTCATTTTCCCAGTACCGCTAAATGGAGTTTTCATACGGTGTACTCCGCCTATTACTGAGTGGGAAGGTTTCACCCTCATATCAATAATGCTATTGTCATATTCAAAGACTATAGATCCTTTTCCGACGTAAGCAGAGCCTCGTGTGGTTGGTCCAAACCGCTTTATGGGCTTGTGGAGTGGCACATTTCTCTCAGTGTGCAGACCAGTTTGTATTTCCATTCCGTCGTCCAGTAAATCTTTATCAACATCGTGACCCTCCCACCTCTCTATACCATCGTGCTTTTTTCGGAGCTGTTCGGCAATATCAAGATCAAGATTTCGTCTTTTACGTTTCAGGTTATCAATTTCCACCTGTTCGTACTTCAGTCTCTCCCTGTCTGTGACAAACAGGTAATCATTGTCTCCAGTATTCGTGCGAAAAACCATTATAACCACCACTCGTCACGCTTGAACTTGCCACCGCGTTTTTTGAACTTCATTACGGCAATTGGCATAATCACATTACCAGACCCAATGCCAGAGTTTGCAGGATTACCGAGGATATAGTTGAGATTTGGCGTAACACTTGGGGTAAGATTACTATTCGATGCCTTTTTACTGGAGCCTCCGATATCCAGTGTTCCCCGTACTCGTCCTTTTACCAGATTTGTAGTACGGTTCTTGTAGTCTGCACTTGGAAGTCCCGATGTTGGATCTGTATAACCGCGCGAAACAAACTCCATTCTAAGCCCAGAACGATTAAAGGGCTTGCGTATGACCTGCGATGCCGTCCAACTCGTTATATGGGAGGTGAAATCTCTGGCTTGGTAGTTTCCAATTCCTTTATTAAACTCCTGTTGAGCTAAGTATGCATTCTGTTTTTTTCTTGCAATGGCTTCTTTTTCTGCCGCTTTCCTTTCAGATTCTTGTATTTTCTCATATTCACGGGATTTCATTTCATATTCATGGATGGCTCTTTTTTGTCCACCAGAAAGACGCGTATTTTCAAAAAAATTTGGTGTCTTAACAGTTTTTCCAGCAGCAATATCCTTGATATATTTTTGATAGTCTTTATCTATCATTTTATTATATTCTGATGTTGGAATCCACATTCCACTGGCAACATCATATGTTTCACCTATATGCTTTCTTGCCTCACTAACAGGGGGTAATTTTACATCTTTTTTATTTTTACCAGTTTTTCTCTGACCAGTTATTTTCTGACCAGTAACAGGATCTCTTCCAGTTTTTTTAGCGAAATCCTGCCATTCTTTTTCTGACATACGTAATTTAGCTGACATAATTATTTACCTCCTTTTTTTGATTTTCTTGGTCTTTTTATAGTCTCATCTGGAAAGTAAATTCCAGTTGAACCAGTTGACAATTTTGGATAACTGCTCTTTTTTACAGAGTGTGTTAAATTAATATTATCAAAATCGGGAAAACTGCTTTTTGTAACCCCTTTTTCTTTAAAAAAGTTATTTGAGGGTTTTAAATCAGGTACTAAATTGGACACTCTCTTTTTTATCTCGTAACTTGTCCGTATATCCTGATCTCCCTTCGGCTCTCTCCTTCCAGTTGGAATATAATTTGGCTGAATATCCTGTGGATTATATTTTCTCTCCCGCTTCATTATATTCTCATAATTGGGATCGTGGATCATCTTTTCGTGACGATATGCTCTTTCTCTTGCGTGTTTCTTAGTAATTTCATCTTCTGTAATTCCAAAGAAAACTGGCTCAAGAATACCCTGTCTCGTCTCTTTTTTTGCCCTGTCATATTCTCTTTCAAATCCTCGTCTTACCCTAGTAGCAGTTCTATCTGGGGCAAACATTACATTTAATCCAAGGCTTACAGCACCTTCTCCAATATCAAACAGGGATCCTGCATTAGCAACCGCACTACCACCCTTTGGTGGATCCTTTAAACGGGTCTTTGGGTGAATATAGATCGGCGCATGCTCCCCCGCTAATAGAGCTCCTCCCATCATCATGTACCGTACGCGTTTCTTCTGTGGAGCGTCTGCCCTATAGGTTTTCTTCATCGATATCCCTCCACGTCCTGCTTTGACGATTTGGAAAATTCCTGTTGAAAAAGATAATCGTTTATCCTGTTCTCAAGCATAACCTCGGCAATTTTACTTTTTATTTTCTTTTCCGAAACAAGAATATCCTGACCCTCAAAACTCAGGAGTGGCTCATCTTCATCATCAAAATTATCAAGATCTTCGGTAACACTCACATCTTGGATCAATTCGGGTAATGACACATCAAGCCATTTTCCAAATTCACCAGTGAACGCAAGTGATGTTTTTATTTTATCCTCCAACATAATTTAGCACCTACTTTAATATATTACCGCAAAGGATATAAAACCCTTTTATCGGAAGTATATAACGATTATGTATAGTTATAGATTGGGTATTAAAGGTATATTTCCACTGGAATGTGTTATAATGCATTATAATGGTGTTCTTTCAGATCCATAGTCTACCTATCAGGAACACCGCGAATATGCCAACAGAATGAATTTAACCTCGTAGAAAAATAGTAAAATTTTGTCGCATTTTCTAAACACAATTTATTTTTAGTGAAAGGTATGCTTCCACTGGAAGGCTATATTTCCAGTGGAAATTAATCAAAAAGAATATCGTTTTCAGTAAATCCTTCCGCTTTATATTTCTCATCAATTATATTTTTCATATAATCTGATATTCTCATTCCGTTCTTGTTTGTGATCTTCCGTACTTTCTTGTAAGTGTCTTTGAACACTCCCAATTTTTGGTATTTCTCATTTGAGTTAATCATATTATAATATATTATAATACATCGTATAAAAGGGTAGTGATTGAAAAAATTATTATTCCATTGTCTTGAAACTACGCCCCGTCACGATCTGGAAGAAGCCTATTACAAGCACGAAATCAACAACGCCCTCCAAAATCCACGAATTTACCTCACCAAAATATGGAGCTGTCAGATAATGTATGCTGAATACGATGTTTTTGAAAGTTGTTAAAAAATCACTGAAAACTTTACCAACATTTAAAATACTCTCGATATACTCTCCGATAAAATGGGTTGATTTTATTGTAGTACTTCCATTTATTACCTCTTCTTTTGTAGTTCCACTCTCATTGAAAAGTGTGCTTGATGGCAGGGTTATATCGTACCGTCCCTCATGTACGGTAAAAGTGCTCCCTGTCCCTCCAGTATCGACGTAAATACCTGTTGTGTTGGTAATATCCGCTCCGTTAAACATAGCAAGAACGGCGTGAAAAGCCAGAATAAAAATAACTATAGAATAGGCTCTCATAGCTCAGCGCTTCTTCTTTTTTGCGACTTTTGGAGCTAATGATCGAATAGTGTTATTCAGAGCATTAAGTGTACTCTCTCCCCTTTGAGCTTGTGGAGAGGGTACAGAGACTTTTGGACGACGGAAGTATGTAGTATCTATTTGAATATTGGATCCCCCTCCGTCTCCGCGGGCAAACTGGTTAGCAACATTTAAAAACTTCTGGCTTGTTGACACACGAGGACGATTCCTTGCCATTTCCATTCTTTGAGCCTTTTCCAGTTCTCTCCTGTATAAAAGTTCCTGTTGTACCTGTTCACGAGCCTGTGCTTCTGCGCTAATTCTCGGAGTCATATAATTATATCTCGGCATTCCCATTTCAGCCATATACTGCTGTGGAGTTGGTATTGCGGCATCTATTATCATTGGAGCAGGAGGAGGAGACATTGCCGCATATTGCTCTTTTGAAACTTGGTGTGGTAAAAACGGTTTTCGTTTTACAACGCCCATAACACGCCTTTTTGGTGGAGGTTCAGGCTCATAATCCCTCCAAGTATCATCTCCACCAGCGATTTCTATTTCCTCAACATACGTCTCTTCTGGTATCTCAATTTCGTCTGAAAATTCACTATTGATATTATCTTCAGGTTTATATATTTCATCGGCAGGATTGTACCTCTCTGGCTCATCACATTCATATTCCTGTAATGATTTTTTTCCTACAAATTTTTCTAAAAAATTAGACATTTGCTTTCCTCCGTAACTTCTTTAACAAATCCATATTAACTCCTGCTGGTTGTTTTCCACCAGCGATATTTGCTGTGTTAAAAGTGAAGTCTGGTAACCCTATTCCAGTTAGAACTTGGTATCCAGTCGCAATTGGTTGTCTAATTTTGAAACGGCGCACAATTCTTCGTCTTTTTTCATTCTCTCCTCCTCCACCACCGAGACCACCGAGTAAGAACGGAGGTGTTGTAATTCTTGGGATTTCATAACTCATCGGACTTGAATATCTTGATGGTGATCTATACGGACTTGTAGACGGAGACTTACTTGGACTGACACTTGGTGAGACTGATCTGCTTATGCTTCGTGATATGCTTGGACTGATACTTGGAGATGGAGATACGTAAGGACTTGGACTTGGAGATGGTGATCTCATTCTGCTGATAGACGGGCTAATCATTGATTTTGATACCGATGGGGCGTATTGGCTCGATAAACGGCTCTGTATTGACGATCTGGAGGCACTTATTGCTCTTGATGGGGATTTATACCCCCTGTAATTATATTTTTGTGGCTCTGAAATCTTCAGTGAATATTTTTGTTGTGGAGCCTGTGATGGAGTGTATTTTCTTGGAGCTGCGGCTGGAGCGATAGCTGGAGATGGCACTTTGAATTGTTGTTTTCTGGTGTCATACCCGATATCTTTCATAAAGTCAAACTTTGCCTGTTTAGCTTTTGCTCGTGCGTCTTTTGCAACACTCTCTCCGTATAAATCTAACCAGCGATCTGCATCTTTCCGTATTTTTTCCGCTTTCAGTGGGTTGCCTCTTGCTTCGAGGAGGTCAGCTTGGAATTGTTTAATCTGCCAAGCATCGCCTATATCTTTTATACGTCCTTCGTGCTCAGGGATCATAGATCCTGCTGTGCTCACTCCTTCCTCAGTTGTAAGTTTACGTGGTTGCTCTGTAAACACTCCAGTACCTTCAAATTTACGACTTGCCTGTTCTGACAGGGTGATAGATTTAAGACTTCCACCCTCCATAATCAAAGGCTTCCTTGTCATTGTCAGGCGTGAGGGTTGAACCATACCGCGCCCGATGTACGCTCCCCTGTCTCCTGCTATTCCTTCAGCATCAGCATCGTGCAGGTCAAAGAGTTTTGACTGCTCTTTATCATACTTTTTAACAAAAGTCGGATTACCTTCTTTTACCTCGACAACTTTATCTCCTGCCGCCTTATTGATCATATCGGTGAGTTTATAAGCTGCAATATTTGGATTTCTCAAATGAGCATCAATATCTCGTGCTTTTCTGGTAATCGCTGGACTATATGGCAATTTTTCTGCTTTCGCGAGACGCACACTGGCATCCTGAATAAGTGAGCCGTACAGTACGGCATCCTGCTCCTCTAACCCCTTCATAATTTCTTTTGCAACTTTATCTGAATTTGGCACTTTTCTGTCATCGAGCATATCTTTTATGGCTGGTAAAATGTGCTTCCTGTGGTCTAATTGCACTCTTGAAGTATCTTTTTGTAACTGACGCTCCAGCCGTATTTTTTCGCTCTCTGGTCTCATTGTAGCCTGTTCTTTTCTCTCCTTCCATACAGACTTAAGGTATTCATCGGTGATATTGTTCCGTTTTAACGCTCCCACTACCTGCTCTGCTTCAATACGCGTTTTCTCTGCCATATGCATGCCTGCTGACGGTTGTGCGGATATATCCCGTCTCTCAAATGTTATTTTTGAAACTGGTTTTTCCCATACTCCACCTTTTGCGGGTTTAAATCCAGTTTTTGTATAAAATCCTTCAACATCTTTTGTCGGCTTAGCTTCGATCCTCGTAAGTCCTTCTTCACGAGCTACCTCTTCTGCCGTTCTGATAAGCTCTCTTCCACTACCTTTTTTGAAACTTGCAATTTCGTCAAGTATTAACGCGTTTCCTTCCATTATAGGAGTTCTGTACGATGCCATTGCTACAGGATCGCCTTTTTGCAACACCACAATACGACGCTGTGGGTTGTCCTTCAGACCAAACGATGCGTCATCTGGTATTTTACTCCTGATTTCTTCAGGTATTTTCTCTCCCATTTTATATGTTAAGTACGTGTACCCTTCGTGATATTTTCCGACGAGAGGTACATCTTTTGGAGAATTAATTTTAACTTGGGGGATTACACCCTCACGTTCAGAGAGTGGGGTTTTATAATATTCTCCAATTTTACCTTCTTTAATAAACCTTTCACGATCTGCGAGTACGTGGAGACGGGCTATTCCCTCAAAGCCCTTGTAAAGATACTTATCATATATTTCTTGTTCTTTTTCAAAGGCTTTCTTTTGTGGATTTTCTTCGGTATAAAACTTTCCAACTTCTGGTACTGTAGATGGAGACCGACTACCCTTAACATCGGGAACAACTACCCTTTCTTCGGGTTTAGCTTCATAATATGACTTACCTATCTTTTCTACATCTTTTGAGGGTTTTTTTGCTATATCCTGTCGTCTGAAGAATGTTTCACGCTGATCAATTGGTATTCTGTCCTCTACGATCTGCCGTGTCTCTCTCATCGGCGTTTTGGCTTTTTGTAATGCCAACCCAACCTCTGATATGACAGGTTCTGACCCGATCACAGATTTTCTTTTGATATCTTCAAGAGTTTGTAAGCGGTGTAAGGATTTTGCAAGTCTGGTATTTAAATCGCCAATATAATCCTCTGCCAATACAACTTTTCCAGTTTTCTTCTCTGTTGAGAGTTTGAACGTCGGTACTTGAAAAGCAAACGCCTGATCAAAAAAGTTTTTCTGTAGTGCTCTCTCCTGTGTATCTTCACTGAATACTTTTATTCCACTTTCCGCGAGCCAACTACCTTCTGCTACTGGTTCTCCTTTCTTGAGACTTGCCATTTCGGATAATATCTTATTCTGACCGAGCTGCAACATCATCGAAAAAGCCTCTACCTTTGGCTGTGTAAACGATTCTGAACGTTTTCCGCCTGTACGAATAGTTTTCGGTCTCCCGACAACATAATAGTTCAAGTTTGGAGTTTTTACCATTGAGTGCTCGACAAGCTGGACTTGAGAGGGATATTTGAATAATTGCATGACATCATACGCGCTTGGTGGGTGCTCAGCGGGATGGACGTGT
>Ga0105104_10001151_pt1 | contig 20080 bp, 14 predicted proteins | sample PPLLaktember2015_3_FD_87034 | JGI IMG/M metagenome (GOLD analysis project Ga0105104, IMG submission 87034) | Freshwater sediment microbial communities from Prairie Pothole Lake near Jamestown, North Dakota, USA - PPLs Lake P7 Core (6) Depth... | ecosystem: Environmental > Aquatic > Freshwater >... | reverse complement strand
GGCATCCGGCTGGTGTGCCGATCTTCCGTGTATGAGACTGAACCGCTGTTCGTCCGCGATCAGCCGGAGTTTTTGAACCAGGCCTGCGAGGTCGACACGTCCTTGCCCCCTTGGGACCTGCTGCGGATCTGCCTGGACATCGAGCAGTTCCTGGGCAGGCAACGCACGATTCCCAAGGGACCCCGGGAGCTCGATATCGACATCCTGTTCTGCGGCGAGCGCCTGATCGAGGAATCCCGTCTGGTGATTCCCCATCCGGGAGTGTACGCGAGGAAGTTCGTTCTCGTTCCACTGGCCGAAATTGCGCCCGATTTCATCGACCCGAGGACCGGCAAGAGCGTGCAACAGCTGCTGCGGGAGTGCGAGGATACGTCCCAAGTGCGTGTGTATGGCGGGGAGTAAATTCAAACGACCTCAAGGACCGCAGGGAGACCAACGAAACGAGGACAAACGGGTCTGTGGTCGTTCTTGTCGTTGACGTCCTTGAGGTCTTGAGGGTCGTTTACGTTATAATGCAGAGTTTCAAAGGCTCGCAAAACACATGGCTGAACTGAAGCAGAAGCTGAAGAAGGACAGGGAAAAGGAAAAAGAGAAGGACCAGCGGGAGACCCCGCAGCACAGCACTTTACGCGAGTACTTTGTGACGACGGCGGTGATGACGATCTTCGCCCTGTTCGTTACCACCTATGTGGTGCACCCGATGACGGTGCCCACCCCTTCGATGGTCCCCACCATACTGGTCGGGGACAGGCTGCTGATTGACAAGTTCACCGTTCGAAATGCCTTTCTTTCCGGCCTGCCCGGGGTTCCCGGAAGAGAGATCAAACGGGGGGACATCATCGTTTTCAAGTTCCCCAACCAGCCGGAGGTACTCTACGTCAAGAGGGCAATAGGCCTGCCGGGCGAGACACTCCAGGTGAGGGGCAAGACTGTCTACATTAACGGCAAGCCACTGGTGGAACCGTACAAGGTCCACGAAGACCCGACCGTACGTCCCCTCGATCACTATTACGCAGACAGTCGCCGCGACCACTTTGGGCCAGTCGAGATTCCGGCCGATCACTATTTCATGATGGGGGACAACAGGGACGACAGCGCGGACAGCCGGTACTTCGGGCTACTTCCCAAGAGTCACATCGTCGGCCGGCCGCTGATCGTGTTCTGGTCCTACGAGGACGACAAGGACGCCTATCTGAGAACCACTGCTCCGGAACTGATCAAGCTTTATGCCGAGCGAGTCATCTACTTCATCCCGAGGACCCGCTGGAGCCGCATGTTCCACATCGTGAAGTAAAAGGCAACTGCGCACTGCATACTGCGCAGGGTTGGGCAAGCGGCTCGACAACCGGGCCGAAAAGCGGCGGATTCTGAAAGCCAGCGCAGTGCGCAGTGGGCAGTACGCAGTGCTTTTACCCCTCCAGAGAGACCAGGAAAGGCTCTTCCAGCGCTTCGGCCACCCATCTGAGGAATCGCGCGCCGTCTGCCCCGTCGATCAGCCGGTGGTCGTAGGACAACGACAACGGCAACAGCATGCGCGGCACGAACTGGCCTTCGCGGTAGACCGGTTCCACTGACGACCGGGCAATCCCCAGGATAGCCACCTCTGGGAGATTGACGATCGGAGCAAACGCCGTGCCTCCGATGCCCCCCAAGTTGCTGATCGTGAAACAACCGCCCTGCATCTCCTCCAGGGTCAACCGGCCACTTCTGGCCTTCTCGGAGATTGAGGAAAGCTCAACTGCAAGCTGCAGGACGTTTTTCTGGTCAACATCGCGAATCACGGGGACCAACAGCCCCCGGTCGGTATCCACTGCGATACCGACGTGATAGTAATGCTTGTAGATCACCTCTCCGCTCGCAACATCGATGCTCGCGTTGAACTTCGGGAAGACCTTGAGTGCCGAAGCAACGACTTTGAGCACGATCGCTGTAACGGTCAGCTTGCCCCCCGAGCGTTCGGCTTTTGGTGAGTACTTCTTTCGTATGTCCTCCAGGTCGGTGACGTCAGCTTTGTCAAACTGCGTGACGTGTGGGATTGTGGCCCACGCCGAAGCCATTTGCCGGGCGGTTGCCCGGCGGACGCCGCTGAACGTTTCACGGCTTGTCGCGCCCCACTTCGAGAAGTCCGGCAAAGACGGGGCCGGCACCGTTCCCGCGGGTTGCACGTCGCCGCCGGCGGGGCGACTTTCGCGTGCGTGAGCCTTCACGTCATCGATTGAGATCCTGCCACTGGGCCCGCTTCCCTTGACTTGGGCGATATCGAGCCCGATTTCACGGGCAAACCGCCGCACCGAGGGAGCCGCGGCGACTAGTCGCGACGCCTCCGGATGCGACTCCGCGGGAGGAGCGGCCGGCGCGGATCGCGAGGGCGGAAGTTCCGCGGGCTCCGGGCGGGTGGGAGTTTCGGTTGCGGCGGGCGCCCGGCCGGCGGAGGGCCGTGGTTCTTCGGTCGCCTGGCTGGCCGCAGGTTCCGGGGACTTACGCGCCTCCGCTTCTTTGGGTCGCTCCACGGCCGGGGCAGCCTCGGTTTCTTCCTGATCCCTGGGCTTGGCCCCCTCTTTCGCATCGATACTGATGACCGGATCCCCTACTTTGACGACATCCCCCTGCTTTACGTGGATCTTGACGACTGATCCGGCCTGAGGCGCCGGCACCTCGATGGCCGCTTTGTCTGTTTCGATCTCCAGGATCGGCTGCTGCTCCGAGATCACATCCCCTTCGGAAACGAGCACTCGAACGACGTTACCCGAACTGACATTCTCACCCAGGTTCGGCAGTTTCAGCTCTGTCGCCATGTCTTTCTTCCTTCGCGTGTTGCAGTGTTCCTGGGCAGCTTCGGGGACACGAGACTTAATTGTTCGCCGACGCCTGAGCGAAGTAACTGATTGTCAATTAAGTGTCATGTCCCCGAAACTGCGGCTTACCTCGTCAGGGGGCTGGGAGTCTCCGGGTCGATCTCCAGGTCCTTCCTGGCCTTTTCGAGCACCTTTGCATCGAGTTTGCCGTCCCGTTGAAGCGACGATAACGTCGTCCAGACGACGTGTCTTGCATCCACTTCAAAGAAATCACGCAACGAGCTTCTGATGTCGCTTCGTCCAAAACCGTCGGTCCCCAGCGCTGTGAGCGGCGTCGGAATCCACCGGTCGATCGAGTATGGCAGGGCTTTCACGTAGTCCGAGGCCGCGACCACAACGCCCTTGGCTTTGCTCAGGCTCTGAGTCAGCAACGCCACACGGGGCTTCTCGCCCGGATGCAGGGAGTTCCACCGATCCGTCTCAAGCCCGTCGCGCAACAGCTGTTTGTAACTGGTGACGCTCCAGACATCGGCCGCCACGCCGTACTTGTCGGCGAGCATCTCCTGGGCTTTGACCACCTCGTTCAGGATGGCGCCGCTTCCGAGAAGCTGTGCATGGCCGCGAGCCTGCTTCAGCTCCGACGATCGCAACTTGTAGATTCCGCCCAGGATGCCTTCCTCCGCCTTTTGCGGCATCGCCGGCTGGGCGTAGTTCTCATTGCCCACGGTGAGGTAGTAGAAAACGTTTTCGCCGTCCTTGTACATGCGGCGCAGGCCATCGCGGATAATCACTGCGATCTCGTAAGCGTACGCCGGGTCATAGGCCAACAGGTTCGGCAGCGGAAGGGCGAGCAGATGGCTGTGGCCGTCCTGGTGTTGCAGGCCCTCGCCGGCCAGCGTTGTCCGGCCGGCCGTGCCGCCCACGAGGAAACCGCGGCATCGCATATCACCAGCCGCCCAGATCAGGTCGCCGATCCTTTGGAAGCCGAACATGGAGTAGTAGACGAAAAACGGAACCATGTTGAGCCCGTGGCTGGCATACGCCGTGCCGGCGGCGATGAACGATGACATCGACCCGGCTTCAGTGATGCCCTCTTCGAGGATCTGCCCGTCGCGCGCCTCTTTGTAGTAGAGCAGCGTCTCCGCGTCGACCGGGGCATAGAGCTGCCCGGCATGCGAGTAAATGCCTACCTCGCGAAAGAGCCCCTCCATGCCGAAGGTCCGCGCTTCGTCAGGAATGATGGGAACGACCTGCTTGCCGATGTTGTGATCACGCAACAGCTTCGAGAGCAGGCGCACAAAAGCCATGGTCGTCGAAACCTCGCGGCCGTCGGTTCCCTGGAAAAACTCGTCGAAAACCGAATCCGCCGGCAGCGCGGGACCCTCGACCCGCACGATACGCCGGGGTTGCGAGCCGCCGAGTTTCTGCCGCCTCTCGAGCAGGTACTTGATCTCGGCACTCTCTTCAGACGGCTTGTAGAAGGGCAATTCAGCGATCTCCTCGTCCGACACCGGGATACCAAAACGAGTGCGGAATTCGCGCAACTCCTCCTCGTTAAGTTTCTTTTGCTGGTGAGTGATGTTCTTGCCTTCACCTGCCTCACCCAGCCCGTAGCCTTTGACCGTTTTTGCCAGGATCACAGTCGGAGATCCCTTATGGTCGACGGCTGCCTTATAAGCCGCATATACCTTCTCCGGGTCGTGGCCTCCCCGATTCAGTTTCTCGAGCTGTTCATCGGACAGGTGCTCGACCATCTTCCGAAGTCGCGGATCAACGCCAAAGAAGTGTTCCCGCAGGTAAGCGCCACTTTCGACAACGTACTTCTGGTACTGGCCGTCAACCGTTTCGCCCATGCGCTCGACGAGTATTCCCTCATTGTCTTTCGCAAGCAGGGGATCCCAATTGCTGCCCCAGAGCACTTTGATCACGTTCCAGCCCGCGCCCCTGAAGATGGCCTCCAGTTCCTGGACGATCTTGCCGTTGCCGCGTACTGGCCCGTCGAGCCGCTGCAGGTTGCAATTGATGACGAAGATGAGGTTATCGAGGTGCTCGCGAGAGGCAAGCGTTATGGCGCCCAGTGACTCCGGCTCATCCGTTTCGCCGTCTCCGAGGAACGCCCAAACCTTGGCGTCCGACTTCTTCCTCAGGCTCCGGTCCTCCAGGTAGCGGTTGAAGCGCGCCTGGTAGATCGCCATGATCGGTCCGAGACCCATCGAAACCGTAGGAAACTCCCAGAAATCAGGCATAAGCCACGGGTGCGGGTAGGAGGACAACCCACCGCCCGGCTCCGTCTCACGACGGAAGTTCACAAGCTTTTCGACTGAAAGACGCCCTTCCAGAAATGCACGGGCGTAGATGCCCGGCGAGGCATGCCCCTGGAAGTAGATCAGGTCACCCTGGTGGTCTCCATCCTTTCCCCGGAAGAAATGATTGAAGCCAACTTCGTACAGAGTAGCCGCAGAAGCATACGTGGAAATATGACCACCGATTCCCGAGTGGAGTCGGTTGGCGCGAACCACCATCGCCATGGCATTCCAGCGGATCAGGCTCTTGATTCGTCGCTCGATCTCCCGGCTGCCCGGGTATGGAGGCTGCTGTTCCACGGGGATCGTGTTGATATAAGGGGTGTTAGCGGAGAAAGGCAGCTGGACCCCTTGCTGTCCGGCGTGAATCTGCAGGTCCTTGAGCAACTCCCGGACGCGTTCCGCACCCTGGGTCTCGAGGACGTAGTCGAGCGAGTCAAGCCACTCGCGTTTTTCAATCTCGCGAGCCTGCTGATCCTGCTCCTTCGGACCCTTCTGTTTGTTCACGTCCTGTTCGATCGTTGCAGCCATTATCTAACCTCGTTGTCAGTTCTCCGGCCGCCGGCGGGCCTCCGAGAGGACCCGTTCCCGAAACCGCTCGACACAAATGCAAGGGGCTTCCAGCCGGCGACTCGCTCGGCAAATGCAACCCGGGAGGCGTCAGGAACGACGTCAAAAATCCGGGAACTTGCTGGATTCTAGAAACAAAAACTGAAGATCGTGTATCTCTAATTCCGGGAAACGATGCCCCAGCTCGGGGCTACCCGATCACCGACGGGAACCGCTAAGCAATTGAGTACATGTTCCCCGCGAACAAGCTAATTGTGCAGTACCAGGTGGGCTGGAATCAAGTTGGCGACCGGTTCAGAAACTTTCATGGTCCGACTGTTTGGGCTTTATGAATAGTTGCTTTTTGTTGTAATCTTCTAGGCAGCTTTTGCATCTCTTGTAGTAGTTGAGGTGAGAATGCATCTCGAGTAGTTGAGGTAACCGATCCGAGAGTGAAGCACAAAGAAATCGACCGAATCTTACTGGCTGCCGTTGTCTTACTTCTGGCTGTCGTCGTTCTGCTGGCCCCCGCATTTATTTCCTCCCCCGTTGAAGCCGATCCCGCTGCCGCTTCAGTCGGGGAGCCGCCGCTCGAAGCCAAATTCCTCATCGACCAAAATCGAGGCACGGCAAAAAAGAGTGCAGCAAGCGTAACATCATCACCGCTCGGCACATCCATTGAGCCGCTTTCGCCGAGTGACGAGCTTACCAAGAAGTTGAACTCGATCGTGCGCAAACCCCTGTACCGGCGGGCCGAGTGGGGTGTCGACATCCGATCGGTCGAGGATGACATTTCGGTTTTTGGCCACAATCAAGACAAAGCTTTTCCCCCGGCCAGCAACGCCAAGCTGTTCACTACGGCAGCTGCGCTGGACCGACTGGGACCCGACTTCCGGTTCCGGACGCGTCTGACCTACGAGGGGAACTTGAATCCCAACCGCAGGCTCCAGGGGGACCTGGTCGTTGTCGGTCGGGGCGACCCCGATCTGAGCGACAACATCAGCGAGTTGGCAGGCCACTTTTTCCACCTCGACCGCATGGTTGAGAGGGTCAAGGAGGCCGGCATCGAGGTGGTTGACGGCGACATTATCGGCGACGATTCGTATTTCACCTACGCCCCGTACGGCGAGGGGTGGACGATATCCGATCTCTCCAGGGACTACGGCGCCCCGATTTCGGCGCTGTCGTTCACCAATAACCTGATCACCCTCAGCGTTCGTCCGGGACGGAAGATCGGGCAACCCGTGCACGCGTATGTGTACCCATCCGAATCGCTCCTGACCGTCAGTAACAGAGCTAAGACCGTCCGCAGGGGGCGAACCGGCCGGATTCAATGGTCCAAGACACCGGGCACGGACCTTGTCAGCCTTCGCGGGCAACTCCCGGTTAACGGCGACGCGAAGAGCCAGTACTTCCTGGTCCAGGACCCCGCCTTGTACACCGCCCGACTCCTCCGGGAACGCCTGATCAAGGGAGGCGTGAAGGTTACAGGGGCGGCCAGGGCTCGTCACTCGGGCGACGATCTGCCGCCTCGCCCGGCGCACCTCCTGTATGTTCACGAATCCCTGCCCTTGCTCGAGGTGATCGGCTTTACCAACAAGAAAAGCCAGAACCTCTACGCCGAGATAATCCTGCGCACCCTGGGCGCCGAGGTCAAAGGGATCGGATCGGATGAGGCGGGGCTCGAAGTCGTTTACGAGTTCCTGGCGGAAGCTGGCGTCGACCGTTCAATGGCCGATCTGTACGATGGCAGCGGGCTGTCGCGTCGGAACTTGATTACCCCGCGTGCCGAAACACTGCTCCTCCGTCACATGGCCGCCAAGCCGTACTTCGGGCTGTTTCTGGACAGCCTTTCGGTTTCTGGTCTGGATGGTACCCTGCGCGGGAGAATGATCCAGGCACCCGCGTTTCAAAGGGTCTTTGCCAAGACAGGAACGCTGCAGAATGTGACGACGCTCGGGGGGTACGTCCGGACCGAATCGGGCAAGATGCTCGCTTTCTCGATTCTGATTAACAACCATCCTTTCAGCCAGACAACGGCCAAACGGGCCATCGATCAGATCTGCAACACGCTGGCCAAGTTCTAGACACGGAAAACACGGAAGGGGCGATGGCCGTTCCGTGATTTCCGTGTCTTCTTCCGTGCTTTCTGTGTTTACGCTGTCCCGTCAAGGACCTCTTGGTAGTACTTTTCGTACTCGGGCACAATGCGTTCGGCCGAGAAGAGCTCGACCGCTCGTTTGCGAGCCCTGAAACGAAACTCCTCCAAGGTGCCCGGCTCGAGGATCTTCAAGACCGCCTTAGCCATGCCTTCCACGTCGCCCACCGGGCAGAGGTATCCCGCTTCGCCATTGTTGACCAACTCGGGGAGTCCCCCCACGTCAGAGGCAACGACCGGAGCCTCGCATGCCATGGCTTCCAGGGCCGAAACGCCAAAGCTCTCCGTCTGACTCGGCAACAGGAGAACATCGGTGACCGACAGGTAACTTTCCACCATTCCGATCATGCCGACAAAGAAGACGCGGTTGGCGATGCCCATCTCACTGACCATGTACTGAGCATTCGACCGCTCGGGGCCATCTCCCAGCATCAGCAGCACGGCGGGGGTATGCTTCAACACTTCGGCGAAGATACGAATCACGTCGGGTATTCGCTTGACCGGCCGGAAATTGGAGAGATGCGCGATCACTTTTTCGCCGTTTCGAGCGAATCGCTCACGAATCTCCTGGGAGAAGAATCGTCGCACCCTTGTGCTGTCAATGAAATTGGGGATAACCCGGATGTCGCAGCGCGCGCAGAACTCCTGAAGCGTCGCCTGCTTGAGAAAATGACTGACCGCTGTAACGCCATCGCTCTGCTGGATCCCGAACTGGGTGACGGGCAGGTACGAATGGTCTTTCCCGACCAGGGTAATGTCGGTGCCGTGCAGGGTGGTCACCACCGGAAGACGCTGCGGCCGCATCATCTCCCTGGCCAGGTACCCACTGATGGAGTGCGGGATCGCGTAGTGCACATGGAGGATATCCAGCTTGCGAAGCCGCGCCACCTCGAGCATCTTCGTCGCCAGGGCGAGATCGTACGGGACATGTTCAAACAGCGGATACGTCCCTGCTTCAACCGCGTGGAAGTAGACACGGTCGCCTAGCTCCATGAGCCTCATGGGCAGCGCCGAGCTGATGAAGTGAATTGTGTGTCCACGCTGCGCCAACTGTTGTCCCAACTCGGTGGCGACGATGCCGCTGCCTCCGAAGGTCGGGTAACACGTGATCCCGATATTCATACGTGCCTCAAACGATGTCTTCAGGCTTGAACTGGAGACCGTCGTAAGCTTCCTTGGTGATTTTTCCCTGACGGCCGCCTTCATTCTTCCGAGCGACGTACTCGTCACCCACCTGACCGAAGTCAAAGCTCCGCTTGGAGCCGTTTTTCAGGGTGACCACCACTTGAACGTCCGCCTTAGCAAGAACCGGGGGGGGTGCCTTTTCGTCTGCAACCTGGAACTTGATGTCGGTGAGGGGGTACCAGAATTTGTAGCTCATGGCTTCCTTACCCTTGACCGCATCGGGTTTCTGAACCAGCCATTTGCCATCCGGCTGCTGTTTCACGACAACTTCGGATTGCCCGCGCCTGAAGGAAATCTCGGCAACCTGGTCCTGCGGGACATCCACCACGCTTTTGTCCCTGAACTCGGCGGCCGGCTGGACCAGCTTTTCCCTGAGGTCGGGCTGCAGGGTGAAGACCGGGGTCCTGTCCAGGCTGCGGGCCAGGTACTGTTCACCCTCTTTCTTGCCAATCTGGAGGGTGCGCCAACTGTCTTTCCCCTGCTCTCTGATCCTGACAGTCACCTCCGGTTTGTCCAGACCGAATGGCGCCAGATCTGCTGCTTCTTCGACTACGAACTTCTGGGCCTCCGCGAATTCAAGGGCGGAGAGCACGCCGCTCACAGTTCCCTCGTCGCCGGCATCCCGAATCGGCGATTCCAGAATCCACTTCTCGCCCTCCTTCCTGAGGCGAACCGTGTCGGTTGGCCGGATGATCTCAACCACCTGCGCCGCACTGCGATCAAAGGCCAGCGCTTTTCGGCTCCGCCAATCTTTCAGTTCCTTGTCGAGCGAGTTGTACAGGTAGTCAGAAGTCAGATAAACGTCTGGCTTTCCCTCGACCTGCACGTATACCTGGTTGCCGGTGAAATCGTCGGACCCAACCTTCAGGGTCCGCTTCTCTTTGCCCGCGTCCAGTTTGACAACCGCTCGAGGCGATGAGAGCCCGTACTTTTCCAGGTCCTGGGGGGTGACCTTTTCGAAAGTCCTCTCAATCTTGGCGCTCTTCAGTGCACTGACGAAGCCGTCGACCGTAGACGGATCCGCCGGGGTTTCGATGGGTTTGCGCAGCACCCAGTCATTGCCGGACTTCTGCACCGCCAGCGTGGTTCCAGCTGCCGGACGCGTGATTTCCAGCTGTATCACAGCCTGATTTTCTTCCAGCTTGAGCAGGCTTTCCTCTTTCTGCTTGGCCTCTTCCCGCTTCTTTTCCCCCTGGATAACGTAAAAGTAGACGAATCCAAGGAGAGCCGCGAAAATTACACCCAGGACAATCACCTTTTTCATAGCGCTTGATTGAATCCAGCGTTTTCGATCCGACCGATCTTCATCGCTTTTGGTTATTTCGGGGACACGAAACTTATTTCCTTTGCCCTCGCGCGGAAACGCCAGCCGGACGGGAACTAAGTATCATGTCCCCGAAAATTCCGCACTCCGCATTCCGCATTCAGCTCACCGCCTGCGGTACCAGACGCCGATGCCGCTGATCAGTGTGGCGAGCGGCAGCAAAACGACGGTTCCCCAAAACAAAAGGCTGGATTGCTGGTACGTCAGGTTCACACTCCGGTTCTCGGGATCCTTGGGCCGGATCGCGATGAGATCGGCGTCCTCAGCCAGCCAGCTGACCGAATTGAGGAACAAATCGAGGTTCGAGCGCCTGCGCGAAAACGAGTTGCTGGCAAAGTCGGAATCGCCGAACAGCACGATGCGTGCCTCCTTCGTCGGCGGCTTCTCCTGATCGGGCGACGCAGGCGGCTGCTGCGGACCCACGGACTTCGTTGAAACCGCGGCCAGGTCGACGGGCCCTCGTTCGTCGACACCCTCGTCCATGCGCACCTCTTGTTCGGTGAGATTCGACTCCGCCCAGCTGTCGCGCGAAGTGGACATCAGGCCAATGACCTGGAAACCGGCGCTGCTCGCCACGGACTTCACGTTCTGAGCCAAAGGGTAGAAGGTCATCACGTTGAAATCCCGAGTGATCGGGTGATCGGCGTACTGACCGACCAGCGGGGCTGAAGGACCGAGGCCCATCAACTGGCCGATTCCGCTGGCATCAATGACTACTTTGCCACCCAGGCTGAGCCCATAAGTGCTCAAGAACTCGTTCATCTTGAACTCGTTCTGCGGGTCGGCCATGATCAGCAGCTTTCCGCCTCGCTCCAGGAATTGCTTGAGAAGCTCTACCTCGTTGGGGAAGAAGTCTGCGGTCGGGCCAGCCGACACGATGACTGTTGCATCCTCGGGGATCTTGTTTTCCTGAGCCAGGTTGTAGTCCTTGACCTGGTAGTTCTGGCTGGTGATCGCCTCTTTGGCCTGTGAATACCCCTTCGGACCGGTGTCGTTAATGTCTTTCTCGCCGTGTCCTTTCAGGAAGTAAACGGTCTTCTGCGTGTCGCGAGTCACCTTAATGATCGCGTTCGTGATCTTTTCTTCCCGCACCTCGTCGATCGTCTCCCGCTTGGGACCGTTGGCCACGACCACCTGTCCGAGCCGCTCAACCTTGTACTGGGCTACTCTGCCCGGATCTTTCTGCGGATCGACGACTTCGGATTTCACACGGGAAGACGCGTACTGGTACTCCCGCATCAGGCTGCGAAACGTTTCCGCAGCCCGGTCGTCCTGGATAAAACCGATGACCTGGATATCGGATTTCAGGTTCTTGACGACCTTCTCGCTCTGATCAGACAGGCCAAACAGCTGCTCGCTGCTCAGATCCACCCGCTTGTGGTAACGGAAACTGAGGAAATTGACGAGGATCAGAATGCCGACCGTAAACACGGCTACCGTCAGCGCGACGGAGCCGTAGCGCCCAGTCCTCCCGCTCATGACGGTTCCTATCGCGCGGATATTGAAGACGACGTAGACGAGGACCAGGGCGGCACCGCCGTAGATCGCCGCTTGCGCCTTCCAATCCCACTGGCTGCCCGACGAGTAGTAGATGTAGCCCCCGACAAGGGCGGCCAGACCGATATATATGAAGTTGTCTATGATCTTCTTAGCCACTTCACTGCCTCCATTTCGGGGATTCGAGCGAAAGCGAGGTAAAGAACAGCCCGAGCACGATCATCGAGACGTAAAAAACGAGGTGCTGCGTATCGAAAATACCGCGGGCGAAGTCCTCGTAGTGGTTCAGGACCGACAGGTACCGCATCACCTCGTTTTGGAGACTCGATCCCGCGCGCGCCATGGCATCGAGGACCCACAGTGAAAGGAACAGGGCAAATGTGATGACTGCAGAAACGATTTGGTTCTCGGTGAGCGACGAAATGAAAATCCCGACCGCAAGCAGGCTGCTGCCGAGGAGAAACGCTCCCAGGTAGCCGATCAGAAAGGGCGCCAGCTTCGGCCTTGGGTCGCTGAAGAAATACAGGATGACCGAATTCAGAACCGTCGGCGCAAGCATGACGAGTAAGAAAAGCACCAACGCCGTGAACTTCCCGAGGAGCAACTGGGCCGTCGTTATCGGAGAGGTGAACAACAACTCGATCGTTCCCCGTTTCTTCTCTTCGGCAATGACGCCCATGGTGATCATCGGCAGGACAAACAGCATGATCGTGCTCAGGATCCCGAAAAAACTGCGCATGACCTCGGCCGGCACGTCGATCGGCCGGGGAGGGGCGCCGAATTGCTGAGACTGCATTGCAATCTGCATCACCTGTTCGATGATGTTCGTCAGGATGATGTAGAAGAACAGTCCCGAAATGAAGAAAAAAGCCGCCAGAACGACGTACGCGATCGGGCCGACGAACAGCGTCTCGAATTCCTTGTGGGCAATGGCCAGGTAGTTCCTCATGCGGCCTCCTCTTTGGTCGTCAACTGCAGGAAGATATCCTCGAGACTCATCGACTGGGTCTTCAGCTGGTAAAGCTCGAAACCGGACTCGATCACCTTGCGGGCGATGATGTGCCGGACTTCCTGGGTGCCGTCCGTCTCTATGGCGACAGAATGATGCCCTTCGTGAGGCGCGCCGACCACGATACCCTTGACATGTGGAATCGGGGTCAGGAGCGACTGCAGTGAATCGACGGGTCCGCGCAATTCCAGTTCGATACGTGCGCCGCCTTGGAGCTGGTTGGTAAGGTTTTCCGGGGTATCAACAGCCACTATCTTCCCCCGGTTGATGATGACCACGCGTTCGCAGGTCATGCTTACCTCGGGCAGGATATGCGTGGACAGGATCACCGTATGGTCACCCCCCAGGCCTTTGATCAGGTCTCGCACCTCGATTATTTGCTTGGGGTCCAGGCCGACCGTCGGCTCATCCAGAATCAGCACCTCCGGCTCGTGGATCAAGGCTTGCGCCAGCCCGACGCGCTGCTTGTAGCCCTTGGACAAGTGCTTGATCAGCCGCTCGCCCGTGCCCTCCAGCCCGCACAATTCCTTCACACGCTTGAGCCGATCATCGATCCGGTCCTTCGCGAGGCCCTTGATTCGAGAAACGAAGCGCAGGTAGGAGTCGACGGTCATCTCGGTGTAGAGCGGTGGTTGCTCCGGCATGTACCCGACACGACGTTTGGCTTCCAGAGGCTTCTCGAAGACGTCGAAGCCCGCGACCACAGCCCGCCCGGCGGTCGGCGGAAAGAATCCGGCCAGGATTCGCATTGTGGTCGTCTTCCCGGCGCCGTTTGGCCCGAGGAAGCCGAGTATTTCGCCCTGCCGCACTTCGAAATTGACATCGTCAATCGCGGTTGCAGGCCCGAATCGTTTGCTCAGATGTTCAACTTGGATCATCCTGACATCTACTCCTTAGCTGAATTGGATCATGAATGCGACTGACGACTGACGGTTTCGGGGACATAATACTTAATTTCCAATACGTTGGCAGTACTCGCGCGTCAGCATAGGAATTAAGTATTGTGTCCCCGAAACCGTTCCAAATAGGACGACAGTTTCGGGGACACAAAACTTAATTCCTTTGCAATCGCCTGATTGCGCTGAACAGATCGGGAATTAAGTATTATGTCCCGAAACTCCCCGGTACCTCTCGCTCACATAGTTTTCCAGTATTTCGATGAACTCGGCGGCAATGCGCGGCCCCTTGAGCGTAACGAAATGGCGCCCGTCCACATAAACCGGCGCCTTGGGTGACTCTCCGGTCCCGGGCAGAGAGATCCCGATGTCCGCATGCTTGGATTCCCCCGGACCGTTCACGATACAGCCCATCACCGCCACTTTCAGGTTTTCGACGCCCGGGTACGAACGCGACCACTCGGGCATCGCCCGCTTGATATGCCCCTGAATTTGCTCGGCAAGTTCCTGGAAAAACGTGCTCGTGGTGCGTCCACAACCCGGGCAAGCGCTGACCTGCGGCGTAAAGCTGCGGATCCCGACCGATTGCAGTACTTGCTGCGCGACCAATACCTCCTCGGTGCGGCTCTCGCCAGGCCGCGGCGTCAGGCTAACCCTGATCGTGTCGCCCAGTCCCTCGGTTAAAAGGATCGAAAGAGCCGCGGAGCTCGCAACGACGCCCCGATTCCCCATCCCCGCTTCGGTCAGACCCAGGTGCAGCGGGTAATCGCAGCCCTTCCCCAACTCCCGGTAGACAGACACGAGGTCCGGCACCGAAGACACTTTTGCGCTCAGGACGATCCGATCGTGGGGCAGGCCATACTCCTCGGCCAGCGATGCGGATTCGAGCGCGCTCAGCACCATCGCCTGCAACAAAACGTCGCTCGCCGGCTCGGGAGAGGGCGAACCAGCGTTCTCGTCCATGAGCCTGGCGAGCAACTGCTGATCGAGCGATCCCCAGTTCACTCCGATCCTGACCGGCTTCGCGTTTGCGATTGCGACGTCGATCATTTGACGGAAATTGTCGTCGTGGTGCTTCCCCATCCCGACGTTTCCCGGATTGATGCGGTATTTGTCGAGGGCCCGGGCGCACTCGGGATGGCGGGTCAGCAAAAGGTGACCGTTGTAGTGGAAGTCGCCGATCACCGGCGTATCTATATCGCTGGATCGCAGGCTATCAACGATCGCTGGTACGGCTCGGGCCGCCTCGTTAGTATTGACGGTGATCCGGACGAGCTCGCTGCCCGCTTCAACCAGTTCCTTGATTTGTCGGACGGTCGCCGCGATATCCGTCGTGTCGGTATTCGTCATCGATTGGACAGCAACCGGATGCTCGGATCCCACCGAAACCCTTCCGATTCTTACCGTAACGGCTGTCCGACGGGCGATCATCCCGACGATTTTACACTGACCGGGTCTAGTTGTGCACCATGTCAGGGTACAATAGCGACCTCATGAAGAGACTCCTCCTGGTTTCCTTCTCGGTTCTTCTCTGCCTGGCCACGTGTCAGACGGCTCCAAAAGACGACATTTTCGAAATAGCCGTCGTCCCTAAGAGCCAGTCGTTGGTTTTCTGGCAGAGCGTGCACGCGGGCGCCGAAGCGGCCGCCCAGGAACTTAAGGTTAAAGTGCTATGGAATGGCCCCGCCTCCGAGACCGATTTCAGTCCTCAGATCAATATCGTCGAGGACTTTCTCAATCGGGGAGTCGACGCCATCGCCCTGGCGCCCAACCACGGGAAGGCTCTGGTTCCGGTGGTTGAGAAGGCGATGCAGCGGTCGATCCCGGTGACCATCTTTGACAGTGGAATCGAGACAGATCAATACGTCTCTTATGTAGCGACGGACAACTACCAGGGGGGAGTGCTCGGCGCGGACCGCCTGGCCGAGCGCCTGGGTGGCAAGGGGAAGGTGGCGCTGCTCGGAGTTGTGGCCGGCAGCGTGTCGACCACTCAGCGCGAAGCAGGATTCCAGGTAACCTTGAAGGCCAAATACCCAGGCCTTGAGCTGGTCGCTTTTCAATACGGGATGGGAGACCAGGCTCGTTCACTGGCTGTCGCAGAGGACATCCTCAATGCCAATCCGGACCTGAACGGCATTTTCGCCTCCAACGAATCGAGCACCGTTGGGGCGATTCAGGCGGTCAAGGGACTGAAGCGAACCGGCAAGGTGGTAGTAGTCGGTTTCGACTCTTCGCCGCCGCTGATCGCGGACCTCAGGGCCGGTGTTCTTGATTCGCTGGTGCACCAGGACCCTTTCATGATCGGCTACGAGGCCGTCCGAACGCTGCACGAAAAGTTGACTGGCAAGCAGCCCGCGAAGAAGATCAACACAAAGGTGTACCTGATTACCAAGGACAATATGGAGACGGAGGAAATCCAGCGACTGCTGAATCCGCCGCTCGACAAGTACCTGAAGTAATGCTCCTCGCCACGACCGGTATCTCGAAAAGCTTCGGAGGCAACCAGGTCCTCAAGGACATCAGCCTCGGCTTCGAGGCAGCGCAGATCCACGCCCTCCTGGGCGAAAACGGCGCGGGGAAATCCACGCTCATGAAGATTCTTGCCGGCATCTACCAGGCCGACGCGGGAAGCATCATGTTCGAAGGTTCCCCGGCGAGCTGGAAGAAGTCCTCCCAGGCGCAGCGCGCAGGCATCAGCCTTATCCCCCAGGAGTTGAACCTTGCAGGGCATCTGACCGTCGCCCAAAACGTCTTCCTCGGAACCGAGAATTCCACGTGGGGACTGCTGAAGGACAAACAGGCCTCCGCGACAACCGCGCAGCTGATCCGGGAGTACAACCTGGATTTTGACGCGCATGATCGCGTATCCACGCTCAGCCCGTCGCAGAAGCAGCAGGTCGAGATCCTGCGTGCCCTGGTTCGCGCCCAGAAAGTCCTGATCCTCGACGAACCGACGGCCTACTTCTCCGACCGGGAAAACGAGGGCCTCTTCCGCATGATGCGCCAACTGCGCGAGCGGGGCCTCTGCCTGATCTTCATAACACACCGCCTGGAGGAGCTCGAAGGACTTGTCGATTGGGTGACGGTCCTGCGGGACGGCGCCTGTGTGCTGTCAACCGGCCACGCAAACACCACCGTTCCTCAGATCCTGTCAATGATGGTCGGGGGGAACATCGAGCGGATTTTTCCGGAAAAGACCCGGACCTTCGGAGAGTCGTGCCTGGAGCTACGACAGATCAGCCTTCCCGGGCAACTCCAGAATGTCTCCTTCAGTGTGCGTCGGGGGGAAATTTTCGGACTCGGGGGCTTCGTCGGTTCCCGCCGGACTACCGTCGCGGAGCTTCTTTTCGGCCTGCATCCACGATACTCCGGCGAAGTGCTGATCGATGGGAAACCGGCCACGTTGCAGAATCCGCAGCAGGCCATGGAGCTCGGCATTGCGTTCGTCAGCGAAGACCGCAAGACAACCGGCGTCTTTCCGCATCTATCGGTCATCCAGAACCTGTCATTACTTTCGATCGACCGGTGCAGCGGCCGGTTCCTGATTTCCGAAAGCCGGGAACAGGAGATCGCCACCCAGATGGCCGGTCAGCTGAAGATCAGGGGTGGCGGACTCGACCGGCCGATCAGCCGCCTGAGCGGAGGCAACCAGCAGAAGACGATCCTCGGGCGATGGCTGCTTGCGGAGCCAAGGATCCTCGTGCTCGACGAGCCTACACGTGGGATCGACATGGGGGCGCGAATCGAGTTGTACGCGTGGTTTGACCGGCTGGCCCGGGAAGGTTACCCGATCCTGATGATCTCGTCCGACCTTTACGAGCTGGAAGGCCTGTGCGACCGCGTGGCCGTGTTTCGCGAAGGACGGCTGGTGAAAATCCTGGAAGGCACCGAGATTCAAAGGGGGAATGTCGTGCAATACGCGGCACTCGGATGATATGAAGATACTGTACAAGTTCCTGCCGTATTGGAGCCTCGCCCTGCTGTTCGTTGTCTTCGCCTCCACGGCTCCGAATTTCCTCAGCCCGTTGAACCTCGCCGCGATACTCAAGCAGTCGAGCGTCATTACGATCATGGCCATCGGGATGACCTTTGTGATCGTAGCGGGCGCCATCGACCTCTCGGTCGGCTCCCTGATGGCGTTGAGCTCCATCTTCGGAACGATGCTGCTCGCCTTCATGGCGGCGGGGAGCGACCACCCCTGGCTGGCGATCGGCGCGGGGTTGATTCTCAGTGTGCTCGCCGGAGTCGCAGGAGGCTGGATCAACGGGTTTACCATCTCGACTCTCGGACTCCCTTCGTTCATCGTCACGCTTGGCACGCTTGGAGTATTTCGAGGCATTGCGCTGTACATCACGAACGGCATTCCGGTCGTGGACCTGCCGAGGGAATTCGGGTGGCTTGCCGAGGGCGAACTGTTCAGGTTGATTCCAATCCCAGTGGTGATCCTGGTCGTCGTCGCCTCCGTGTTCGCCGTTGCCCTTCGGAAAACGAGACTCGGCCGGTACACGCTGGCCATCGGCAGCAACTACGAGGCGGCCGTCTACAGCGGGATCGAGGTGTCCCGCTATCGGACGTACAGCTTCCTGGTGCTTGGAGGACTGGCGGGTCTGGCTGGAATGATCGAGGCGTCACGCCTGATCACGGGCCAGCCGACCGCGGGCGAGGGTTACGAACTGCGGGTGATCGCAGCCGTCGTCATTGGAGGGGGGAGCCTTAGCGGGGGGGAAGGGTCCATAGCCGGGACGATTGTCGGCGCCTTCATCATGGGAATCCTGAGCAATGGCAGCAACCTGTTGGGGATTTCTCCCTTTGTCCAACAGATCGTCATTGGCGTCGTTATAGTTGCCGCGGTCGCGATCGACAACTACCAGAGGCGGTGGAAGTAAGCGACTGACAACTGACCACTGACGACTGGACCACAAGAAGCTGGCAGCGGGCAGTGGGCAGTGCGCAGTGCGCAGTGGGCAGTGGGCAGTGCGCAGTGGGCAGCTGTCAGTCGTCAGTTGTCCAGCTTGAAACACGCGGCTCGATACGTCATGATTCGTGTGTCCTCGGAGACTCCCACAATGCCTCAAGAGTTCGAAAGACTGCAGAGACTTGCTGTTCCCGCATTGGATGAAATGCTCGGGGTTCCAGTACCCGTGCTGGACGACGGGTTCATCAGGGTCATCGACTATTTCGGGTCGGACGAATCGATCGTCCAGGCCGCACGGGTTTCATACGGGAGAGGGACCAAGCGGATTCACGAAGACCGCGGCCTCATCCGTTACCTGATGCGCCACCGGCACACCACACCGTTCGAGATGTGCGAGATCAAATTCCACGTGCGAGTTCCGATGGACGCCTGGCGCCAATGGATCCGCCACCGCACCGCAAATATCAACGAGTACTCGACCCGTTACTCGGTGGCTATCGATGCCACGCAACGAACGGCGGCTTCGGAATGGAGACTGCAGGCCGCGGGGAATCGCCAGGGGAGCGAAGGGACGTTACCACCTGAGCTCGGCTTGCACTTTACCGAGCAGGAGCAGCAACTGCAGGACATGAGCCGGCGCATCTACAACGAGCGCGTCGAAAAAGGTATTGCGCGCGAACAGGCACGGAAAGATCTCCCCTTGTCGACCTACACCGAGGCTTACTGGAAAATCGACCTGCACAACCTGCTCCATTTCCTCGAGTTGCGCATGGATCAGAGCGCTCAGTACGAAATCCGCTGTTACGCAAACACGATCGGGCAGCAGGTAGTGAAGGTGTGGTGCCCGCTAGTCTGGGAAGCCTTCGTCGATTACCGCCTGAACGCGCTTTCTCTCACACGGCTGGATATCGAAATCATCCGGGCGATCAATGCCAGGCGTCCCGAGGAGGCTTGCCAGCTCGCCCGCGGCCACGGCTGGCTGGAGGAGGACAAGGGAAAACTCAGGCCCAACCGCGAGCGCAGCGAAACCGAGGCCAAACTTCGGCACCTGAAACTCCCCATCCCCTGGGCTCGCGCCTGAAGCTTCGGGGCAGCGTTGGTAACGGGGAGAGCTTGCCGACGCTGCCCCGAAGCTTCAGGCTGCTATCCCGCATTTCTCACAACTCTGCGGCTGCTTTTTCCGTCAGAGCCGAGCACGCAGCGAGGGTGTTGCATAAGGCCAGCGAGCCCGTTCGTATACCAGGATATTTGCAGCTCTCTACGCCGAAGGCGTTACGTAGCAAAGCCCAGGGTTGCCCGCGTTGTGTGCGGGCTACCCTGGGTCGGGAGGTGTCTAAGTTGCCAACCCTGAAGGGGTTGCGCACCGGGCACGATGCGCAACCCCTTCAGGGTTGTGACGCTACACCGCCCCCGACCCAGGGTAGCCCGCACACAACGCGGGCAACCCTG
>Ga0105104_10001150_pt1 | contig 20090 bp, 18 predicted proteins | sample PPLLaktember2015_3_FD_87034 | JGI IMG/M metagenome (GOLD analysis project Ga0105104, IMG submission 87034) | Freshwater sediment microbial communities from Prairie Pothole Lake near Jamestown, North Dakota, USA - PPLs Lake P7 Core (6) Depth... | ecosystem: Environmental > Aquatic > Freshwater >... | reverse complement strand
TTATGCGTAAAACGCAAAATCCTCAATCGTGCTGTAGAAGGCTCACCGTAGAGAGTTTACAGTTAATTGACGACTGTCGACTCTGAACAGATGGCTGACGGCTGACGGCTGATAGCTAACAACTATCAGCCGTCAGCTCCGCTCTAAACTGTCAACCGTCGACTCCAGACTCACTCGTGACACGGGGTGGAGCCGGAATCGGTAAACGACTCGCCTGCCACCGGGACAAACTCCCAATCGTAATGATCGGGATACAAGGTAAATTTGAGCACGCCGTACGTGCCGGTGTGGAAAATTTCGCTGTTCGCCATGATCTCGCCCTGCCCGCGCTGGCTGGCCCCGCCGGTGCCGGCGAGGAACTGGCGGATACCGCGCTGTGGGTCGGGGTTCCCGTCCGGGTCCTGCGGGGCAAAGCGCTCGTAGTCGTGGTCGTGGCCGTTGACCACGATCTCCGCGCCGTGCTCGTAGAGCACCTGCCAGAAGCCGTACAGACCCGAACCGCCCGCTAACCCGGAGCTAAAGCGGGGATGGTGCCAATAGGCCAGCGTGCAGCGGCTGGGATGCGCCTCCAGGTCGGCGCGAAGCCAGGCCACCTGCTCAGAATCCGGGCCGCAGGCCAGGTGATTACAGTTGCTGTTTAGCGCCACGATGTGCCAATCGCCCAGGTCGTAACTGTAATAGCCCTTGCCGGGCTCGCCGGCCGCGGGGCCAAAATAGGCGTAGTAATCCGGCGCGCCGGGGGTCATGTAGTCGTGGTTGCCCGGGCTGGGATGGATGCGCTCTTTATGGCGGCCCCAAGAGGGCCCAAAACACTCGGTGAACTGGTAGGTGGTGCCGGCTTCGTTGGAGTTATCGCCGGCGGTAAAGATCTCACCCTGGATCTGGTCGAGCAGTGCGGCCGTATGGTCATCGCCCTCTTGCCCGCAGACGGCGATATCCCCGGCGCCGGTGAGGTTAATGGGCGCGGGCGTGGGGGTCAGGGTTGGGGTAGGGCTGGGCGTGGGTGTAAGGGTGGCAGTGGGGGAAGGTGTGAAGGTCGGTGGGAGCGGAGTTGATGTCGGCGTGGGCGGCTGCGTGGGCTCCGCAGAGGCCGGCCCCTCAGGGATTAAAAGGGCAGGCGTGCAGGAGACCAGCCCGAGAAACAGCACGATGGCCGCCCCAGCGCGTGAGGCGGTCATTTTACAGGAAATGCCAATATTGTTCTTCATCTAAGGTACGAATATACCATAGAGTCAGGGCGGCGGGCAGGCGGGGCAACCAGGCCGTTCAGCTGGTGATAAGTAATCCACTAATTTGGTATACAATATAACCAATACAGTTTTACCAACCCTCGTTTTCAGTATCGCGAGGGATCCAACCGTAAGTGATCAGGAGGAAATATAATGCGCAAGTTCGCGATTGTTTTTCTGGTTCTGTTGATCGGACTCAGCATAACCGCGCTGCCAGTTTCTGCGATCACCGGTAACTATGTAGAAGATTTTGAACATCCTTTTGTTGGATTGGTGGTGTTCTATGATGAAGAGGGCGAGTTTAGCCACCGCTGTTCTGGCTCGCTGCTCACCCCCACCGTACTGCTGACCGCGGGTCACTGCACCGAAGGCGTGAGCACAGCGCGCGTCTATTTCCAACAGGATGCCGGCGCTAATTATGACCCGGTAACTGAGCTCGATCCGGTCACAGGTTACCCCGAATTCTGCGCCGCCGGCACATTAGGCGTCTTGTGCGCCACTTCGGACGAGCTGTATAATTTTGGCTTCGCCGACTTCGCTGGCTTCCCGAACACGAAGGATGTGGGGCTGGTGATCCTCGACCAACCGATCTCCCTTCCCGAATATGGCCAGCTTGCAGCGGCGGGTACCCTGGACCCCCTGGACACCCAGCGCGGCCGCAAGGACCTTACCCTTACGGTCAGCGGTTACGGGCTTACTTCCAGCAACCCCGTGCATGTGGTATCCTTCCGCGAGCGGCTTATGGCCACCTCAAAATTGGTCAACCTCAACAGCTCGCTGACCGGCGGTTTCAATTTACAGTCGACCGCTAATCCAGGCGGCGGCAAAGGCGGTACCTGCTCAGGTGACTCCGGCGGCCCGGTCTTTTATCCGGCCGACACGAACGTGATCGTCGCCGTGACGTCTTTCGGGCTCAATGCCTGGTGTAAGGGAGTTGACTTTGCCTTCCGGACAGACCAGCAGGTAGTAATCGATTGGATCCTGTCTACCGTGCCAGAAAGCCAGGCCGGCCTGATCCAGATTGTCAATATTTGGGACTAACCCTGGACAGGCGATCTGCTCCAGCCAATTGTTCATAATCAAAATAGACAGAGGACCGGCTCATCGCCGGTCCTCTTTTTTTCGGCTATACTTGATCGAAAGAAAACTACGCGGGCGGGGACTATGGATGAGACCTATTTGTACCAACAGATCGCCGAATCAATCCGGCGGGAGATCCTGAGCGGCAAGCTTAAACCTGGAGACAAGTTAGAACCGGTGCGCCAGCTAACCTCCCGCTGGGGCTGCACGCTGGGGACGGTCCAAAGAGCGTACCAGGAGCTGGCTCGCCAGGGGCTAATCGTCAGCCGGCCCGGGCAGGGCACCCGCGTGATCGGCACGCCCGCCGCCCAAGACGAGCCTTTACGGCGCGCCAACCTGGTCCACCGCGCCGAAAGCTTTTTGCTGGAGGTGCTGACCGCGGGATACTCTCCCGATGACGTGGACCAGGCCGTACGCTTGGCCATGGACCGCTGGCGCAGCCTCCAACCCCTGCGTCCGGCCGTTTCCGCCGAGAAGGAGGTGCGTTTCAACGGGTCGCACGATCCGGCCATTACCTGGATTGCCAGCCACTTCGAGGAGATCGCCGGGGAAGGCGCCTTGCTGCAGGTCGGCTTCTCGGGCAGCCTGGGCGGGCTGATCGCGGCTGCCGAAGGCAAGGCAGACCTGGCCGGATGCCACCTGTGGGACGCCGAAAGCGACCGGTATAACGAACCCTTCGTACGCCGGCTGCTCCCAGGGCAGCGGGTCGCTCTGGTGACCCTGGCCGAACGGCGGCTGGGGTTGGTCCTGCCGGCCGGCAACCCGCTCGATCTGCGCCGCCTGGAAGATTTGACCCGCCAGGGGGTGCGTTTTGCAAACCGCCAGCCGGGGTCGGGGACGCGCGTATGGCTGGATGAGAACCTGCGCCGCCTGGGAATGGATCCCAAAGCCATCCTGGGATACGATATCGAAAAGCTGACCCATTCCGAGGTGGCGCGCGCCGTAGCCGAGGGGGAGGTCAACGCCGGATTGGGCCTGGAATCCGCGGCGCTTTCCTATGGGTTGGATTTCGTGTTCCTGACCCTGGAACGCTACGACCTGGCCGTCCCAGCTTCACAGATGGAGCGAGAGCCCGTGCAGGAGCTGGTGGATTGGCTGGCGGGCAGCCAGGCGCGGCGGATGTTCAACCACCTGGGAGGGTACGTGGCGTCGCGCAGCGGCGCGGTCGAGTGGGTGGATTAGAGGTAGATTTTTAAGATATGAAAGATAATCAATTTTTAAACCTTGTATACCGGGGCAAGAATGATGCCTGGCGCTACGCAGTCACCCTGCTGCTCATCATCCTGGCCTTTTTTTTCGCGTCCGTGGTCATGAGCGTCGTGCTGGTCATCGCCACCGGCGGCGTGCCCGACCTGAGCCGCATCCCACCGCTGCTGTTCCTGCTGGCAGCCGGGGCGCCTTTTGTCTTTGGACTGGCCATGCTGCTGTTGGGCGTGCGCGTCATCCACCGCCGGCCGGTAAAAACCCTGATTACTTTTGAAGCCCGGCCGCGCTGGGGCCGCTTTTGGATGGCCGGTTTGATCTGGATCGCACTGGCAGCCCTGGGCGACCTGATCACCGGGCTAATCTTGATGCCCGGAAATTACGCCTGGAACCTGAACCCGGCCGAATTTGTTCCCTATGCTATCCTGGCGGTGATGCTCATCCCCATCCAATCTGCCACCGAAGAGCTGACCTTCCGCGGATACCTGATGCAGGGGACCAGCCTCTTGAGCCGCGGTCCCTGGCTGCCCTGGCTGCTGACTTCGACCATTTTTGGCCTGCTGCACAGTCTCAACCTCGAGGTGGCTACCTACGGGTTCGGACTGACCATGGCTTTCTATATCGGTTTTGGTCTGCTGCTGGGCTGGCTGACCCTGCGTACGCAGGGCCTGGAAACCGCACTGGGAATCCACATCGCCAACAACCTGTATGGGACCCTGCTCGTCACCTTCCCAGGGTCCAGCCTGCCGGCTCCCGCCCTGTTCCGCATGCTGACCTACGACCCGCTGATCGCCCTGGTGGTGTTTCTAGGAATGTCGGCCATCTTTTTGGCGATCGTCAATGCGCTCGGATGGGGGAAACCGAGTGTGGAAATCATGGACCAGCCCAGGGTGATTTCTTAGGTCAGGAAAGCGGTTACTTCTTCTGCGGACGGGATGGAGGTTTGGGCGCCGAAACGAGTCACCGCCAGGGTGCCGGCTGCCACCGCGTAGCGTACGGCCTCTGCCGGGTTTGCCCCTTTGACCAGGGAGAGGGCAAAAGCGCCGGTAAAGGTATCCCCGGCAGCAGTCGTATCCACCACCTGGACCGGGTGGGTGGGAACATGGATGGTCGTGTCACCTTCCAGGAACAGGGCGCCCTGCGCGCCCAGGGTTAGAATGACCGCTCCCACGCCTTTGGAGTGCAGGATTCGGGCGGCAGTCTCGGCGGTGAGCAAATCGGTGATGGGCTGGCCGGAAAGCATGGCAATCTCGATCTCATTCAGGATCAGATAATCGACCTGGGCCAGCAGGCTGTCGGGGATCGGATAAGCGGGAGACGGATTGAGAATGACGGCCGCCCCGGCCTCGGCCGCCTGCCGGATGGCATATTCAACGGTTGGAAGGGGGATCTCAAACTGTAGGACGACTGCGCGCGCAGACCGGATCAGTTCCAAAGATGTATCGATATCCGCAGGGGACACGCGGGCGTTGGCGCCAGGCACAACGATGATCCGGTTTTCCCCGTTTCCTTCGACGATAATCGTAGCCGTGCCGGTTGGGGCATCTTCGTCTTGAAAAATAGAATCAACCCCCACCCCCATAGCTGCCAGGTTGTGGCGCAGCTGCAGGCCAAAAGCATCCACCCCTACCCTGCCAAGCATGGCCACGCTCCCACCCAGCTTCCCGATGGCGGCCGCCTGGTTGGCGCCTTTTCCACCCGGGATCATTCGAAAATCCAGCCCGTGCAGGGTCTCTCCGGGCGCAGGGAAACGGTCGCTCTTGACTACCAGATCCATGTTCAAGCTGCCAATGACGATAATATCCGGCATATATCCCTCCTGGGCGCAAACGTTACTTTCCAACGCCATTATAGCCCGAAGAGGGGAATTAAGAGAGGAATTGATCACTGACGAGTGTGGAAACACGAAAAATACAGATCTATTTATTTTATGGCAGGGTTGGGAAGGTGGAGAGGGACAGCCTCCGGTTGGTCGAACACCGGCTCGGCGACCCACTCCCAGCAGTTGAGCTCAGGCATCAACTGGTAGGCGGTCAGGTCAAGCTGGATGGGGGTCAGCGAGGCGTACCCATCGGCCAGGGCGCCGATATCCGTACCGCGTTCGGGGATACCGGTGGGCGAGTCGCCGATCACCCAATAGTACGGCCGGCCGCGCGGATCGAGGCGCCGGTCGACTTTATCGTGATAAACGCGCAGGCCCATGCGGGTAACGCGGATGCCTTTGATCTTCTCCAGGGGTAGAAACGGAACGTTCAGGTTGAGCAGCGAGCTGGCGGGCAGATCGTAGCGGATCACGGACTGGACTACCCGGGCGGCCACCTGGGCAGCCGGGGTGTAATCCACCAATCCCAGGTGGTGATCCGGCGAATCCAGGGAGACCGCCACCGCGGGGATGCCCCAGATCGCGGCTTCCATCGCCGCGGTAACGGTTCCCGAATAGGTCACATCGTGCCCCAGGTTGGCGTATGGGTTGATCCCGCTGACCACCAGGTCGATCTTTTCATCGAAGTAGCCGCACAATGCCAGCGCGACGCAGTCGGACGGCGCGCCGTCACTGGCCAGGGCAGGCAGGTCTCCGGGCAGGTTAATCTCGCGCACGCGCAGGGGGCGGTCGAGGGTTTTTACATGGCCTGAAGCCGACCAGTTGCGGTCGGGAGCCAGGATGGTGACTTTGCCCAGCCCCCTCAAGGCCAGGGCCAGCGCGGCCAGCCCAGGGGCTGTGACGCCGTCGTCATTGGTAACCAGGATATGCATGGTTGTTACTCCTCATACAGGTAAATGATAGAGAAAGAGTGCGCCCGGACATGCATGGGCGGCACTCTAAGGAAAAGGATGTGGATGTCAACTGTGGACTGATATTCTAGATGTTTCATCTACCAAGATCTTACATCGCGAAGTTTAAGAGCAGGCAAAGCGTGGGTTAAGATCTGGTAAAGCCCGGGTTAATGAGATCGTTTACTGAGGTGTATTTCTCGAGACTACTTCGATCAGCTCCTTAACCGTCACCGGGATGGCCCCGTTCTGGATGGCCAGATCGCGTTTGACGGGTGGCAGGTCGTAGTGCGGGTGGCGCGGGTGGTTCTGGAACCCAAAACGCGGCACCCCGATGCGCCGCGCCATTTCGTGCAGCTCTTCCAGGCTGTCAGATACCATGTGGCACCAGTGGCCCCTCCCTGAATATTCGCGAATATCGTCCACGTAAACGGCCAAACCAGACTATCCCTTCTTGCAACAATAAAACAAAGCACCCGTCCAAATACAATACGGAGATTATAGTATGATTTGCGTCCTTTTTAATCGGCCTCCGTCTATCTAAGTGAAACACCACATCAAAGGAGATCGAATGATCAATGGACGCCATCCTTAGCCTTCTATCAAAAACCCTGCTCCAGGTATGGGTCACCTTTACCCACAACTGGCCTTTCCTGGTCGTCAGCATCGTCATCGCGGTTGCGCTGAAACTTTTTGTAGACCAAAACAAAGTCGCCGCATTCCTGGTCCGCCACCAGCGCGCGGGGGTGATCGGCGCTACCGCGGCCGCGGTTGGGACCCCGCTGTGCTCGTGCGGCACCACCGCGGTCATCCTGGGGATGATGGCCAGCACGCTGCCCTGGGCTCCGATCGTGGCTTTTATGGTGGCTTCCCCGCTCACCTCACCCGAGGAGCTGGTCTACAGCGCCGGTTTGTTTGGCTGGCCGTTTGCCATAACCTTCTTTATCGCCTCGATCCTGCTGGGGCTGTTTGGCGGGCTGGTAGCCAACCTGTTCGATAAACGCGGGTGGTTGAAGAACCAGACCCGTTACAAAGCATCCATCGCAGCGGCGCCGGCCGGTTCCCGCGCAGTTGAAAGCCGCATCCCCCAGCTGCCCATGGCCCTTTCGAACGTCCGGCCCCCATCGAGAAAATATACACTCGAGGCGGCTGCCGGTGGCAGTATGGCCGCTCCCCTGGCGCTTACCGTAGAGGCGCCTGCCTGTGGGTGCGCGTCCATCGAACCGGTCGTTTTACAACCGGCCGGCGCCTGCAGCTGCGACAGCCCAGCTTCGACCCGCGTGAAGCCGACCCAGGCGCGGGTTACGCCGCAGATCTTCCTGAAAGAAACATTCGAGACCAGCAGACACCTGGTCCCCATGTTTATCGGCTTCGCGTTTATCGGTTACCTGCTGAACAACCTGATCCCGGCCGCCTGGGTCAGTACCGTTTTTGGCCAGGGCAATGTCTACAGCGTCCCACTGGCTGCCACTCTCGGGCTGCCGCTGTACATCAACAGTGAAGCTTCCCTGCCGCTGATCCGCGCCTTGATCGATGGCGGGATGAGCCAGGGGGCAGCGTTGGCCTTTCTGATCACCGGAGCCGGCACATCAATCGGGGCAATCACCGGAATGCTGACCATTGCGCGCTGGCGGGTGATCGCACTGGTCGTCGGCATCCTGTGGATCGGCGCCATCACGATGGGTTATCTGTATAATGTTCTGCTGGCGACCGGACTGGTGTAAAGGGGAGCAGAGAAATACAGAATCCACGAAGACACACGCAGAAACACAAAGAAAAGTTGCAATACCAGACGCCCCTTGTTTATCCCTGTCTGAACTTGCTGAGGGCCTGGCGGAGCATGATCGCCAGCAGCAGACAGACCAGCGCGGCAGGCCAAAAACTCAAAGGGATGGATAGGCTAACCGCCAGGATACCCGCCAGGGTCCCCACCCCGATCACGACAGCCAGGACCTCCAGGTGTCTATTTTCCATCCCAGAACCCGGCAGGTCCTGCGGCCTATCTCTCACCTGCAGTATCCAATGATCCAGATCCCAGGCAGCCAGGGCAGCGCTGATAGACACGATCATGGCTGCCTTGGGCTGACCGCTGAGCATACCCAGAGCGGAAACGCAGACAAAAACCACGAATGCGGCCGAACCCCAGCGGTATCCCCGCCGGTTGGCTGCCCACCAGGCGAGTGCGAGCAAGATCGAGACGGACGCCCAGGCCCACTCTCCAGCGATGAGAGCAGGAAGACTGCTGGAGAATGCCGCGCAGGCCAGGGCCAGTAAAAAGAAAACTGCGCTTCTGCTCATCCCGCCCCTCCACTCAGCCTGCCAATACCCGGCTGCTGCGATAAACCGGCCTGCAGCGCGGTATCCAGCGATTGGGCCACGTTCCAATCGACTACCTGGATGCCCACCCGCCGCAAGGAATTCAGGACCGACTTGCGCTCGAGATCGGCGGCTCGTTTTGCCAGCTCGTAGCGGGGACTGCGCTCGTGGAAGGCAGCTTCAAACTCTACGGGGTTGGGGCTGACCACCATCAGCGCGTACCCGGAAGCGCGCATACGGACCAGCATGGGTGCATCGCCAGGTCCCAGCGGGCTGACCATCACGAGCTGCGAGTGGGGAGGGAACATGCGTACTGGCAGGTAGACCAGGTCTTCCAGCACGAAATGATGGCCGGTGGCGGCCCTGGCCAGCATTTGCAGGATGCGCTCCTGCTGCACCCGGCCATAGCCCGGATAGACCCGGTCGATGCCAAAACCATAGATCATCAGGCTGACCCGGTTGCCGTCGTGGATAAAGGCCTGCGCCAATGAAGCGGCCGCCTGAACGCCAAAATCGAACAATCGGGTGCCGCCGGACTGCAGGTCCCGTTTATGGCGGGCATCCAGGATGAGACCCACATCGGCGATGCGCAGCTGCTCGAACTCATTGGTATACAGGTCGCGCAGCGTACGAGCGGAAACCCGCCAGTTGATCCGCCGGCGCGGGTCGCCGATCTGGTACTCGCGCACACCGTAAAAGTCGATCCCTGACCCTCCCGTCCGGGAAGGGATAGGCCCGGCAAAACCGCGCGTCTGCCCGGGGCGCACCCTGACCGGGTGGAGATGGAGCACTTCGGGCAGGATGACCAGCTCCGAAGCGACCGGGATGCGAATGTCCGTCCGGAACAACCCCAGGGGGTCTGTTACTGCAAGCCTGACGCTGCGATAGCGGTATTCCCCGCGCCGTCCCTGGAGCGTGTAGCCCACTTCGACCCGCTCGCCGGGTTTGAGCTGCAGCAGCCAGTTGGTTCTATCCTCTGTTACCTGCAAACCTTCGGGGACTTCATCCGCCAGAGCGATGCTGGTTGTCGCAGTCCCCCGGTTGGCGATCTCCAGGCGCACGCGGACCGGCCTGCCCTGCATCACTGCCGAGGTGCTGGTCAAGCGGCGGATCTCCAGGTCGGGTTTTTCGGGTGCCAGAAGATAGCTGGCGCCGATAAAGATCAGCACCGGCAGCCCCAGGGCCAGGATCTCACCGCTCAGAATGAGCAGGCCGGTGAGGAGCAGGCCCAGCAGGACGAGGGTAGGCAGCCAGATCCGCGGAGAGATCATGTAGGGCCTATGACGGGGACCGGGGTGGTCTTGAGGATCTCTTCGATGATGGAGCCGGCGGCTTTGCGCTCTGTCCATAGATCGGGTTCTAGGATCAAGCGGTGGCTGAGAGCTGCCACCGCAAAATGCTTCACGTCATCGGGCAGGACGTAATCCCGGTTTTTCAAGGCGGCATAGGCACGCGCCAGCTTGAGCAGCGCCAGCGTGCCGCGCGGGCTGCAGCCCACGCTGACACTCCGGTGGGTGCGCGTGCGGGCGGTCAGCTGAACGATATAGCGTTCGATGTCCGGGTCCAGGTAGACTTTTTCCACAATCCGGCGCAGCTCCAGGAGACCATCCGCGCTGGTCACCGGCTCCAGGGAAACACTGTCCGTTTCACGTTCCCTGCGCCGCCGCACGATCTCCTGCTCCTCTTCCGGCGAGGGATAACCGATGGGCAGCTTCATCATAAAGCGGTCCAGTTGGGCCTCCGGGAGCGGGAAGGTGCCCTCATATTCGATTGGGTTCTGGGTGGCGATGACCACGAATGGGGTGGGCAGCTTCATTGTCTCCCCCTCGATGGTCACCTGGTACTCCTGCATTGCTTCCAGCAGGGCAGATTGGGTGCGCGGCGAGGCGCGGTTGATCTCATCGGCCAGGACCAGGTTGGCAAACAGCGGGCCTGGCCGCAGCGAGAATTCGTTTTGATTGCGATTGTATAGATAGCCACCGATGATATCGCCGGGGAGCAGGTCGGGAGTAAACTGAATCCGCTTGAACGACATCCCCAGAGCCGTGGCAAAGCTGTTGGCGATCAGGGTTTTGGCCAGCCCGGGATAATCCTCCAGGAGGATATGGCCTCCGGAAGATAGGATAGCCGCCATGACCATCTCGAGCCGGGCCCTTTTCCCCACCACGGCTTTCTCCACTTCTTCGATCACACGGTTTGCAGTACAGGCGACCTGCTCGACATCATTGGACATGTTTGATCTCCAGTTGTTCTTCCAGGTAGGCCAGGATGCGCTCAAGCTCGGGGTCGCGGGTCTGCATGACGGGTGCAGGCCGGATGCGCAGCCAGGTCAGAAAGCGGCTCCAGGCCCGGTCCGTGCGGGTTTGATCGGACCTGCGAAACACCGGCGTGAAGCGCTTTTGAAAGGTGGCCATAATCTCAGGCGGTGCGTCCAGCTCTCCCGATCTCAATCGTTTGCGAATTTCTTCCGCGGGCAGCCGCTCGCGGTACACCAGGATATCGGCTACCAGGGAAACCAGGGCCGGGTTGAGATATTTTTGCGAGCCTTCCTCAGTCCGGGTCAGGTACAGCTGGGACATCCAATATGAGATGCGCCGGCCTTCCTCAGTTTTGCTTTGGGGTAAGCCTATTTCGGTTTTCGGCTGTAGAAATTTACGCAGGCTGCCCAGCAGGATCACGGCAGACACGATCACGACCAAAAACCACCAGAACATCTCTGCCACGCTTCGGTACACCAGGCCGGCCAGCCAGAACAGGCGCATGAGAGGGTCGATGATGGACTGCTGTACGAATCCTTTGAGCAGGACCACCAGGATCGCCAGGCCAAGCAGGACCGCTGTGGAAAAAGCCAGTTTCCATTTGGATTCCATTACTGTGTTTCCCTGAAGCCGCTCGATGTCACACTGAAAAAAGCTCTATCCACGAAGGCACACAAAGAGTCACAAATGGAAAGCAGCAATATCTTTTCTTGGTGTCCCTTTGTGTGTCTTTGTGGATTCGGTTTTGAGCAGGTCATCTCAATTTCTACCACACGCGGCGACGATGGCCTTCAGGCTGTCCAGGGCCTGCTGCTCCTCTGGTTTGCCCGGGCGCAGGCGGCCGTAGCGCACGGCTTCGAAGAGCCGGGTAAGGCTGCGCACGGGGACCTCCGGGATGTCTTTGCCCAGCAGAAGCTGCTCGAACTCGGCGGGGGTCATCCCGCTGTCGCGACGGATCCCGCGCTCTTCGTCCAATACTTGACCCATGCGCGCGTAACAGCGCAAGATGATATCTTTCAGATCCCCGCCAGCTTCGAGCGCATCCAGCGCAGCCTGGGCGGTCTGCGCGATGCGGTCGACCCGCGCAGGAGCAGTCCGGCGGGCGCTCCACAAAAAGCGCACGGTCAGAAAGACGACCGCCAGGATCAGCATTGCCAGCCCCAGGCTCAGCCCATAGACCATCCAGGTCGGCGGCGGACTGCCTTCGGATTGAGAGATCGTTTCGGGAGCTTCCGGCGGCGGCGCCAGCTGGGTACCCTGGCTGTCCACCTGGGGTGGTTGGGCGGGCCTTTCCCTGAGGGACTCCGCCGCAAAATTCATCGCCAAAAATATAAGCGCCAGGAGGATGGTATAACCAAACAGTTTTTTCCTACCCTCCGGGGTGCGCATCTGCAGGAGGATCCCGATCGGGAGGAGCAGAAACAAGACGGCCATGAAACCCTGGAGGAGCGCCTGTACCAGGCCGGCGGGTGTCTCGAGCGCGTAAGGGGATTGGAGATCTTCCTGACGCTCGCCCAACGAGAAGGGCTGCCCGGGTTGGAGCCGCAAATTTGACAGGCCGACAGCCGCCAGGAACATCAGCGCAACCAGGCAGGCCAGGAACAGGATGGTCAGGATTGGCTTGTTTTGCGACACGGCATCCTTTCAAACATAAAATCTACACTGCTAACAATTTTATAATAATCTGCTCAAAAATTTGCATATTGACTCGGCTTTGGCCGCGTGCTATACTGATTGTGACCCTTCACGTGACCGGTCACGGAACCTAAAAGAAAAGCCTATGCGAAACAAAAAGACTACCATCCATGATGTTGCCGCTGCGGCGGGTGTTTCCTACCAGACCATATCGCGCGTTTTGAACGGGCGGCCAGATGTGTCTGACGAAACTCGCCAGCGCGTGCTCGAGATCGTCCAGCAAATGGATTACCAGCCCAGCGCGGCTGCTCGAACCCTGACCAAGGGCCGCAGTATGACCATTGGGGTGGTGGCCAGCGGCCTGCAATACTTTGGCCCTTCGCAGACCCTGGTGGGCGTCGAGAGCTATGCTTCACAGATGGGGTATTCGCTCATGCTCCAGCTCGCCCAGGATCCAGAGCTCGATGATTTTGAACGCATCTTTGACGAGCTCCTCACCCACCAGGTCGCCGGTGTCATCTGGACCGTTCCAGAGATTGGTTCAAACCATTCCTGGATCAGAAATACAATCCCGCGCTTGCCCGTTCCGGTGATCTTTACAAATGCCACTCCCGCCCCCGGCATTTCCGTGGTCCAGATTGACAACCTGACCGGGGGCCACATCGCCACCCGGCACCTGCTCGAGCAGGGCTACCAAAACCTTGGGATCATCACCGGCCCTCCCACCTGGGTCGCTGCCCAGGATCGCCTGGAAGGCTGGCGCCAGGAATTGGTTGAGGCGGGCAGAACACCTCAGCCTTTTCAGATCGCCGAAGGGGATTGGTCAACCGAAAGCGGTGAGCGCGCATTTGAAGAACTGGTTCAGAAATACCCGGACATGGATGCCGTTTTTGCTTCCAACGATCAGATGGCGCTTGGAGTATTACAGGTTATCTACCGCGGGCGAAAACGGGTACCGCGCGATATGGCCCTGGTTGGCTTTGACGATATCCCCCAGGCAGCTTATTTCTTCCCCTCCATGACCACTATCCGCCAGGATATGATCGAAGTGGGTAAGTTGGCCATGCAGTCTTTGGCAAGATTGATTGAAACCTACCAACACCGCAACCAGGCTCATCCCCCAGAAGTCCACCTCGTTCAACCCAGCCTCGTGGTGCGCGATAGCTCTGGAAGGAGGTGAGCCGGCTGATCGATCTGTATTTATGCTGCCTGAGCACCTGACAACCTGTAGAAAAAGGGAAGCGCCCGCCCAGCGATTGACGTCCCCAGGCAAGCCCTTCCCGTCAGCGCACAACATCTTGAGATGGTCTATGACCATCGATGTTCTCGCGCTGGGTTTATTATATCAAATCCGCCGTCTCTTCTTCAAAGAAAACAATCACACCCTTGCGCGATCCGCAATAAGGAGAAGAACATGAACCGTATCAGCCCTATCAAGCATCTGGCTTTAATTTTTGTGGCCGTTGCGATGGTTCTGAGTGCCTGCACACCGGCCGCAACTTCAGAGCCCCAAACCATCGAAATAACCAAAATCGTCGCCGGGACACCGGTCGTAGAACAGGTGGTGGTGACGGCTACCCCTCTCCCGGAAGCCACAGCGGCTCCCAAGCCAACCGGAAAAATCACCCTGTGGGGGTGGAAGGCCGCGTTGGATACGATTAAAGGCGGGGTCCTGGACGATTTCAAGAATGAATACCCGGACATCGAAGTCGAAATCGTCGAGCTGAGCACCAACGACCTGTATCAAAAATTACTCCTGGCGATCTCGGCCGGAACCGGCGCGCCGGACATATCCGTCATCGAAAACAGCCACCTGGCCCAATACGTAGACCTGGGCGGGTTGACTGACCTGACCGACCGGGTAACACCCTACCTGGATAAAATGAACCAATACAAATGGCACGACGCTCAGATGGATGGTAAATACTATGCCATGCCCTGGGACAGCGGGCCCGTCGTACTGTACTATCGCCGGGACGTCTTCAAGGCTGCCGGTTTGCCAGACGACCCGGACGGGGTGAGCCAGGCGATTGCTACCTGGGATGATTATCTGAACGCCTGCAAGACGATCAAAGAAAAGACCCATGCAGATTGCTTCGCGCTCAACAAAGCCAACAACTACGGCCGGCTTTACGAAATGATGCTCTGGCAGCAGGGCCTGGGTTATTACAACGAACAGGGCGAGATCACCGCGGACAGCCCGGAGAATATCGCAACCCTGGAAAAGATGGTCGAATTCTGGGATGCCGGAGTAGTCTCAGACCAACAGGAATGGACCGACGGCTGGTATGCCGAGCTGGGGAGCAATGAGACGCCGATTGCCTCGATTGTCGAAGCCGCCTGGATGGGCGTTTTCCTTAAGACTTTTATCGCACCCGGCACGGCAGGCAATTGGGGAGTGGCATTAATGCCGGCCGTAAAAGCCGGCCAGGTCCGATCGGCGAATGACGGGGGATCGACTATGGTGATCCCCGCTCAGAGCGAGAACCCGGATGCCGCCTGGGCCTTCATCGAGTTTGCCCTGGGCCGCGAAGAGAGCCAGCTCAAGATGTTTGCCATCAGCGATTTTATCCCCTCCCTGGAAACCACCTACAGCAATGCGATGTTTATCGAGCCCGATTCCTTCTTCGGTGGCCAGGTTACGCGCAAAGTCTATACTGAGGTGGTGAAGCAGATCCCACAAGCATATGTCTATGGGCCGAACTATACCCTGATGAACGGGTTTATTTCCACAGCCGTTCAGAAAGTGGCTGCCGGGCAAATGTCCGCCACGGATGCGCTCAAAGAAGCCGCTGAGGCGATCCGCCTGCAAACCGGTACGGACTGAAGACCGGTTCTGGCTGTTATCAACGATCTGGGTGGGGGAAGGTGGTCCCATTCCCCCACCCACGAGTCGAACCTCTGTGCTGGAGGGCTGCCATGCTTGAATCGGATGTTCTTTCTCCTTCCCGGAAATCGCCGGCCCCACCCCGCTCCCATCTGTGGAGGGATATCGTAAAGGCTCGCTGGCCATATCTGTTTGTCTCCCCATTCTATTTATTTTTCCTGGCCTTTGGGCTATATCCGGTGGCCTTCTCAATCTATCTCAGTTTTACACAGTGGAAGGGGAATGGGCCGATCCGTTTTATCGGTCTGAATAATTACAGCCTGCTTCTGCACGATAATGTCTTCTGGCAGTCGATGTTGAACGGTGTTTTATTGTTCTTTATTTACGTGCCTATCATGACTTTGCTGGCATTAGTCCTGGCAGTGATCTTAAATTCCAGGCGAGTGCGAGGTTTCAAGCTGTTTCGAACCTTGATCTTCATGCCTTATATCACCAACATGGTTGCGGCAGGTTTTACTTTCCAAATCCTGTTGAACGAGAAATATGGGCTGCTCAATTATCTGTTCGGCATATTCCATCTCCCCGCGGTACCCTGGCTGGAGAGCGTGTGGGGCGCGCGGATCTCGCTGGGGCTGCTGGTCACCTGGGCCTGGCTGGGGTACAACATGATCATCATGCTGGCCGGTCTGCAGACCATCCCCAACGAGCTGAACGAAGCCGCGCTGATCGACGGGGCCAACCCGCAACAGGCCTTCTTCCTCGTCACCATTCCTTTGCTGCGCCCGGTCATCCTGTTCTCGGTGGTGCTTTCGACGATGGGCAGCTTTAACCTGTTTACAGAGGGCTTTGCCCTTTTCTCCGGCAGCCGGGGCCACGGCCCGGTCAATTCGGCCATCACACCTCTGATCGCCATCTACGAGCAGGCGTTTGGCAACTTCAAATTTGGTTATGCATCCGCGATGTCCTACGTTTATTTCGCCATTATCTTCGCGCTCACTCTCCTCCAGGTTCGCTATTTTGGCAGGGAAGACTGAGGAGGAAATGGGATGACATCCAAACTTAATTTTCCACGCCTGCTAAACGATATCCTGCTGTATGGTCTGCTGATTGGGGTATCGATCTTTATGATCCTGCCATTCTTCTGGATGCTGAGCACCTCGCTCAAGGACGCCGATGAAATCTTCAGAATCCCGCCCATCCTGATTTCCTCGCATTCCAACCTGAAGGCCTACCTGTACCTCGCTCAAGAATATAACATCTTTGGGGTGCTGAAGAATACGTTTGTGATTGCCAGCCTGGCCACCGCTGCTCAACTGGTTTTCTGCTCGCTCGGCGGGTATGGTTTTGCCAAGTTCAAGTTCCCCGGGAAAACGGCCCTGTTCGGGTTTTTGCTGGGGACGATGATCATCCCTTTTACGATCATCATGGTGCCCCTGTTTTTCATCATGCGCGACCTGAACTGGATCGACAAATTCCAACCGCTCATCATCCCAAGCGCCGCGAATGCATTTGGCATCTTTTTTATGCGCCAGTATATCTCTTCGATCGAGGATGAGCTGATGGACGCAGCCCGCATCGATGGGGCCAGCGAGTTTGGCATCTACCGGCGCATCATTTTGCCCATAATCTTACCGGGTCTCACCAGCCTGGGACTGATCTTCTTTATGAGTTCCTGGAACTCGTTCCTGTGGCCCCTGATCATTCTGAAATCCCAGGAGAACTTTACCCTGCCGCTGGTGATCCGCTCGATGATTGGCCCGGTCGGGCGGACGGTATACGACGTGCAGATGGCCGCCTCGATCATCAGCATCATCCCGCTGCTCATCATTTTCTTAGTATTCCAACGCCGGTTTGTGGAAGGCATCACCGCCGGAGCGGTCAAAGGGTGATGCGCATGGTACCCCAGACACCGATGAGTTTTGCATTCCCAGGAGAAAGCCATGTTCTATTTCGGCGTTGATTATTATCCGGAACAATGGCCGGAGGAACGCTGGGCAGTTGATGCCGATTTGATGCAAGCGGCCGGGTTGAATGTAGTCCGCCTGGCTGAATTTGGCTGGTCCAGGATGGAGCCAGAGGAAGGCCGCTATGAGTTTGACTGGCTGGATCGAGCCATACAGATCCTGTCCGAGCGCGGCATCCAGGTAATCCTGGGTACGCCGACCGCCTCTCCACCCGCCTGGCTGATGAGCCAGTCTCCCGACCTTTTCCGGGTGCAAGACGATGGTCTGCGGGCGACCTACGGCAACCGCCGGGAGTACTGCCCCAACCACCCGCACTACCACGAGGTTTCCAGGCGGATCGTACTCCAGATGGCCGAGCATTATGCGAGACACGCTTCGGTCATCGGCTGGCAGATCGATAATGAGTTTGGCCAGCGCTGTTATTGCCCGGTATGCCAGGAGGCTTTTCAGACCTGGCTGCGCCGCCGCTATTCCTCGCTGGATACTCTAAATCAAAAATGGGGCACCACCTTCTGGAGCCACGCGTACAGCAACTGGTCGCAGATCCCTCTCCCGCTAAAAACCGGGGGATCGCCCAACCCTGGCCTGGCATTGGATTTCGCGCGGTTTGCATCGGATTCCTACGTAGCCTTTCAGAAGATGCAGGTGGATATCCTCCGGCAGAAATGCCCGGGGCATTTTGTCACGCATAACTTCATGGGATTTGACTTCGACCAGATCGATTACTTTGAGCTAGCCAAAGACCTGGACTTCGTTTCCCTGAACCACTACCCGCGGGACCAGTGGAAATTCCGCGCCGCGGTAAACCCCAGCCGGGTGGCTCTGCAGCACGACACGATGCGGGGCTTGAAACAGCGGAATTATTGGATGATGGAACAGCAGGCCGGGTCCGGCGGTTGGGAAATTCTGAGTGTAGCGCCGCGGCCGGGCGAGCTGCGCCTGTGGGCTTACCAGTCGATCGCACATGGCGCGGACGGGATCCTTTTCTTCCGCTGGCGGACCGCGCGCTATGGCACCGAGCAGCTGTGGAACGGCCTGCTGGATTACGATGCCCGGCCTACCCGGCGTTACGGAGAGATCCACAAGATGGGTGCGGAGCTCCGCAAGATCGGCGAGCGGCTGATTGGATCGACCTTGAAACCGGAAGCTGCCATCCTGCTCTCCTATGATTCCCGTTTTGCCTTCCAGATCCAACCCAACCACCCCCGTTTTAGCTATCCGGCTCACCTCCACCAGGTTTACGACGCGTTCTACCGCCAGCATATCCCGGTCGATGTGATTGCCCCAGGTACAGATCTGTCCGCGTATAAACTGGTGGTCGCCCCAGCCTTACACGTCCTGACCGATTCGACCGCCCGAGAGATGGAGAGTTTTGTAAAAAACGGCGGCGTCCTGCTGCTCACCCAGCGCAGCGGGGTGAAAGATGAAGCCAACGCCGTCGTCGACCGGCCTCTCCCGGGTCTGGTGGCCGGGCTGGCCGGCGCGATCGTTGAGGAAGTGGACTCACTGGCGGATGGGATGAGCAATTCGCTTGAATTCTGCCTGCCGCAGTTGGGCTCTGTACAGCCAGAGGTGGGTATACTTTGCGAAGTGCTGAGGCCAACCGGAGCCGGGGTTGTGGCAACCTATACCCGCGATTATTATGCCGGTAGACCCGCCATTACCCAAAACCGGTTCGGGAAAGGCCAGGTTGTTTACGTGGGCGCTGTCGGTGGAGAAGAGCTCTACGGTCCGCTGGCAGCCTGGCTGTCACAGCTGGCCGGTATCCACCCACTCTTCCAGGCGCCGGCTGGGGTTGAAGTGTCCGAGCGCTGGCAGCAGGACCGCCGGTACCTGTTCGTCCTGAACCACACCGATCTGGCGCAGAAGATCCCACTCGATGGACAATATACCAATCTATTGGATGGAGGCTCGCGCCTCCAGGGAACCCTGACCCTCCCACCCAACGACCTGGCCATCCTGACTGCGGCGGACGAATACCCTTATTGACAGATGCCGACTCTGGGGTATAATATCACCCGCGGCGGACCCCGCTGCACGGGCCACTAGCTCAACTGGCAGAGCAATTGACTCTTAATCAATGGGTTCAGGGTTCGAGTCCCTGGTGGCTCACAAATAAATATCCCATAGTTTTGAGCCCGCGATCCCCAGCGGGCTCTTTTCTTTTACGATATGCTGAAGAAAATTGCCGCCACTTCGGGGAGTGTGCTGCCGCTGCGGCGCAGCACGGGCGCTTCCATACCCAGGTCCAGCGTGTAATCGAAATGCACGCGGTACTCCCCGTTCGACCAGTCGGCCCTGCCGGTCAGGAGGAGGAAGGCCCGGGTCCCATCTTCGTTCCAGACAACCAGCAAATCCCTCAGGTCGGCAAAGCGGTTGGCCGCCGGTCTCCATTTCGACACCCGCAGGATAAGGCGAGACCAATCCAGCGGCTGCGGGCTTTCCAGCAGCAGCGCAAAGCGGCTCGGCCCTTCAACGATCGTAGAGAGCTGGACTACAAGTGGGAGCGCCCGGTAGCGGGACCCAAAAAACAGTGCGTACAAACCGTCGAAATGATAGGCTGATTCTGTGTCTCTGGCGGCGGAGGCTTGTTGAGCTGCCAGCCTGGCGCTCGAGAGATCATCCGCCCCGGCATTCTCCAGGTCTTGCCGGGCGGCGGTCAGGGTATCGTTGGCCTGATCCACAGCGGCCTGGGCGGCACCAACCGCATCGCCCAGCTGCTGCGCATCGATGCCGGAAACTTCCTCGATCCCAAGGCTGCCCGAGAAGGTATCGATTTGCTCCACCAGGCCTTCATATTGGGAAG
>Ga0105104_10001149_pt1 | contig 20092 bp, 15 predicted proteins | sample PPLLaktember2015_3_FD_87034 | JGI IMG/M metagenome (GOLD analysis project Ga0105104, IMG submission 87034) | Freshwater sediment microbial communities from Prairie Pothole Lake near Jamestown, North Dakota, USA - PPLs Lake P7 Core (6) Depth... | ecosystem: Environmental > Aquatic > Freshwater >... | reverse complement strand
TCTGCGCGGCGATGCGGTGGATCACCGCCCGCGGCCCTTGCTCGGGCAGGGTCGGGGCGGTGCGAGCGGCAAGCACCTCACCCCTCAAGTCCACCAACGCGCTGGCAATCTTGGTAGCGCCCAGATCAATCCCTACCGCGGCCGGTTCCATGCGCATGTCACTCCGGTGGTAAATGTGGGTTTCGCGGCGCCCATCGATGAAGCACCGCCGCATTGTGTTCAGCGCCCCCGGCCATGTTCAGGGAGGCAATCAGGGGCAGCTCACCCGGATTCCCATCGCGATGGAGCTGGAAGATGGTTTCGGTGACCAGGCAGTTCCAGATCATGGCGCCCATTACGGTGGACGTGGAGCCCACCCGCCAGGCTGTGTCCGGAAGCTCGATCAACCCATCCCCCGGAACTCCACCATTATCGATCAAGTCATCGGCCACCTCGTCCAGGCGTTTGCCCAATGCAGATGGAGGCGCGACCCTGGCATACGCCACCGAGCACACCGCTACCACCCGCAATCCCCGCCCGCGCCCGGCCAGGGCCATTTCCACCGGGATCCGGTTGACCCCGCTGTTGGAGAAGATAAACAGCAGGTCACCGGGTTGGGTTGGGTACTGGTTCAACAGCTCCTCGGCGATCCCGGGCGTCCGCTCCAGGCGGCTGCTCAACCGGACATGCTCATGCAGCATCAGGGAGGTGCTAAAAATCGGCACAACCGCGGCCAGCCCGCCGGCTCGAAAAAAACCCTCTTCGACCAACAGGTGGGAGTGCCCGGTTCCAAACAGGAAAATCCGCCCGTCCCGGCGGATCGCCTCCGCCATCCTTTGGGCTACCCCGAGCAGCGCCTCGTGCTGGGTGGCGATGACCCGTTCCTGAAGGTCTGCCGCGGCATGCAAATAGAGGCGCAGGCCGTCCCCGTCGTGCACAGTGGTTTCCATAATATTCCCTTTCAATGGTATCGGTACCGTCCCCATTTTAACCCCCAACCCCGCTTTTGCCCACCGGATGCCTGCCGGCCACCGTTTCCCCGCCGGTACCCCACGAAAGGCAGGTCCCTGTCCGCTTCGGGGTTACAATACATCCAAACCGCTTGCGGACGGTGGACCCATGGCAAACTCCCCAGATCGAACCATTCGCGTTGGCATCATCGGCGTCGGCCAGATCGGCCAGCGGCATATCGAGACCTATCGATCCATCCCCGGCGTGGAGGTGGCCGCCATCTGCGGGCGGCGCCTGGAGCCGACCCGGGAGGTAGCGCAGCGCTTCGGGATCCCCGAGGTCCACACCGGCGTCCACGAGCTGCTCGCCCGGCCGGACCTGGAGGCGGTGGACGTGTGCCTGCACAACAATCTGCACCGGCCGGTCACGGTGGCCGCGCTGGAGGCGGGCAAACACGTCTACTGCGAAAAACCGATGGCGGGCTCCTATCGCGATGCCGAAGCCATGCTGGCCGCCGCCCGGCGCTCGGGCCGGATGCTGGCCATCCAGCTGGCGACCCTGTTCGCCCCGGAGACGAAAGCGGCCGAGCTGCTGATCCGCCAGGATGCGCTCGGGAAGCTGTACTACGCCAGCTCCGCGGGGGTGCGCCGGCGGGGCCGGCCGTACGTGGATGGCTACGGAACCCCGGCTTTCGTGCAGAAAGAACTGGCCGGCGGCGGGGCGCTGTACGATATGGGGGTCTACCACCTGGGCCAGGTGCTTTTCCTGTTGGGCAACCCCCAGCCCGGCCGCATCAGCGGCCGGCTGTACCAGGAAACGGAACTGGATCCGGTGCGCAAGGAGGAAAGCGGTTACAACGTGGAGGAGCTGGGTGTGGGATTCGTCCAACTGGCGGGCGGGATCAGCCTGCAGGTGTTCGAAGCCTGGGCCGCCCACCTCGGTTCCCACCCGGGCTCCGTCATCCTGGGCAGCCGGGGGGGTATCCAGCTTACCCCCTTCACCTTCTACCACAACCAGGGGGATATGGAGCTCGACAGCACCACCGACCTGAAATCCCTGGAGTGGCGCCTGCACACGGTGCGGGGATTTGGCAACGCCTACGACGGTCCACAGGAGCACTGGATCGCCGCCCTGCAGGGCAGGGTGTCGCTGATGCCGACCGCCGAGGTGGCGCTCAACGCCATGCTGATTTCGGAAGGGATCACCCTATCCGACCGGCTGGGACGCGAGGTGACGGCCGAGGAGGTGGTGGCGCAGTCGCCCACGACGGCGCTGCCGCTGCCGTAAAGCGCCCGGTTTAGCGCTGCACACGGCCCGAGCCCTCCCCTTGCAGGAGCCGCTGCACTTCGCCCACCGTGGAGAGGTTGACATCCCCCGGGATGGAGTGCTTGAGGCAGGAAGCCGCAGACCCCCGGGCGGAGCAGGTGCTCAAAGAGGCCTATCAGGACCTACAGGAACGCGCCGCCCGGCTCAACGACAGCCTCCGGCAGGCGTATCTTAAAAATGTGCCGGCCAACCGGGAGCTCACCCGGCTGTGGCAGGCAAGACCTTCCTGGCGATATTCCGGGTGTCCAATCTATTGACAAAGGGAGGGAAAAGACATGACAAAAGTTATATTGAAACTAATAATAACAGTTATTACAATAGTAATAACAAGTGTTCTCCTAATATCATAAATAATACAGGTGCGGGTTAGGCAGGCAAACCCGGGATGGTTTTGGACGACGGCAGTCAAAGACGCAGCGGCCATCATGCATATTGACAATGAACGGGCGTTGGGATTGGGTTGCCCCATCGGAAAACATTCGCGAGGCCCAATTCGGGATTATCCCGGTTGGATTCATTGACCTGGCAGAATTATTCGAGGGAGTCGTCCATCAAGGCTGACGTGGAGTGGAATGGTATTGTGGGAAACCCAATAAATTCCCGGTGGAGCCCTCTTCGCTCTGTTTCGCAAACCCATAATAACGAACTAGTGCCATAGACGGGTTGGAACTCATGATAAACGATGTCACGGATATCAAGCTGAGAAATTTGAAGGATATTCTGAATGTTGTTCGCTTTCAAGATGGTCTAACCAAAAAATACATAGCTGGAACGACAAATTTAAGTTTTTCAACCGTCTCGAATCTCTGTAATGATTTGAAAGTGATCGGCGTTCTGAGTGACGAAAAACAAGCCATTCTGAGCATTGGACGGACACCCCATACCCTTTCCTTCAATTACCGTGACTATTGTACGATATGCATCGATTTGCAATTGGAAAACACGCTGCGATACGCGATTCTTGACCTTCGAAACACCGTTTTGTGCAAAGACACGGTGGATATTTCGGATAAAACCACTGTTTTAGAAATCGGGATGTGTGCCAAACAACTGATCGACGCATCTGTGTCCAAATACGGTTTGAGAGAGAAAAAGATCATTGGCGTCGGGGTCTCAGTGCCCGCTGTCTATGATTTGTTGGATGGCAAATTGGTCAACAGTTCGGTCCGGATTTTTGAGGATGCCCCCCTGAAAAAAGACTTCCAACGGGTTTTTCAGCTTCCCGTGTACGTGGACAATATTGTTAATTTCTACGCGTTGTCGGTTCATACAAAGTTCTCGTATGTTTCGAACATCGTTTGTATGGATATCTCGCAAGGGGTCGGGGTAGGGGTCATCGCCGAAGGAAATCTGGTGCGTGGAAAAAATGGCTATGGGTCGGAGGTGGCTCACATTCCAATCGGAGATACCCATCGGAGGTGCCAGTTCTGCGGCGGGTTTGGCTGTGTGGAAACCGAACTGTCCATGGCTGGCATTTTGGACACCTACTCCCCAGGCGGTCGATCGGGCCCGCTCTTAATCCAGTGGGAAGAATTTGTGGAATGCCTACAAACGAATCCACAATTGGCTCACACCGTTGCGGAAAGAGTAGGACGGCTGGCTGGCAAGCTGGCAACCATCCTGATCAACCTGTTTGACCCGGAGCTCTTCTTCATCGGAGGATATATTGCCGAGTTGCCTGCACCCATTGAGCCCTACATCCTGGAAGAAATCGATTTGCGCTGCTCCCGGTCGCGGGAGCGGGGTCTAAAGATTCAATGCGATAAGAATGACACAGAGAATATCTTTATCGGTATTTCCGACACGATATACAAAGGCTGGAATCCGACCGAAAAATAAGGCTACCTGCCCAAAAGCACACCACATACCAGGAGATAAGCACATGCCACTCGAAGCTGCGGATGTATCGAAAGTATTGCATATTATCCATTGTTACCAGAACAAAATTGATACAAGTGTGAAAATCCCCCTGCACGAGTACCAGGAAAGATACCAGCGCGTATGGGCAGAGATGGAAAAACGATCTTTGGATCTCGGCTTTTTCTTCTGGTACCGAGAAATGCCGGGCGATGGGATGTATTTGACGGGGTATAACCCGACGATCGAACGAGCCAGCGGCATCATCACACCCGGTAAACGGCCCATTTTGTTGGCGGGCCCCGAGTCCGGAATTCTTGCCAAAGAAATTGGGTTAAATCTCGAAACCTATTTCGTAGAGGAGTTTAGCATTTCGGATGAATACTACGAAGGTTTGGAATACGATTCGCTTGAAGCGGTCATCTCCAATTATGTAGGTCATGAGATCAACACTATCGGGCTGCTGACCGCGGATGAGTATATTCCAGCCAAATTTGTGCAATTTTTACGGACTGGCATCAGTTCCAAGGCCACGGTCATCGATGCCAGTGACATTCTGGCTCATCTTCGGTACGAGAAGTCGGAAAACGAAATGAAGTGCATGCAGCAGGCCAGCACCATAGCCTGTGCCGCGCTTCGCTCCATGCTAGCGGTGATCAAACCGGGCATTCGGGAAACGGAAGTGGCCGCGGTGGGTGACTTTACCATCAAAGCGCTCGGTGGGATCGGGTATGGGTTCGAAACCATTGTCACCTCCGGCAGCCGGTGCACTACCGTCATTGGCCCGGCCTCCAACAAAGCGATCCAGGAAGGTGAAATTGTTCAAATTGGTTGCAGCCCAAGTTATGAAGGCTACAAAGGCGTGGCACGCCGGGCAGTTGTTGCGGGGGAACGGAATCCAACCCAGCACAAGTATTTTGAGGTCATGAACGCAGCCTACGAAAAAGCCCTTACCGAATTGGGACAAGTGGTCGAAAAAGGTCTTCCCAACAACCGGATCGATCTCGCAGCGAGGGACTTCTTTGCCTCCCAAGAGATCGAAGGCTTTAACATGAAACAATTCCATTTCTACAGCACCTGCCATGGTACGGGATTAACCGAATGCCTGGAGCCGCTGGTGATCCATCCAGCAAAAGAGCAATACTACGGCGAAGATGTCGGCATCATGCTGGACTTGGGTTGTTATGGCCATCCGAATCTCGAAATCTGCGGTGGGTGTGTAGAGGATGCCTTTTTTAAGAAAGGTCACCGGTTGGTGGCATTCTCGGATTTGCCCATCGATGTACAGGAGCTGGTTGGCATCGGCATATAAACAGGCACGATCCACGAGTGATAATCATGGAAATCAGCAGAAAACAGGCAATCCTGCGTGGCCGGGAGATCACCTTAGCGCTTCTGATTGTGATAGTGATCGTTGCTGTGTCCTTCCTCAAGAAGGGCGTATTTCTGAACGTCACGAACTTTGAAGCGATCCTGATCGGACTGGCTTATGATCTGATGATTGCTATAGGGATGACGATCGTCCTGATCTTGGGAGGGATTGATCTTTCGGTCGGCTCGGTGTTGGCCTTTGTGGGCGTCATCACCACGCTGCTGCTTCAAGACAACGTTCCCATCCTCCTGGCGGTTTTCGTTGGGATGGCAACCTCCGGGCTCATTGGCGCCCTCAACGGGGTCATGATCGTTAAAGCCAAAATCCCACCTTTTGTTATGACGTTGGGGACCATGTCGGTGTTTCGCGGCTTATGTTACGTCTTAACCAGCGGTTACTTTGTGAATAAACTCCCAGAGCAGTATGTCCAAGCCGGTCGGGGGTCTTGGCTCGGGATATCCAACAATGTCCTGGTGGCCTTTGTACTGTTTATCCTCATCGTCGCTCTGGTGAAAAAATCGAAATATTTCCGGCAGATGTTCTACATCGGCGCGTCGCCCCGGGCGGCTTTCCTCTCCGGTATTCCCTCGGGGACCTTGATGATCCTGGGGTATGTGCTGTGCAGTTTACTTGCCGGTTTGGCCGGCATTTTAATGACCAGCCGCCTCGCCATGGGACATGCCGGATTTGGCATTGGGACAGAGCTTCGAGCCATTGCGGCCGCGGTGATCGGGGGTGCCAGCATGGCGGGTGGAGAAGGGAGCATCCTCGGAACCGCCTTGGGCGTGATTGTCATCGCGCTCATTAACAACGTATTCATCATGTTCAATGGGTCGTCGAACTGGCAAGCGGCCATCAGTGGGCTGGCACTGCTGGTCGCCATCAGCATCGATGTCCTGCGCAACCGGCTGAAGAAACAGACCCGTTAGGAAAGCAGCATTCAATATGGAGCAGAAGGATTTTCTCGAGCTGAAGAACATCCATAAATCGTTCAGTGGGAACAAAGTCCTGAGCAACATCTCGCTGACGTTTCGAAAAGGGGAAATCCATTCCATCGTTGGCGAAAACGGCGCCGGCAAGTCCACCTTGATGAAAATTATCGCCGGGATTTACCGAGCAGACAGTGGAGAGATCTTGAAGCAGGGCGAAAAGATCGCCATTAAGAATCCAAACGATGCCCACAAACAGGGCATCGGGATCATCCACCAGGAATTGAGTGTTTTCGACAACATGACGATCGCACACAATGTCTTTGTCAATCGTGAACCCACGGGCTGGTTGGGTTTTATTGATTGGAAAAAAATGCGCAAAGAGGCCAATACGGAATTCGAGAAAATTGGCCTCCGCCTGAATCCGGACGAAAAGATCGAAGACCACAGCGTCGGCATCCAACAGATGGTGGAGATTGTGAAAACCTTATCGTTGGATGCGGAACTATTGATCATGGATGAGCCCACCAGCGCTCTTTCTATTCAAGAGACGAAGATCTTGTTCGAATTGCTGTTCAAACTTCGCGAAGAAGGCAGGTCCATTGTCTTCATCAGCCACAAGCTGAGCGAGGTCCTGTACCTGTCCGATCGCATCTCGGTCTTACGCGATGGATGTTTAATGGGCACGATGGCGAAAGGGGAGGCCGATGTCGCCAAAATCATCACCATGATGGTGGGTCGCACCATCGAGCAGTTGTACCCACCAAAAGCACAGGATCGCGCCGGAAGGGATGTCCTGGAAGTCATCGGCCTGGCCAAGAACAAGAAATTCTCCGACATCTCCTTTTCCCTGAAACAAGGTGAAATTCTGGGCCTGTTCGGCCTCATCGGGTCGGGAAGAACGGAGTTGGCGTATGCCATCGTGGGCGCCGACACGACCGATTCCGGCAAGGTGCTGCTGGATCAGCAAGAGGTGAAATTTCGATCCCCAAGACAGGCCATTAAAGCGGGCGTGTGTTACCTGACCGAGGATCGAAGGTCGCTCGGTCTGTTCTTGAATATGTCGGTCGAAGAGAATATGGTTTCTTCATCCATTGACTCCATTTCAGGACCATTTGGCTTCCTAAGGCCAAGCGCAAGCCACAAATTGGGCGTCACCTTTTTGCGCATGCTGGACGTCATTCCCAAGGATCCCGAGAAACGGGTGGAATTTCTATCCGGTGGAAACCAACAGAAGGTCTTGTTGGGGAAATGGCTGGCAACAGAACCCAAGGTATTGATTGTCGATGAACCTACCCGGGGCGTCGATGTGGGGGCCAAAGTAAAAATCCACAAGATCTTGCGGGATTTGGCCAATCAAGGCATGGCCATCTTGTTGATATCCAGTGATCTACCGGAAATTCTCGGGGTGTCGGATCGGATCATGATCATGCACGAAGGAATCCAAAAAGGGATTCTTGAAAATGACGATAGGGTGACCGAAAAAGTGGTCATGACCCGGGCGTTTGCAGAAAGGTCGCAAGTGTGAACAAGATGCAGAAGGAACCGAGAAAACCCATATCCATCCAGTTGGATATTCATCAAATCGTTATCGGTACCCTGATCGTGGTCATCGTTGCCGTCATGGGAAGGGTGACCCCCTATTTTTTCTCCCTTGGGAATCTGGAAGCGCTTCTCAACAGCTTCGTGTTAGAAGCCATCATGGCTTTGGGGATGACGCTCGTCATCATCTCAGGAGGAATTGACCTATCCATCTCCGGGGTTCTGCCGTTATCGGCGATCGGGTTTGCTTTGTTGCTGAAAAACAACTTGCCCATTGCCGTGGCAGCTGGCATCGTTCTGTTGCTGGCTGGCCTGATCGGCTTAACCAACAATACGTTGCGGCGAGTCTTGAATATTCACCCGTTCATTATTACCACAGCCACCATGCTGCTCTTGAAGGGGTTGTCCCTCGCCCTCACGGATGGAAAAGTCATTTCCAAATTACCGGAAAGTTTCATGAAATTTGTTGGGCTGGAGCCTTTGGGCATACCCTTTCCGATCCTCGTCTTTATGGGACTGGCTGTTTTTTATTTTGTCTTCTTGAAGCACAACAAAACCTTTGTCCGCGTTTATTTTGTGGGGGGAAATATCCATGCAGCCCGATTGTCCGGTATTAATACGGAAAGGGTCCTGGCATTCGTCTATGCCCAATCTGCGCTTCTGGCCGGTCTGGCCGGGATTCTGGCCGTCAGCATCTACAACAGCGCCAGCTCGAACTTCGGGCAGGGCGCGGAGTTGCGGGTGATTACGGCTGTGGCGATCGGTGGCACGAGCCTGACGCGGGGCGGGATTGGGAAAATCAGCGGAACGTTGTTGGGGTCGTTATTCCTGGCGCTTACGTACAACGCCTTTATTATGAGCGGCATCTCCACCTATTACCAAGACGTGATCACAGGGGCGATGCTGATCCTGGCCATTGTGTTTAGCGAGCAGGCCAAGAAATTACGATCTTCTGTCTTGGAAAGGGTTGCCCAAAAAATCGTTCCCCGGAAATCGGACCACATGCTTCCGTAGACCCAACAAGGACATGGGGTTAACCGGGAGACACCTATAGATTGGGATCGGAGGCCAATGAAAGATCCAACGTAAGACGGGATATCTGTACCATCTAACTCAATACCATTCACATCGGAGGAATGAAAATGAAGAAAACCATGTTGACTATCATGACCATTGCTGTCCTGTCAGCCCTGTTGCTGGGAGCATGTTCAGCGCCGCGGGTCACGGAAACGCCGGTTGGCACTGGGGAACAGACCGAAGTTAAAGAAGAGTTGTATTCCATGATCGTCTTTACCAAAGGGGCGGAATACTTTAACTGGTGTTATGCGGGTGCGCTGGATGCCGCGAAATCCATTGGCAGCCATATCACCGTTGAACTTCAGGGTCCTGCGGAATGGGATGCTTCTTTGGAAGCCAGGGCTCTTGAACAGGTGATCGGTAAAAAGCCGACCGCCATAATGGTGTCATCCGCAGACGAAGCCACGCTGATTCCAGCCATTGACAAGGCGATCGACAGTGGCATTCCCGTGGTTGGCTTTGACAGCGATTCACCCACCAGCAAGCGACTTACCTATGTAGGAACCAATAACTTTGACTTTGGCGCCACCGGGGCCAAAGCCATGGGCGAGCTCTTGAATGGAAAAGGGGATGTGGCGATCCTGATGGTACCCGGAATGGCCGCCCTCGAGGAACGAGCCCAGGGCTTTCAAGATGAATTGACCAAAAGCTTCCCGGACATTAAAGTGGTGACGACCATCAATGACGAGGGCGATGTTACGAAAGCTGAGTCGGCCACAACAGCCGCCTTGCAAGCCAATCCCAACATTGTGGGCATTTTCAGCACCCATGGCTATGGCGGCCCAGGTGCGGCGGCCGCGGTGCGGACGCTGGGCAGGGTGGGCGAGGTGGTTGTTATCGCCAGCGATTACGGTGGTCCTGTCATTGAACTCCTCAAGACCGGCGAAATCCAGGGCACGGTGATCGATGATCCGTATTTGATCGGGTATCAGGCCTTCATGCTGGCCTTCGCCGCCGCCCATCCAACCACGGTTCCCTCCCAAAATCCTCCTTTCGGCCATGTGCCTCCCATTATCTTCGGTGGGTCATCCCTGTTGACCGGTGAAGACCTGAAGGATCCGGCCATATTAAACCTGTACGAAAATCCGCCGCAATTCCCTTAAACAGGGTGAAATCCCAGGTGACCAACACGACTCTCTCAACCTTCGGTATGGGATGGAGGTCGTTGACGAAAACCGGGAAACCGTCCAGAAATCCAAGCTAGTCCCCGATTTCCTTCTCGGTTATCGGATCTGCACAAAACCAATCTGGCGGGTAGGCGACCATACTTCGGCCTACCCGCCAGATTTTTCAACGGGGCGGAGGATTTCCCGGAGTCCGTTCAAGCAGAAGGATGGTTCCGTTTTCCCTTGTACCCATCTACTCCCGGACATCCGGATTCGGCAGCATCATGTTTCGAATGAGGGCCTGCAGGTCTCGATAGGAACCAATAAATCCCCGCAGCGTGCGCACGGTGGGACCGAACGTGTCAAATTCGGCGGGGGTCATGCCCTCGGGTTCATATGCCTTCCGGAAATCGGGGAAGCTGTGGTTCAACGCATCCAGGATGGCAGGATCGACGGGGTCAAAGAAGGTCTCACGGACCTCGATGCCGGAGGCGTTGATTTTTTTCTGCCATTCAAAGGGAATGGTGAGGACGATATCCCCACCGATCAACTCCGACCAATGTCCCAGGTGACGGTACGCCGCGGCCAGGAGCCGGCAGCGATACCCTTTCTGCTGGAATAACGCATAGGCGCGTTTCAGAACCGCAATACCGGCCCATGGCACGGTCTCTGGATCGACCCGGATGCCATCCCGCTTCATCAGAACCTGCATCCAATCATCCAGGCGGCCGATCATGATCGTGCAGACCGGGCTCATCATGTCGGTATGCATTCCAGCAGCTTCCCTGCGATCCAGCCCGCGTTCGACGGCCTCTGCAACCGCCAGCGCCTGGGGCACGCTGAAACAAACGGTGGCGTTGATATTGATCCCCCGGTACGTGGTTTCTTCAATCGCCTTGATCCCTGCTTTTGTGACCGGGAGCTTTACCTGCAGATTGGGCGCCAGGCTGTCAAAATGAACCGCTTGGGCCGCCAGTCTCTCCCAATCCCGGTAATACACCGGGTTGGTTTGAATGGACAGGCGCCCCTTTTTGCCTCCCGTGCGCTCGAATACCGGCAGGAGGAGGTCGGCTCCCTTGACCGTTACTTCCTCGATCACCTGCCAGGTAATCTCTTCTTCCGATCCGGTTGGGTTCTGCTGGATCATTTCAATGATGCGGTCTTTCCAGAGATCCATTTCCTTCTGGATCACCTGCAGCACGATGGTCGGGTTGGAGGTCGCTCCTACAGCCCCGTGCTCCACAGCATAGGTCAATTCTTCTACAGAACAGGAATCATTCCAATAATCCGTTTTCGTTGCCGATACCGTCTGATACAGCCGGCTTTTATAGATGGCCTCCATCATTTTTCTCCTTCCGATCGATCCCCTCTGGGTCAATTCATTCCTTCGTGGTACCGCCGCCTGTTTTCTCCCAGCAGCTACACCCTTATTTCCCGCTGAAACCTGCTCGGTTGGTAGCACCGCAATTAACCGTGGAGGAGTTTATGGTGTGCGGATTTTGAGCGGCTTCGCCGCTCAAAATCCGCACACCACAAGAACCCCCACGCTTTATTGCGGTGCTACCGCTCGGTTCCTCCCTCCGTATGAAACCAATTTCTATGGACCCATTAATAGTAACTGTAGCTGCCGCTGGTCATATTCCACATGTTGTTCTTAACCTTCAGGTACTCCTGCAAGCCGATGACGCCATATTCCCTGCCCAGACCGCTGTTTCTATTGCCTCCGAAGGGGCAAGCCATTTGGGAGCCGTTGGGCATGTTGACCCACACCGATCCCACATTCAGCTGTCTGCCGGTCCGGTACGCGGTGCGATAATTTTCGGTGAACAGGTTGGCTCCCAACCCAAAGTTCGTATCGTTGGCCTTGTCGATGGCGTCTTGCAGTCTGCGGTATTTTTCCACGACCATCACCGGGCCGAACACCTCCTCGCGATAACAGGCCGAGCTGGACTTTACGTCCTCGAGCAGCGTGGGCCGGTACCAGTTCCCCTTGTCGCAGGGCGGCACCGTGTACCGTTCTCCCCCGCACAAGACCCGGGCGCCATCGTTCACGGCCGCTTTCACATAGCCATCCACCCGGTCCAGCTGCTCCTGGCTGATCAACGAGCCCATTTGGGTCTGTGGATCCAGGATATCGCCCATCCGGAGGCCGTCCATTGCCTCGATTAACCGGGTTAAGAAAGGTGCATAAATATCCTCGTGCAGGTAAAGCCGGGTCGTGGCACAACATACCTCCCCCTGGTTGTAGCACAGGCCCAGGATGAGCGAGTTCACGGTCTCCTCCATGTTGCAATCGGGCTCCACGATGGCCGGTCCCTTACCCCCCAGTTCGAGCAGGGTTTTTTTAATGACGGGCGATCTCGCCGACAACTCCATCAGCCGTCTGCCGACCATTTCCGAGCCCGTGAAGGAGATGACATCGACTTCCTTATGCGAGGCAAGCGCCTCGCCGGTAACCTTTCCATACCCGGAAAGGATATTCACCACCCCGGGCGGGAATCCCGCCTCGAGGAGGATCTCCCCGAGCAGGGCCGTCGTGACCGGGGTCTTCTCCGAAGCCTTGCAAACCGCCGTGTTCCCTGCGGCGATGGCCGGGCATAAGCTGCGCGTCAGCAAGTGGAGGGGAAAATTGAACGGGCTGATGACGGCCACCACGCCGTAAGGTTCGTAGGTGACAAAGTCGAAAATCTCCTTGCCGCCCTCCCGCTTGACCGGAATCACGTGCCCTTGGACCTCGCGAGCAATGTTGGCGAAGTATTCGAAAGCGAGGATGGAGAATGGGATATCGAATCCAGCGGTCTCGGCGATCGGCTTGCCCGTATCCATGGCCTCGACCTCGGCGAGCTCCCTCTCTCGCTTGCGCATGATCGCCGCAGCCGAGAGCATCAACCCGGCTCGTCCCTCTGGGTCCATTTCCGCCCAGGTGCAGTGGAAAGCAGATCGGGCGGCGGCGCAGGCTGCCTCGACGTCCGGTTGTGCTGCCGCAGGGAATTCCGCGATCGGCTCCCCTGTGGCAGGGTTGTACGAAGTAAAGTACTCGCGGCCGGACGGTTCAACCCATTGGTTGGCGATAAAAAAACCGAACCTCTTCATTTCGCACCCCTCCCTTTGGCCCGTAGGAATAATTCTGGATCCATGATCCCTTCCCTTCGGGGAGGCGCCGTCGAATCGCGCACGACCAGCTTGGGCAGGATGACGATGTCCTTCCCCTTCTCGTCCTGGCATTCCGTCGGATCCAGCCGCTTCATGAGCAGATCGCACACCGTCCGCGCGATCCGGTGGACCGGGAAAGAGACCGTGGTTAACCGGGGCCAGGTCGCATCCGTGAAAGACATGTCATCATACCCGACCACCGAGACCTCCTCGGGCACGCGGTAGCCCAGATCGAAAATGCCCCGCATCGCGCCGAGCGCTGCGATGTCGTAGTAAGCCAAGATCGCCGTGAGCCGCGGGGTCTTTCGGATCAGCGCCCTGGCAGCCTCCATGCCGGCCTTGTAGTCGTAACCATCCGCGCGGACGATATTCGCCGGATCGCAGGTCAGGCCATGCGCCTGGAGGGCATCCAGATAGGCCGTTCTTTGCTCGATCGAATGCGATTTGTCGATTTTTCGATCAATGTATCCGATGACCTGGTGACCGAGCCCGATCAGGTGCTCGGTCGCCATGTACGCCCCTTTGTAATTATCGACCCGCACCGTATCCAGGCCAATCCCGGGGATGACACGGTCGACCAGGATGACCGGTATCCCTATGGCCTTGATTTCTTTGAGTTTGTCGCCATCCAGGCCGGTTGGTACGGTAATAATCGCATCCACTTTCTTCATCAGCAGGGTGTTGAATGCCTCCCGCTCGAGATCCCCGTCGTTGGACGTATTGCAGATAATCAGGTTGTATCCCTGGTTGAACAGCATCTTCTGGATGGTCTCGGCAAGCAGCCCAAAGGTTTCGTTGGAGATGCTCGCAAGGACCAATCCGACGGTATAGGTCTTTTTCTTCCGCAGGCTGCCCACCAGGAGATTGGGGTAATATCCCAGTTCGTGGATCGCGTCGTTAACGCGTGTGGTGAGCTCCTCGCTCACAAAACGCGTCTTGTTGAGGACATGCGAGACGGTCGCGGTGGAGACGCCGGCTCTCCTGGCAACATCCTTGATCGTCAGTGTCGTAGGCGGTTTACCCATACGCATCCTTTCACCATGACCAGCGAGACGTCAATATCCTCGTCGAACAGGACGACGTCTGCGTCCTTCCCTCTCGTCAAGCTTCCCTTCCGGCCCTCCACGCCCAGAATCCGGGCTGGGGTAAGGGTGAGCATTTTCACCGCTTCGAGGAGGGGCACATCCGCAAAACGGACCATCGTGCGTACCAGGCGATCGGTTGTGGCAACACTTCCGCCGAAGCTGCTGCGGTCGGGCATAAAGGCCACCCCGTCCTCGATCTCTACCCGCTGCCCATTACCGAGGCTGCCAATAATGCTCTCCTTAACATCGAGACCGGCCGCGCGCATCGAATCCGTGACGATGCACATGCGCTGAGATCCCTTGGTCTTGTAGATCAATTTAAGGAGGCTGGGCGGCAGGTGCTTCCCATCTGCAATCACCTCCACATCCAGCTCGTCGAGCAGCAAGGCGCTCTCGGCGACACCCAGGACCATGAGTGCATTTTTGCGGGTCAAACGCGACATCCCCAGGAAGTGATGGGTTACGAGGGAATAGCCGTTCTCGCAAGCCGCCACCACGTCCTCGTAGACCGCGTTCGAGTGACCAATGGACGCCACGATCCCCTGTTGGCGCAGCCACCGCCCCATCTCAAGCGCCCCGGGGAGCTCTGGCGCCACGGTCCACCGGATGATGGACGGGCAAGCCTCCAGGATTTTCCGGTATTCGAATGGATCGGGGTTCTTTATATAGCGGGGATCTTGGGCGCCTTTTTGGGCCGGGGAGAAGTAGGGGCCCTCGATATGAATGCCGAGTATCTCCGGCATGTTGTCGGTGATGGCCGATGCCTTCTCGATATTGGCCAGGTTAGCGAAGAGCTCCTCGTCCGTGCTGGTGAGCGTCGATGGAACGATGGAGGTCGTTCCAAACTGCATATGGGTCCGGCACGCCGTACACACCGCTTCCACGGAGCCGTCCATGAAATCCGCATTCCCGGCTCCGTGGGTGTGGATGTCGATGAACCCGGGGGACAGGTACATCCCCCGCGCATCGATCATCCGATCCCCAGGGATGGCCGGCATTTCACCGCCTTCCAGGACTTCGGTGATTTTTCCGCCCTCCACAATGACCCCACCCCCGGGGATCAAGCGGTGGGGGGTGATCAGCCTGGCATTCGTGATGATAGTTCGCATGGGGCCTCCTTTACGGCATTACCCGCAGGGCCATTAACTTGTCCAGATCCAGGAGCGCCGCCGCATCTGCGTCCAGGTACAGCTGGGCGGCCTTGTGCCGTCGAATCACCGTCCCAGGGCATTCGACACCCAACCGGCCTTCCAGGCACCGTTTGACGATCTGCTGCTTGGTCATCCCCGGGACAATGGCATAGACATCCCGAGCCGCTACCAGAGCTGGCACCGAGATCGTGATCGCCCGGCGCGGAACATCGTCCAGGCTCTTGAACCACCCGTCCGTCACCTGCTGCTGGCGGCAGACGGGATCCAGGTCCGGGTTCACTTTTACCAGCCAGGGATCGTCGAAGTCGGCAATGTGAGGATCGTTGAAGGCAATGTGCCCATTTTCACCGATCCCCAGGAACGTGATGTCCGTTGGGTGCTCGCGCAGGAGCCCCGCATACCGTTCGCATTCCAATGCCACATCGGGTGCCATGCCGTCCATGTAAAACACCCGACGGAACGGAAGTCTCGTAAAAAAGCGGATCCGCAAATAATTGCCAAAGGATTGAGGAGCATCCGAAGGCATCCCGATGTACTCATCCATATGAAAGGCATTGACCCGCCCCCAGTCAATCCCCTCCTCGGCCCGTAGAGCATCCAGCGCCTCCAGCTGCGAAGGCGCCGAGGCAAAGATGATGTTCACGGTCTCCTTTTCCGCCAAACGCTGGCGGATTTTTTCCCCCGCTTCCATGGCACACGCCTTCCCCATTAAGTCGCGGGTGGGGTAGACGCGTACGTCGAGATTATCCACAAAGAATTGTCGCGTGCCTTCCAAGGACAGGCTTTTCATCGTTTATTCCTCCATAACAAATGCTTCTCTTTCCCTGCACATCAACCAGCCAACTTTCTCCTGCGCAGCACGTCGCCAAGCACGGCAGCGAGCAGGATCGCTCCGAGGATCATACGCTGCCAGTAAATATCCACCCCCAGAAGGTTGAAGGCATTCAGCACCAACGCCATAATGAGCATGCCCAGGAAAGAGCCGAACATCGAGCCTTCCCCACCTGCCAGCGAGCTGCCGCCGATGACACATCCCGCGATGACATTCATCTCCATACCCTGGCCTTGCGTCGGGATGGCCCCTCCCATGCGAGCCGCAAGGAGAATCCCCGCCAGCCCGGCCATGAAACCGGTGAAGGTGTAGGCGTAGATACGCAGGCGGTCGACCTTGATGCCCGACAACCGGGCGGCTTCTTCGTTGCCCCCGATAAAGTAGAACTGCCGAAACCAGCCTGAGCGGGCAAACAGCACACCAAAAACCACCATGAGGATGACGGCAATGTATATCGGGGTCTGGATCCCAAGCCAGGTCGCCCGACCGAGGACATTGAATTCATCGGGGAGGTTGGGTTTGCCTACCCCCTGGGTGAGGATGTAAATAATCCCTCGCACGATCATTTGCATCGCCAGCGTGGTGATGAGCGCGTTCACCCGCAGCTTTGCAATGACGAACCCATTGGCCAGGCCCACCAGCGTAGCCGCTCCGATGCCGAAGATGATCGCAGCTGGAATGCCCATCCCTACATTAATTGCCATGCCAAGGATAACCCCACTAAAGCCGGCGACTGAGCCGACGGAGAGGTCGAATCCCCCCATGATGAAGAGCAGCGTCATCCCAATGGCCATGATGAGCTCGAAAGAGGCGCCCAGGAATACCGCGTGGATGTTGCCCGGGATCAGGAAGATCGGCTTCGCAATGGATAAGGCGATGACCGCGCTGAGGATGACCAGGAAGAGAGGGACTTCTTTGACCATCAGGAAGCGGTCGAGAAGCATCCGCAATCGGATTTTCCCCCGCTCCTTGGTTAGAGGAGCTTCTATCTCCGCCTTGAAGTGGTCCGAAGAGGACCGTATCCCAACCTTATGCTGTGCCATATTCCACAACTCCTTGCCCATTCGATTGGTGCATGGCCAACAAGATTTGTTCCGTGTCAAACCGATCCCGTAGGAACGTGGTGGTGACCTGCCCGTTGTTCAATACGGCAATGCGATCGCACATGTTAATGAGCTCGTCGAGCTCCGAGGAGACCATGACGATCGCCATCCCCTGCTGGGTCAGTTCGTACAGGATCCGGTGAATATCCGCTTTCGAGCCGACATCAACGCCCCGGGTGGGATCCATGGCGATCATCACCTTCGGACCCCCGGCGATGCACTTGGCTACCAGTACCTTTTGCTGGTTGCCTCCCGACAAAAACCGCACGGTCTGCTCGAGGGAGCGGAGCTTAATATTTAGCCACTTCACGTAGCTCCCGGCGATCTCCCGGATCCTCCCCAACTGAAGGAAACCCTGGGGTGAGACCTGCAGGAGCACGCTGGCAATCATGTTGTTGCGCACGGTATCGTCCAGGAACAAGCCCTGGGTCTTCCGGTTCTCCGGCAGGAAGAGGATTCCCTGCTGTTTGACCTCGCTCGGTCCCGAAAGACGCAGCCTCTTCCCCTCCAGAAGGGCCGCCCCGCTCTCCGCCCGGACAACCCCGTAAAGGGCCAGGCACAGCTCGGTTTTACCGCACCCGACAATGCCGGCGATCCCGAGGATCTCTCCCCTGTGGACGGTCAGATCGATGTTCCGGAAGTAGGGCTCGTGAGTCAACCCCTGCACCTGGAACACGGGGTCGTGCCGGATGACCCGCTTTTCCGAACCACCAAAAAACGAACGGAAATCCTGGTTGATCATCAGGCGGATCAATTGTTCGATGTCAATCTCATCCCTTCCGTAGATCCCGACTTTCTTGCCATCCCGCAGGACCATCACCCGGTCGACGATGCGAAAGATCTCGCTCATGTGATGGGATATGTAGATGATGGAGAAGCGGTTCTTCTTCAGTTCTTCGATAAAGTTGAAGAGAATCTGAATCTCGTCCTCCTCGAGGGAGGAGGTCGGCTCATCGAGGATGAGCAGCTTCGGTTTTTTGGCGATGGCTTTGAGAATCTCAACGATCTGACGCTTCCCGATCGAGAGGTTCTGCACCAGATCATCCGGTTTCATGTCCACGGCGAATTTCTTGATCAGGTCCTCGGTCTGGGCATAAAACTCCTTTTGTTTCACCAGGGTCAGCCGGTTGGTCGGAATATTGCCGATAAAGATGTTGTCCGCCACCGTCATGTTGGGAGCGAGGGAGAGTTCCTGGAACACCTGGGCAATACCGCACGCATTTGCGCTGCGAATGTCGGGCAGGTCGGTGGGCTTCCCGTCAATCAGGATGGCGCCCCCATCCGGCTGGTATGCGCCCGTGAGGATCTTCACCAGGGTGCTCTTCCCTGCCCCATTCTGGCCCACCAACCCCAGGACTTCCCCGTAGGCAAGGTCGAAGCTCACATCATCGAGCACCGTATTGCCATAAAACGCTTTGGTGATGCCCCGAACCTCCAACAACTTGGTCGAAATTTCTGCTTCTAGCATCGCCAATCCCTTCTGCCGAACCGCCGATGAACCTTAAAAGACAGTCCACAGCATCAGCCCGGCCTTTGTGTCGAATACCGGTTCGGATGGGGGGCTTTCACCCCCCATCCCTTTGCGACGCCTCGTTTCTTACTCTTCCAGGTAGAAGTACTTGGCGGTGTCCTTGTAGATCACGAACGTGCCGATGTCGACCCGGCTGGGCAGCACGCTGATGCCGGCCGCCTCATCGTTCTGAGACACCGATAGAGTCGTGTGATTCATGAGGTAGAGCATCTTCATGGCGAGGTACGGCTCCAGACGAGTCTTGATCGCCACGGTGGCGTACAGCTCCCCGTTCTCCAGCAGCTTCAGGGTGGCGTCGTCCTTGGAATCGCCCACGATCTGGACCTTCCCCTGCATGCCCAGCTCGCGCACCGCCGTGGCGGCCGCCACCGGGCCGGAGGCCACCAGGGTGGAGATGCCGGTCACGTCGGGGTGGGCCTGCAAGGCGGCCTTCAGCGCATCGGCGTCCTTGGAGCTGTCCGTCTCCGAGTTCACCTCCTGCACGATCTGGATGCCGGGGTAGTTCTTCAGCTCGTCCTTGAAGCCGAAGGCGCGCTGGTCCTGGCTGTTCTGGCCCATCTTCCACATCAGCAGCACCTTGCCCTGCCCGTCCAGCGCCTGCGCCATCGTCCGGGCATGAATGCGCCCGTATTCCACCGTATCCCCACCCACGAACATATCGCGTTTGCTCTGGAGGGTGTCCATATCGATCGTGGCGACCGGGATACCGGCTTCGACGGCTTTATCCAGCACGGGCGCCAGGGTATCTTCAAAGGCCATTACCAGCAGGCCGGCCGGTTTTTGAGCAATCGCTTGCTCAATCACCTGCATCTCGGCGGCCATATCGTACCCGCTGGGGCCCTGGAACTTGCACTGCACACCCAGCTCTTGGCAGGCCGTCTCGAACCCCATCTTGTGATCGATGAAGTAGGGCAGCTCGAGGACCGCACCGATTAAGTAGTAGGTCTCGTCCGGCGCAGGCTGGGTGACCTTGAATTGGCTGTAATCGAACGGATTGCTTGGCTGGTAGAAATATTTGGCGGTGTCGGTGGTGATTGCGAAGGTGCCGATGTCAACGAAGGTGGGCAGCGCCGTAACCCCGGCCGCCTTATCATCTCG
>Ga0105104_10001148_pt1 | contig 20098 bp, 18 predicted proteins | sample PPLLaktember2015_3_FD_87034 | JGI IMG/M metagenome (GOLD analysis project Ga0105104, IMG submission 87034) | Freshwater sediment microbial communities from Prairie Pothole Lake near Jamestown, North Dakota, USA - PPLs Lake P7 Core (6) Depth... | ecosystem: Environmental > Aquatic > Freshwater >... | reverse complement strand
CCGCTCTTCCAGGATCCACCTTCGCGCTCGATGACCGCTAATGCCGCGGATATGGGCAGGCTGATCCTGACCCTGCTGAAAAACGGACCGCCAGAGGCGGATCCCGTATTGCAGCCAGAGTCTATCGATGAGCTTTTCAAGCCCACCTTCAGCTATAAACCCGGCACGCCCGGTTATGCGATGGGTTTTGTCGAAACTTTCCGCCCCGGTTTGCGGATCCTCTCCAAGGATGGGGCTGGCAGTGGAGCCAACAGCCACCTGGTTCTGCTACCCGCTGAGGATTTAGGCTACTTCCTGGCCTATAACCTGGACGATGACCTGGATCTGGCAAACGACCTGTTCGACCGCTTCCTCGATCATTACTATCCTATCCTCGGGCCGGGCGTACCGCCACCCTCGCACCCACCGGAAAAGCTCGCCGACCTGGAAGGCCGCTACCGCTCGACGAGATACTCGCGCACCTCGCTCTCCAAATTGGACCGCCTGACCTGGGCGGATGATATCCGGGTTTCGGCCGCCCCAGGCGGCTGGTTGGAGGTTCGTTTTGAAGACCGGGACGAGCCCGTGCGGATGGCCGAGATCGCCCCGCTCCACTTCCTGACCCAGGATGGCAAGCAGCACTTTGTCTTCCAGAGCGATGCTGGCGGCCGGGTCCGCTATTTCGCCGCCGGTCCCTTCGTGGCAGAAAAGACTGCCTGGTACGAATCCGGCCCCTTCCATTACACCCTGCTGCTCGTTTTTCTATTTCTCTTTCTGGCTGCGGGGATCGGCTTTACCCTGCTTGCCCTGCGCAAACATCGCTCGAAAATAACCCGCAGCCCCGACCAGGCGCCTCCGTCTGTCCTGTTCTGGCTGCCGGCCGCGGTAGCCTGGATCAATCTGGTCTGTATGGCGGTGCTGCTGGTCGAGTTGAGCGTTGGTACTGATTTTTCCTACGGTATGCCCCCCGGATTGGCCGCCCTCTTTGTCGTCCTGTTGGCCAACTGCATCCTGACCCTCGCTCTGCCCGTGTTGACCATTTTCTCATGGCTGCGCCGCGCTCCAGGCGTGAAAACCCTGGCTTTCTACACCTTCTTTAGCCTGGCGGCTCTCCTGTTCATTCCGTGGTTGAGCTACTGGAACCTGTTGGGTTTCCGCTGGTAAATCAGAAAGCAAAATCGAAATCGGAGGAAATTGCATGACGCCTGAATCCCCCTGGTATTCCCAGCTCCTGGTGACTCTCGGCCTGATTGCCCTGAGGTTGGCCCTGGCCGGTCTGGTATTGCTGATATTTTTTTGGTTGGGCGGCCTGGTACGCCGGGTCATCAGCCGGGTTGTTGTAGCCCGCAAGCTCAACCCAGACCTCAACCTGATCCTTCAGCAGATCGCCTTTGCAACCGCCCTCGTACTTGGGATCGTAACCGCGCTCGGGACGCTTGGGGTCGATGTCACCGCCCTGGTCGCCGGGCTGGGGTTGGCCAGCTTTGGTCTGGGATTGGCCTTGAAAGATATCATCTCCAACACCCTTTCCGGGATCCTGATCCTCATGTACGAGCCATTCCGCCGCACCGACCGCATCAGCGTCACCGGCAACGAAGGCGAGGTGACCGAGATCAATTTGCGCTATACCGTCCTGGACCAACCCACCCGCCGTATTTTAGTCCCCAATTCGATCATTCTGAATAATCCGGTCATCGTCGAAAAACCGGTGACGACAGAAGGCGCCGGAGAGTAGGGCGGGTATGCAAAGTCAATTACGAATTCTCGAAGACCCAACCGGGGCCGGACAGTCTTGGGAGACCCGGTTTGGGCGGTGAAAAGAGGATTTGCAACCCCGCCCTGGGCGGGAAGTAGGATCAATGGGTCCAATCGAGATTGCAGTTCAGCGCCTTGATAACCAGATGCTGGTGCGGCCAACCGATAAGAGTCCCGGCGAATTGGTGACCCGGTTGGGCGCCGTCCAGGCTCAGGACTACCCTGGCGCAAAATGGTCGCTCGGTCAGCGCTTGCTGGGCGTACAAGACGCCGCTGTCGAACAAGCATATAACGAGGGGTCCATCCTCCGCACCCACCTGCTGCGTCCCACCTGGCATTTTGTCAGCCCGGCCGATATCCGCTGGATGCTGGCGCTGACGGGTCCGCGCGTGCATGTCCTGAATGCCTACTATTACCGCAAACTCGAGCTGGACGATGCGCTCCTCAAGCGTGCCAATGCCATCATCGCCAAAGTCCTGCGGGGCGGCAGACAGCTCACTCGCCCGGAAATTGGGACTGCTTTACACCAGGAAAATATCGCCACCACGGATATCCCGTTGCGCTTTGGCTACATCATGATGCACGCCGAGCTGGACGGGATCGTCTGCAGCGGCGCGCGGCGCGGCAAGCAGCATACCTATGCCCTGTTGGAAGATCGCGTACCCCAGGCTAAAACCCTGGAGCGTGATGAAGCTCTGGCCGAACTCACCCGGCGCTATTTTATCAGCCGGGGTCCGGCGACAGTTCAGGATTTTGTCTGGTGGTCGGGGCTCTCGACCGCGGAGGCCCGCGCCGGCCTGGAGGCCGTCCAGGCTCAACTAGTCCGGGAGACCATCCAGGGCAAGACCTATTGGTTCCCCCCTTCTCTTTCGGTGGCGCCGGTCCTGAGGAAGGATTCCCGCACGGCTTATCTGCTGCCGGACTACGACGAGTATTTTATTGCCTACAAAGATCGCAGCGCCGCGCTGGACCCTCAGGATGCCAAAAATATGACCCCGGAGAACAGCTATTTTTCCACGCTGGTGATCGACGGCCAGACGGTGGGCACCTGGAAGCGCGAAATCAAAAAAGACTCGCTCATCATCCATTCCCGGTTGTTTCACCCGTTGAACGAATCTGAAAATCAGGCCTTCGTCGCCGCCATGCAGCGTTACTCGGATTTTCTGGGCTTGCCGGTGGTTAATGAAACCTGACAGGTTTCGCAGGCTCCTTTCTCTGGCCTTTACCTGCGAAACCTGCCAGGGGATTCGTGAAATCCTGATTATTCGGTCAGCTGCCCTCGCACAGCCCCGGATTGGAACTCGGCATTATGGACATTGACATAGTAATTGGATGGCTCAGCGATGATCGCCTGGACCAGGGCCGGATCCACATTGCTGACACACCCGCCGGCATTCCCAAACTCGTCAGGCGGGGTCAGCGGGATCACGATCGCACCCGCAACTCCCGCTTCACCCACGTGGATATGCGCGGCGGCCGCTGGCAGCGCGATGTTGGTAACCACGGTTGAAAAACAGACGCTGTTATTCTCAGTGTTGAGGGATACATTCGACTTGCCCGTCCCATCCGGATCTCCCGGCGGAACCTCTTCTGTTCCGGTCATCGACGCCTTGAGATGCACTGAGGCGGCTTCGGTCTGTTGGAAGACCTCGTATACGGCTCCACTGGAGAGCGAGACAACGAACAAGTTCCCATTCGGGCTGGTTTCGATATCGGTAACCACCCCGAAGTTTGTTCCGATCAGGAAATCTTCGCTGCCGATCAGGCTGTTGAAATCCTCGTTTTCAGCTTCCGGTTCGTCTATTCCGGCAATTTTCGCCCGGTTATCCGACAGGTCAAAGCGCAGCAGCGGGCCGCCCAGCGGCAAAGGCAGGGACAAACCCACGAAAAGGTCGCCCTGGTAGCTCTCTCCCAGACCCTCGCCCTTGACAAATCCAATCGCAGCCGGCGCCACGGCAAACTCCCAGCTAAATTCCGGGTCGGAGAAGCGCGAGCCTGGCAGGCTGAACAGCCGGCGAAGCGCTTCCCGTTTCGTATCGGCAATGTTTTCCGGACCCCAACGGAACTGCTGCAGGTTGGGGAAAGCTTCGTTATGCAGCGAGGTGGACTCGATCTCCTTGTAATCCGCGACCTCACCGGCCGGGCCCATGGTTTGGATCCAGCCTGAGTTAAAGCCGGGACGCACCAGGTTGAGTTCGTCGTAGGCGTCTTCACCATTCTCCGAGATCCACACATTTCCGTTCACCGGGTCAACGTCCATGCCAAAGCTGTTGCGGATCCCGTAAGCGAACGTCATCTGGATGTTCTCGCCGATTTCGCCGCCAATCCTCGAGCCTATCCGGTAGAAGGGGTTATCCGTGGGGATGGTACCGTCGTTGTTCAGGCGTACGATCACCCCGGTGTAATGCGCATCATCAGGCTGAGGACCGCCAAACTGGTCGTCTGTCGCGACCGGGGCCAACCGGGCGCGCCTGCTCGAGAAGATCTGACCCTCGAGCTGATCTTCGGGCAGGTTGCCCTGGCTCTCTGGTCCTTCGAGCCCTTCGGCCGTGATCGCCTCCCCCTGCCCGCTGGGCACCGGGCCAAACGGCAGGTTCTGCAGTGCCCCGCGCCGTCCGACATCACCGATAATGATGTACAATTTTCCGTCCTCGCCAAAAGTGATCACCCCGCCGTCATGGTTGCCGAGCGGGAGCTGCTCCGCGTCTCCCTGCCCGCGCGGGATGGGAGCGCCGTCATTTTGGAAAACCCGCAGCTTGATCAGGTTGCGGTCCCAGGTCAGGCTCGTGCCATCCCATACAAACCGGTCGACCCGGTTGCCAAGCAGCGGCACCGCCAGGATATCTTCTGTATCATCCCCGATGAGCGGCTCATCCGCGCATTCGATCTGCGTTGGGAAGTAAGGCGATTCCGCTGGCGGCGCGGTGGCTCCGCACGTCCAGTACAGGTAAACAAACCCGTTACTGCCAAAATCAGGGTCCAGGGTGATCCCCAGCAGACCGCGCTCCGAGGAGAAGTTCACCGCCAGGTCCAACACAACGTTTTGGACAGCATTCCCAACCACGTGCTTGACCTGGCCGGTATTCTTTTCGACGATAAACATCTCATCTTCATTCAGGAATGCCATGCTGATGGGGGTGGTCAATCCCTCGACGACCGTGCGAACGCCCAGGGCCGGATCCAGTATGACCGGGCCTTCATCTTGAGCGGCTGTTATCCCATTTGGGATCAGGAACGCCAGGAGTGCCAGGATGGATACCAACCTGGTCAACCTGATCACAGAACCTTTCTTTACCATCACAATTACCTCCTAATATCCTCTTCTAACAGTAGGTAAACAACTTGACTGGCTACGTGATTCAAGTATCTTTCTTTAGACCACCTCCCTCCAGAATATCAAGTGACCCGGCGCCCGTTAAATCCGTAATTCCCGGCGGGCGGTTTTCGCCCTCGGGAAGGTCTTCATTATGCTGGCTTTAATTGCTTATACATGCCTGGATTTTTTGCGATATGGCTGTAATGAGGCGCCATGCGGGAGGCGATCCTCCCCCTGTTTCATCGGGCCACTCTATGCGCCGTAGAGTGAGCAGACTCCTTCCGAACGGGTTCCCGCCCGTTCACCTGTGGTAAAGCATTTTTCCGAAGATGGGCGGTAGAATAAGGTTTACACAATATAGGTACGAACGAAAAACCATTTTGGATTAATCCCTGTTGAGAAACTCGTCCCGGCAGCTGCCAACCTCGGGTAGAATATCGTCTATATGGAAAATCTCATCACCCTTACAGTCAACTCGACCCATTTTTTCCTGATCGACTGCCAGGGCGGGAAGCTGCTGGTGGACGCTGGTTGGGAGTTAGCTCAATTCACCGGCCAGATGAAGTCCTATCAGCTGCCCTTCTCCGAGATCCGCTACGTGATGTTCACCCACCACCACCCCGACCACGCCGGTCTCGTACAGAATATCAAGGATCTCAGCGGAGCCAGGCTGATCATCCACGAAAAACAGATCCCCTTCCTCGAAAATCTGCGCGCCTATTTCAAGAAAAAAGGCGGGTACCTTCCTATCCGCGTCGAAAAAAACGACCTGATCAGTCCCAGCCGGGCAGTCCTGCAGTCCATCGGCTTGCGCGGCGAGATCATCGAGACCCCGGGCCACAGCGACGACAGCATCTCGCTGGTGCTGGACAGCGGCAGCGCCTTTATCGGCGACCTGCCCGCCCCGGATTACGTCGCCCCGGAAAATTACTCGCTGGTCCATGCCAGTTGGCATGCTCTCCTCTCCCGCGGCGTGCAGACTTTTTACCACAGCCACACTCCTCCCATCCCCGCCGAACGGATCAGAAAATTGTTATCCTGAAAAAAATATAGTTTTCTCAGCGTCCTCCGTTTTTCAGCGCACTCTGTGTCCCAAGTTTTTATCTCAATATTCATTCTGACCTGTTCATTCTAAAGCAGGTAACGTTCACCCTGCGGCAGTATAATATAGACATAATAGATCATTTTATTCCGAGTCATTCGACCGATCGAATACCGGTAAGCACTAAGGAGGAAACAGATGAACGACGAGTACCAGAAACCACCGGATGATGTGTTGCGGAAGCAGCTCACCCCCTTGCAGTACCGGGTTACCCAGCATGAGGGCACCGAGCCCGCTTTCCAGAACGAGTATTGGGATAACAAACACCCGGGGATTTATGTCGACATTGTCTCCGGGGAGCCGCTGTTCAGCTCGCTGGACAAGTACGACTCGGGCACCGGCTGGCCGAGTTTTACAAAGCCGTTGGATGAGGAGAACATCAAGATCCGCGAGGACCGCAATTTGTTCATGTCTCGCACGGAAGTGCGCTCGGAGCACGGCGATTCGCACCTGGGTCACGTCTTCGACGACGGCCCCCGTCCCACCGGCCTGCGCTACTGCATGAATTCAGCTTCCCTGCGCTTTATCCCCGTGGAGAAATTGGAGGAGGAAGGCTACGGGCAGTACCTGGCGCTGTTCAAGGATCAATAATATCCCTCGCCCAGATCTCATAACAGGCATCCCGCCCTGCTGGAGAAAGGCTCTCCGCGTCGAAATTTAGAGGGTTGAAGACAGCCGTCCGGTAGTAATTCTGGAACCCGTCCTGCGCTTGTATCCCTCGATTTTCCCAACTCAAGGCATCATCGCAATGAATAACCACATAATCCGGGTCCAGGGCAGCCAGGTAATCATAAGCATCGTTGAACCCCTTTTTCTTCAGCTCGACTACAGCCGGGGTGATCAGCCCGACCTCGTCCAGCATCACCCGCTGAGCGTAGAAGCCCACGTAACCGAGCGGCTCCAGCTGGACGGTGGCTCCCGGCGGCGTGTTCTGGTTGAGCCACATCCCCACCGCTTTGAGGCTGCCCTCGTGTCTGTACAGCTGGGCCTCACGCAGAACCCGGGCCTGCCAGGTTGCAGAGTGGGTGATCACGCCCAGAGTCAGCATGACTGCCGCCACTACAACGCCTGATTTTCCCCAGCGCGCGCCCCTCCCCGAGCGCACCCACTCCCAACCGGCCCCAAACCCCATCCCCGCCAGTACCAACACCACCCAGGTGAGCGGCACAAAATAGCGCGTAGAGAACACCGCCCGCGTCACGACCAGCCGTGCAGTTTCGAGCACAAGAAACGCGGGCAGCGCCGCCAACCAAGGCACGCGCCGTATCCGCAGCCCCTGCCAGACCGCCAACCCGAGCATCCCGGTTGAGAAAATCTCGCTGAGCGTGGTCATGCTAAAGCTGCCGCGGAAAGGTCGCAGCCCGTTCAGAAGATCGCTCCAGATGTTCGCCAGCGGCAGCTGTCCGGATAGGGCGTGGAAAACCCATTTTGCCGTGATGGTATGCGGTACAGGCGAACCAAACACCCACCAGGCATACCCGACCCAGGGCAGGTACACCAGGGACGCAGCCACAGCCATGCGCATCGTGCCGCGCCTGTCCCTCAAAAACATCAACAGTACCAGGACCGCCGGCCAAACCAGCGTATCCACTCGTACCCACAAGAGCAAACCGCACACCACCCCTGCTGCGACCGGCCGGCCGCGCGCCGCTGCCCACCAGGCCGCGGCCATTCCTGCCAGCGCCAGGGACTGTTCCAATCCGCTGGTATCGATCGCTACCAGCCGCGGAGTCAGCGCCAGAAGCAGCAGCACCGCAGCCCGCGAAACCCGCCCGACTTGCAGCGCGGTCAGCGCGTACCAGGTAAAGATAAAGGTGATCACCACCGCCGCCATCCCGAAAACCCGCGCCCCGCTGACCATGTCCGCACCGGTCAATTTAAACCACCCGGCCAGCAGCAGGGTCAGCAGCGGCGTGGTAGTCCCGTAGATCGGCTGCCCGCTGTTATGCGCGAACCCCTGCCCGCTGGCCAACTGCCGGGCAAACTGGAAGGTGATAAAGGCATCCTCTTCGGTGTAGTTGCACAGCAGCATCCACCCGACGCGAACGCCCACCGCCAGGACAATCAGGAGAACGAGCCATGCCCAGTCAGGCAGCGATGTCAGCGTTTTCTTCAGCATGGTTTCGGTTCCCCTTAGATTATTGAGACAGCCGGGATAGGTTGGATGAGTCAATTATAAGATCATTTGCGTAGGAGCGTAACTCGCCAACCCATCCAGCAATCGTGAAGCTCTCCAGAAATTAAGGGTTGACTTAGAACGTTTTTTCTGTTATCCTATGTGCAACTTATTAGTTGCACATAGGAGGAAAATGACGATGGAACGATTAATGGTCGAGCGCAGCATCTGGATTGCCGCTTCCCGCGAACAGGTGTGGAAGGCTATTACCCACCCGGATCAAATCGCGCAGTGGCTTGTCCCCAACTTACCCGGTGTTTTGATGAAGAATGACGCTAATGGCAAGATCACCGTACACCTGGGCGAAATGGGTGTTGATTTTGTGATCCTCGAAGCGGATGAAGAGCTGCACCAGGCGACCATCCACAGCTTGCCCGACCGGTTGATTGCCGTGACCTATACTCTCAATGATGAAAAAGGCGGCACGCAGGTCACAGTCGCGCTGACCGGGTTTGAATCGCTGCCAGAGGGTGCGCGCGAGGACCGTCTCGCTCAAGGTGGACCGGCCTGGGAGAAGGCCCTCCAGAACTTGAAAAACCATGTCGATGGCGCCGAGCTGGCTTTCCCACAGGCGTTTGTTGGCCCATTATTCGGCTACTGGAGAGAGACCCGGAAAACGGTCGCGATCGAGCGCAGTATCTGGATCGCCGCGCCCCGCGAACGGGTCTGGCGCGCCATAACGGATCCGAAGCAGATCCAACAATGGTTTTCGCCAGCCACCCCGTGGGAATTGTCGGCGCTCGAAGTGGGTGGCAGGCTCTACGTGTACGACGCGGAAAATGACACCGAGATGTACACCCAGACGATCGAGCTGGTCGACCCTCCCCATCGGCTGGTCACCCGCAGCGTGGCAGAACCGCCGGATACCATGGTTCAAGATACCATGTATACCCTGGTTGAAGAAAATGGCGGCACGCGTCTGACGCTGACCTATTCAGGCTACGAGCAAGAGCTCGACGATACGCGTTGGAGCCACATGGAGGAGAACTCCTTCGGCTTCGGTATGATGCTTCAGAACACCAAAGCCTTTATTGAAGGCGAGGCCCTACCTTTTCCAGGGGGATTTTAAACCTGAGCCCGGGGTTAGGCGCCATTTACCTTTACAAAAGACCTCCGAACAGAATTACATTCGGAGGTCAGATCTTACCGTTTGGGGTGGCTGATGGGGGTCGAACCCACAACCCTCGCATCCACAGTGCGATGCTCTGCCATTGAGCTACAGCCACCGTATCGGCTGAATATTTTATCACGTTCCCGCGGGAGTGGCAAGCATTTGCTGCACTGTCTCCACCAGCGCGTCGCGCGCAACCGTCACCTGCTCGTGCCGCGCCAGATCCTTGACCGTCACCTGCCCGGCGGCTTCCTCGTCCGGGCCGGCCAGCACCACGATGCGCGCCCCGATCTTGTCTGCATATTTGAGCTGTTTGGGCAGCTTGACTGCTTCATTAAAGCTGGTCACGTTTAGCCCGGCTTCGCGCAGACGCGTGGCCATTGCCAGCGCGTTGACCACCCGGCTCTCATCGAAGACCGTTACCAGCACCGGCGCGGGAGAAGGCGCACCGGTTGGCATCAACCCGTACTTCTTCAATACCAGGCTGAGCATCACGTCGCCCATCGCGTAGCCCACCGCATTGACCGGCTGCCCGCCCACATCGCTCACCAGGTTGTCGTAGCGTCCGCCCCCGAGGATGGCTCGCCCGCCTTCTTCGCGCTCGCGCGCTTCGAAGACCGTCCCGGTATAATAGTCCAGCCCGCGGATCACCCCCGCCGCGAACTGCACGTAATCGCGCACGCCCAATGCGTCCAGGGCGGCAAAGAAGCGGCACAGCTCCGGCGATTTGCGCCATAATTCCGGGTCTTCCAGCATCCCCTTGAGCTGCTCGAGCTGTTCGCGGGTCAGCCCGCTCTCCAGCGCGTAGGCCTCCCAATCCTCGGGGCGCAGCTTATCGCGCCGGTCGATCAGGTGAAATATCTCGCCGCGTTTTTCCGCCGGCGCGTCCAGCGCCTGCACCTGCGCGTCCATCAGCCGCCGGTCATTAACCTGGATCACCACCTGGTTGGGGGTCAGTCCCAGCCGCCGGAAGAAGGTCGCGCAGATCCCCACCAGCTCCGCGTCCGCCTCGGGTGTGTCTGGCCCGATCAGATCGATATTCCATTGGAAGAACTCGCGCGTGCGCCCTTTCTGCGGGCGCTCGTAGCGCCAAAATGGACCAAACGACCACCAGCGTAGAGGAAAGACCAATTGTCCTTGCCGCTGCACCACCATGCGCGCCAGCGAGGGAGTCAGCTCCGGGCGCAGCGTGATCAGCTCGCCGCTGCGGTCCGGAAACACGAATGACTGTTCCTTGACCAGCTCTTCTCCCGACTTGGCCGCGTACAGGTCAATCTTTTCCAGGAACGGCCCGTCCCATTCCTGGTAACCAAATGCCTCAGAAACCTGGCGGATTTGCTGGTGCAGCCACACCCGCCCGGCCATCTCCTCCGGGTAAAAATCCCGCGTCCCCTTCACACTCGCAATCGTCGTCTTCATAGATGATTTCTCTTTAGAAATGAGTTAAAAAGCTCTCAACACAAAGATATTAATAAGAAATTATTTATATTTTTCCTTCGTTTTCTTTGACTCTTCGTGTTTAAGGTTCTCTTTGAGCCTTTGCGTTAAGCATTTTGAATACTGATTTTAACACAAAAGCCGGGTGAGGTTTAGCGGTCCAGACAATGATGGAAAACACTATCTTATCTCCGTCAATAATGTTAGAAATAACCTGGGAAACCTCCTCAATCACCCCTATCGGTGATAAACTTGGTCGAATTGTGAAAAAATTAACAGCCTCGCAAGGCATAAAACTGCATACCCCTTTCTTAAGGCACTCCGGTATGAATGTCGAAGATGTCCTCAATATTATTGATGGGAAACTCCTGACCCCCGCCGCCGACCTGACCGGCGAAATCAACGGAGGCTGTGGGGCCGATCTGATGAGCGATGTGCTGGCGTCCATCCAGCCGCAAGCCGTCCTGCTGACCGGCCTGTGCAACCCGCAGGTCGTGCGCACCGCCCTGATGGCGGACGTCACCGCCATCATCCTGGTGCGCGGTAAGAACCCGCCCCAGGAGACCATCGACCTGGCCGTCAGCGAAAACATCCCGCTGATCTCCTCTCCATATGGCATGTTCGAGCTGTGCGGGCGGCTGTACCAGTCCGGGATGCGCAGCCTGGAGATGCCGGTCAACACCGGCTGCGACGGCAACGCCTGAGCGGCGCCGCGCCTGGGGAACCCATGGAAAACCACGCGACTTCCAAAGGGAAAACGATTACCGATAAAGATGCGGAGAGCATTACCCGGGTTGAAGAACTCGCCTATGAGTTGAAAATCGAAGAGGTGATGTGCCGCACCCTCAAAACCGTTGCGCCGGACCTTAACATGCACACCGCCCTGGACCTCTTCCGCCAGATGCGCATATCCGGCGCGCCGGTGGTCGATGGAGATCGCCTGGTCGGTATCCTGAGTATCGAAGACCTGATCCGCTGCCTGCGCCGTGGAGATCTGGATACGACGGTGGATCATTACATGACCAGCCCGGTCATCACCATCCGCAGCCTGGATCCGGTCGTGGAAGCCCTCAAAGTCTTTGTCAATTCCAACATCGGCCGCCTGCCGGTGGTCAACGAAGCCGGCCAGCTGGTTGGTATCCTCACCAAGGGTGATGTCACCCGCGGCCTGCTCGAAGCCCTCGAGCGCGATTACCAGGTGGAAGAGATCCGCCGCTACCGCGCCAGTCATCTCTTCGAAGACATCGTCTCCGACCGCACCAGCCTGATCCTGCGCTACGATATCCGCCAGGGCGATTTCACACACGGTGGAGCCGCATCCAGCTATATCAAGCGCGCCCTGCTGCGCCTCGGCGCCACCCCGCAGATTGCCCGGCGCTGCGGGATTGCCGTGTACGAAGCCGAGATGAACCTGATCATCCACACCACCCGCGGCGGCGTCATCCGCGTCGAGATTGAGCCCCACCAGATCTCCATCGACGCCTATGATGAAGGCCCGGGGATCAAGGATATCGACCTGGCGATGAAGCCTGGTTTTTCGACCGCCACCGAAGAGATCCGCGAGCAGGGTTTTGGCGCGGGTATGGGGCTGGTTAACATCGCCCGCTGTGTCGACAATATGAAACTGGAATCGACGGTGGGTAAAGGTACCCGCCTTAAGATGCGTATTTATCTGCAAGACCAGGAAGCTTTTGGAGAACAGTATCCCCATGCTTAGGAGCCTGCATTCATGACCCTTCAAGAGATCATCGATCGCCTCGACCTCAAGCTGCTGACTGAACCCAAAGATTTTTCTTCCATCCACCCCACCAGCGGGTACATCTCGGACCTGTTGAGCTGCGTGATGTCTGGCGCCCGCCAGGGTGGCATCTGGGTCACCCTCCAGGCCCACACCAACATCATCGCCGTGGCGGCCCTGCTCGACCTGTCGGCCGTCATCATCACCGAAGACGCCCAGCCCGACCCGCAGGGGATTGTCAAAGCCAACGCCGAGGGCATCACCTTGCTCTCCACAGCTCTACCGTCTTTTGCCGTAGTTGGCCAGCTCTGGGAAATGGGACTGCGCCAGGAACCTTAACATTATGCGAAAGATGCGGGCGGAGCTTCACGTACACACGGTGCTCTCACCCTGCGCCGAGGTGGAGATGATCCCCCCGTTGATCGTCCAGGAAGCCCTGGAGCTTGGCCTGGAGCTGATCGCCATTACCGATCACAACGCGAGCGCCAATATCGCCGCCGTCCGCAAAGCGGCCGAGGGCACTCCCCTGACTGTCCTGCCCGGGATGGAGCTGCAGACCCGTGAAGAGGTCCACCTGCTGTGCCTGTTCGACACCCTGGAACAGATCGGGGAATGGCAGGCTCTGGTCAGCGCGGCCCTCCCGTCCATCCCCAACGACCCGGACCATTTTGGCGGGCAGTTCGTGGTGGACGAAACCGGGGATTTTATCCGCCATGAGGACCAGCTTCTGCTCGTCTCGGCCGACCTGGGTCTCGACGAAGCCATCCTCGAGGTGACCCGCCGCGGCGGGTTGGCCATTCCGGCTCACGTCAACCGGCGCGCGAACGGGCTGATCGCCAACCTGGGTTTCGTCCCTACCGGCGTGCCCATCGAAGCCCTGGAGATCTCCCGCCACCTCACCCCGGAACAGGCCTGCCGCCAGTTCCCCCAGCTCGCCTCTTTCCCGCTCATCCGCAGCGGCGACGCCCACCGCCTGTCCGAGCTGCTCGGCGTGAACGAGTTCACCATCCAGGCCCCCACCATCGCCGAGCTGCGCCTCGCCCTGGCCCACAAAGACGGCCGTTCTTACCGCATCCTGGCTTGATTTTAATGCGCGCCAGGCCGCAAAGCCGCAAAAAAACGGCTAGCATTTCTTACGAATTACGGATTACTACTCACTATTCACTATTCACCATTTACTGACTACTGATTACTTTTTCCATGACATTTGGTATTTACGGTTTTTCGCCACCCCGAGTAAACTATTTGTGGTTTAAATCACAAATTAGACCGATATCGACCTTGTTGGTATCGTAATTTGCAAAACTTTCGGAGCCGTACATGTTAAAAATCTTAGAACACATCCCCGAGAATGATCCGCTGGCCAAAGAGGATCAAAAAGCCCTCATCGATCAGATCATCTCCGAATACCGCGAAATCCCCGGCGCGACCATGGTCATCCTCAACGAGCTGCAGAGCCGGGTCGGGTTCGTCTCGGAGTCGATGCAGGCCTATGTCGCCCAACAGCTCAGGGTGCCCGCCAGCACAGTGCATGGGGTCGTTTCCTTTTATTCTTTCTTCACCACCCAGCCCCGCGGCAAACATACCATTAAATTCTGCCTGGGCACGGCCTGCTACGTGGGCGGTGTGGACCAGTTGATCGAAAAGGCTAAACAAACCCTGGGGATCGAGCCGGGTCAGACCACCAAAGACGGCCTGGTCACCTTCGAAATCTGCCGCTGCGTTGGAGCATGCAGCCAGGCCCCGGTCATCGTCGTGGACGAAGAGACCATGGGCCGCGTCAAACCATCCAGGATCCCCCAGGTCCTGAAAAGATTGAACGAGATCGAGTAGGGAGAACCGGTGAGAGAGCTGGCCCTTCACCTTTTGGATATCGCCGAGAACAGCCTGGCGGCTGGCGCTCGCAATATTTCCATTACGGTCGAGGAAAGCCTGGCCGCCGACCGGCTGCGCATGTCCGTCGAGGATGACGGTGCGGGGATGGACGCCGGAATGGTAGCGCGGGTGATCGATCCCTTTGTCACCAGCCGCACCACCCGCAAGGTAGGCCTGGGTATCCCGCTCCTCAAAGCCGCCGCCGAAGCCTGCCAGGGAGGTCTCACCATCTGCTCCACCCTCGGAAAAGGCACCCGCCTGGACGTTGATTTCCAGCGCAGCCATATCGACCGCATGCCGCTGGGCGACCTGGCTGCCACCTTCCTGACCCTGTGCGCCACCGCCCCCGACATCCATTGGGTGTTCTGCTACCGGGTGGACCAGGCGGAATTCATCTACGACGACGCGCCGATTAAAGCCGAGTTAGTTGATATCCCCCTCACTGAGCCGTCTGTGCTCGCCCTGGTGCGGGGTTTGTTGGAAGAAGGCATCGCATCCATCCAGCCGGCGTCTGCCGAGCTAAGCTGGAATTGATGTTAGATTGATCTTAAAACAATAACAATTCATCTGGATTATCAGGAGGAACTGATATGCCTACCGTCAAAACACTTGAAGACCTGAAGAAACTCCGCGAAGAAGCCCTCGAAAAACGCCGGGTAAAGGCCGCCGAAGGCCAGGCCCAGATCATCGTGGGCATGGGCACCTGCGGCATCGCCGCCGGCGCTCGAGATGCCATGAAGGCCATCCTCGACACCATCGAGAGCGACAACCTGAGCGGGATCCTGGTCACCCAGACCGGCTGCATTGGCCTGTGCGAAAAAGAGCCCATCGTCCAGGTAGTCGTCGGCGAAAACGACAAGGTTACCTACGGTAAGGTCACCCCCGAAATCGCCCGCCGTATCGTAAAAGAGCACGTGGTCGGCGGCGCCGCAGTCAAAGAGAACGTCATCCCGGCATAGTTACTATTCACCATCATTACCATCCATTACGGTTGGAATTTATAGGATGTTCGCATGAAGTATTATCGCTCCCACGTTCTGGTCTGTGCCGATCCTGAGTGTTTGCACAAAGGAGCGCACGACGTCCTGGACAGCCTGCAAGACGAACTGGTTGCCCAGGGATTGAATGATGAAGTCCAGGTCCTGGAAACCTCGCGCCTGGGCGGCTGCAGCAACGGCCCCGAGATCATGGTGTACCCGGAGGGCGTCAACTATACCGGCCTGACACCGGATGACATGCCCTACCTGGTGGAAGAGCACTTCCTCAAAGGCCGTACGGTTCAGAAATTTATTACTCAAACCGCCAGTTTTGTGGATGAGGAGCTCGGCGCGCCGAAAGCCAAAGAAGTGCGCGTGGTTCTGCGCAACTGCGGCAAAATCGATCCTGAAAATATCGAGGATTATATTGCCGAGGATGGTTACCTTGCCCTCGCAAAGGTGCTCACCGAGATGACCCCCGAAAAGGTCATCGATGAGATCATCGCCTCCGGCCTGCGCGGCCGAGGCGGGGCGGGTTTCTCGGCCGGCAAAAAATGGTCGCTGGCTCGCGTGGTCAACGAGACCCCCAAGTATTTGACCTGCAACGCCGATGAAGGCGATCCCGGCGCGTTTATGAACCGCCGCGTCCTCGAAGGCGATCCCCATTCGGTCCTGGAAGGCATGATCATCGCCGCATACTGCGTCGGGGCTTCCCGCGGTTATGTGTACTGCCGAGCCGAATACCCCATCGCCGTACGCACCCTCAACATCGCCATCCAGCAGGCGCGCGCCCTGGGTCTCCTGGGCGAGAATATCCTCGGCACCGGTTTCTCCTTCGACCTGGAAGTCCGTAAAGGCGCCGGCGCCTTTGTGTGCGGCGAAGAGACCGCCCTGATCGCTTCGATCGAGGGCAAACGCGGCGAGCCGCGCCCCCGCCCGCCTTTCCCGGCTCAAAAAGGCCTGTGGAACAAGCCTACCAACAACAATAACGTCGAGACCTACGCCAATGTCCCGCAGATCATCCTCAAAGGCGCGTCCTGGTACGCCAGCATGGGCACCGAGCTGAGTAAAGGCACCAAGACCTTTGCCATCGCCGGGGATGTCAAGAATACGGGCCTGATCGAAGTGCCCCTCGGGATTACCATCCGCGAGATCGTTTACGATGTCGGCGGTGGGATCAAGGACGACAAGGGTTTCAAAGCCGTCCAGATCGGCGGCCCCATGGGCGGTTGTCTCCCAGCCCAGCACCTTGACCTGCCCGTCGATTATGCCTCCCTCCTCAGCGCGGGAGCCATGATGGGCTCCGGGGGTCTGGTCGTGATGGACGATGAGACCTGTATGGTCGATATCGCTCGTTACTTTATGGACTTTACCCAGGATGAAAGCTGCGGTAAATGCACCCCCTGCCGGGTGGGCAACCGCCGCATCCTGGAGATCCTCGAGCGCATTTGCAAAGGCCAGGGCCGCGATGGCGACATCGAAACCCTCGAATACCTGTGCCAGGAGATCATTGCCACCAGCCTGTGCGGGCTGGGCCAGGGCGCTCCCAACCCGGTCGTCAGCACCCTCAAGTACTTCCTCGATGAATACAAGGCCCACATTTACGAGAAGCGCTGCCCGGCCAAAGTCTGCAAGGCCCTCATCCGTTACGATATCGAAGAAAACGTGTGCACCGGCTGCACCGTCTGCGCGCGCAACTGCCCGGTCAATGCCATCACCGGCGAGCGCCGCAAAACTCACGTGATCGATCCGGATACTTGTATCCGCTGCGGGATCTGTATGCAGGTGTGTAATTTCAACGCGGTTCTAGTGAGCTAATCCTACAAAACGAATGCTCCCCCGGGATCTCAAGTCCTGGGAACGGCGGGTCCGCGAGCCGCCGGGAGCTGTATCAAGGAAATCAGGAGGATTTGCATGACCATAGGGGTAACAAACCGAGATGATGTTCTGAATGCAGTTGACTCCGCCATGGAGCGCTACGGCGCATCCCGCGACGAGTTGATCCCGATCCTCAACTACCTCAACCACGCGTTAGGCTACCTGCCCGCGGAAGCCCTGGAAGAGGTCAGCCGCCGCATGCGCGTGCCAAAAAGCCAGCTCTTCTCTGTAGCCAGCTTCTACCGCATGTTCTCCACTAAACCGCGCGGCCGGCATGTGGTCCAGTTCTGCGAGAGTGCCCCATGCCATGTGGTCGGGGGGCGGCAGGTCTGGCAGGCCCTCCAGGAAGCGCTCAACCTCAAATCGGGCGAAACCAGCCCGGATGGGAAATGGTCCCTGGTCACCACCAGCTGCCTGGGGGTGTGTGGGGTAGGTCCGGTCATCCTGATCGATGACGATATATATGGGAACGTCGCCCCGGATCAGCTTACCGATATCCTGGCCCGCTACGCCTAAAGGAGAAATACATGAAACCCGTCCGTTCAATGGTTCTGGTTTCCAGCGACCCCGACAGCATTCAGCACGGCGCTTTGCAAGTCTATGAGGCTCTGCAGAAGGAGCTCAAGGCATTCGACCTGGAGAATGAAATTTCCCTCAGCATGGTCGGGGATATCGGCCGCCATGATGCTGCTCCAATGGTCATCGTCTACCCCGAAGCCGTGATCTACGGCCCGGTTTGCCCCGAAGACGTCCACTTCCTGGTCGAAGAACACCTGTATAAAGGGCGTATCGCCGCCGGCTTGCAGGCCAGCACCCGCGAGCTGACCGGGCGCATCGCCTGGCTCTCCGCTCGCAAAGGCACCTTGCCCGCCGAGCAGCGCATCGTTCTCGAGCGCGCCGGAGTCATCGACCCCGACCAGATCAATGATTACATCATCCACGACGGTTACCTGGCCCTTGGAAAAGCCCTCACCGGGCTCACCCCGGTCCAGGTGATCGATGAAATCGATAAATCCGGGCTGAAAGGCCGCGGCGGCGCCGGTTTCCCCACCGGCAGCAAGTGGCGCTTCGTTTCGAAAGCTCGCGGCAGCCAGAAGTACGTCATCTGCAATGCGGATGAAAGCGAGCCCGGTACTTTCAAAGACCGCCTGATCCTCGAAGGCGACCCGCATAGTATCATTGAAGCCATGACCCTGGCCGCATACGCGGTCGGCGCTTCCGAAGGATACATCTATATCCGCGGTGAGTACGAGCTGGCTCAGCAGCGTCTGCACACGGCGATCCAGCAGGCTAAAGAGTTTGGCTTTCTGGGCGAGCACATCTTCGGCAGCGATTTCAGCTTCGAGATCCACGTACATTCCGGTGCAGGCGCTTATATCTGCGGTGAAGAAACGGCTTTGATCGAGTCGATCGAAGGCAAGCGCGGCGAGCCCCGCGCCCGTCCTCCTTATCCTACCACCCACGGGCTGTGGGGTAAACCCACCCTGGTCAATAACGTCGAGACCCTCGCCAATATCCCGCCTATTCTGCGCAATGGAGGCGACTGGTACCGTAAATTCGGAACTCCCTCCAGCCCGGGCACCAAAGTCTACACCATCCTGGGCAACGTCAACGTCACCGGGCTGATCGAAGTCCCCATGGGCATCACCATGCGCGAGGTGATCGCAATCTATGCCAGGGGCATGAAAGACGGTAAGACCTTCAAGCTGGCCCAGACCGGCGGCTCCAGCGGCTCGATCGTCCCCGCCGTTCTCCAGGACACCCCCATGGATTTCGACTCCTTCAATAAGTCAGGCGTTTCCCTGGGCTCTGGCGCACTGCTGATCTGCGATGAAGATACCTGCGTGATCGACCTGGCGCGTGTCCTGCTCAACTTCTTCCGCGTCGAGAGCTGCGGCAAATGCAACCCCTGCCGCATCGGCAACCAGCGCGCCTACGAGATCCTTACCAATATTTCCGAGGGCACTGGAACGCTGCGCGATCTCGACGACCTGCAGAACATCAGCGACCAGCTTTACCAGTTATCCAACTGTGGTCTTGGCCAGACGGCTGGCACCCCCATCCGCGATGTCCTCAAACATTTCCGGGCAGAAGTCGAAGCGCATATCCGCCTCAAAGTCTGCCCGACTGGTGTCTGCCCGATGAGCGGTCGCCGCTCGGGAGCCCACTAGAAAGAATCGTCACATCTAAGAAGAACGAGAGAGGTTGATAATGGTCAACATTACGATTGATGGCAAGCAAATTGAAGTTCCGGATGGGACGACCGTCCTCCAGGCGGCCCGCACGGCGGGTATCCATATCCCCACCCTGTGCGATCATCCCCATCTCACTCCCTACGGCGGCTGCCGCCTGTGCCTGGTCGAAGTCGAAGGCGCGCGCGTACCCCAGCCTTCCTGCACCCTCCCCGCGGGCAACAATATGGTCGTGCGCACCGATACCCCAAAGATCCGCGATGCGCGCAAATTCGTCCTCACCCTTATCTTTAGCGAGCGCAACCACTTCTGCATGTACTGCCAGAAAAGCGGCGGAGACTGCGAGCTCCAGAACTGCGCTTATGCCGAGGGTATGACCCATTGGTCCCTCCCGCCCAACTGGCAACCCTTCGCGGTGGATGCTTCTCATCCCTATTATGTGATGGATCAGAACCGCTGTATCCTCTGCCGCCGCTGCGTCCGCGCTTGCGCGGAGCTGGTTGGTAATTTCACCCTGGGTTTCGAAGAGCGCGGCGCGAACAGCCTACTCGTCGCCGACCTG
>Ga0105104_10001147_pt1 | contig 20101 bp, 20 predicted proteins | sample PPLLaktember2015_3_FD_87034 | JGI IMG/M metagenome (GOLD analysis project Ga0105104, IMG submission 87034) | Freshwater sediment microbial communities from Prairie Pothole Lake near Jamestown, North Dakota, USA - PPLs Lake P7 Core (6) Depth... | ecosystem: Environmental > Aquatic > Freshwater >... | reverse complement strand
GAATCATCTTCTACTTCATGTCCGACGGCCGCGTGGACTTCCGCGACTTAGTCAGAAAAATCGCGCAGGAATACCAGACCAGGATTGAAATGCGGCAAATCGGCTCGCGCGACGAGGCGAAGCTATTAGGCGACGTCGAAAGCTGCGGGCAAAGATGCTGCTGCAGCCGGTTCCTCAAATCGCTAAAGCCCGTCAATATGAGAATGGCCAAACTTCAAAAAGCGACGCTGGACCCGTCGAAAATTTCCGGTTACTGCGGCCGGCTGAAATGCTGCCTGCGATACGAAGACCAGATTTACACCGAACTCAAACACCTTATGCCCCCCCGGAGCACAAGGGTCAAAACCAAGCTCGGCCCGGGCAAGGTCATCGATTACCAGGTTCTCGCCCAGCTTCTCGTTATCGAGCTTGATAACGGAACAAGGACCACGGTGCCAAGGGCCGAAGCCGAGATAATCTCGCAGTCGCCGCACGGCAATGCGCCCGAAAAACCGGCCACAGACATAGCTCCGGAAAGAGCCATAGAACCCGCCTCTGACGACCCCCCGGACAGACTCATAGACAGCCCCCCTGACAATCCCATAGATAGCGCCACAGACAGCGATTCGGACGATACAAACCAGAATGAGCCGCCAATTCCTTAAGGAAACTATGCCTCGCAAAATCGTTGTTACCTCAGCCCTGCCTTACGCGAACGGCCCGATTCATATAGGCCACCTCGTCGAGTATCTTCAGACCGATATCTGGGTGCGGTTCCAGAAAATGACGGGCAATGACTGTCTTTACTTCTGCGCCGACGACACTCACGGCACGGCCATTATGATTAGCGCCCAGAAACAGGGTATCAGCCCCGAACAGCTTATCGACAACGTCCACAAGGAGCACCTGGCTGACTTTACGCGATTTTCCGTGGAGTTCGACAATTACTACTCCACCCATTCGCCTGAAAACCGAAATTTCAGCGAGCTAATCTTCAACCGGCTCAACAAGGCAGGGGCAATCTCAAAACAAAATATCGACCAGGCCTGGTGCCCGAAATGCAATATGGCGCTGCCCGACAGGTTCATCCGGGGAACGTGCCCCAAATGCAAGGCCGAGGACCAGTATGGCGATTCCTGCGAGGTATGCGGCTCAACCTATCAGCCGACGGACCTGATAAATCCCCGCTGCGCAAACTGCGGAACAACCCCCGTCCTGCACCAATCCGAACATTACTTCTTCAAGCTGATAAACTACGAAAGGCAGTTGCGAGACCTCATCGCCGCCGGCTTCACCCAGCAATCCACCACAAACAAATTAGACGAATGGTTCAACTCGGGCCTCAAGGACTGGGACATCACCCGCGACGGCCCATACTTCGGATTCAAAATCCCCGGCGAGGAAAACAAATACTTCTACGTATGGCTTGACGCCCCCATCGGTTATATGGCATCGGCCAAAAACTACTGCGACAAAAACAATCTCGACTTCGACATCATCTGGAACAGCCCCGATTATGAGCTTTACCACTTCATCGGCAAAGACATTATGTATTTCCACGCACTGTTTTGGCCCGCGATGCTGATGGGTGCGGGTTTCAAAACGCCAAACAAACTATTCATCCACGGCTTCCTCACCGTTAACGGCCAGAAGATGAGCAAATCGCGCGGCACGTTCATAATGGCCGCAACATATCTCAACCACCTCGACCCCGAATACCTGCGCTATTACTACGCGAGCAAACTTTCAGGCGGCATCGACGATATCGACCTGAGCATCGACGATTTCGTAGGCAAGACCAACTCCGACCTCGTCGGCAAATTCGCCAATCTCGCCTCTCGCGCAGCCCCTATGCTCAAATCCAAACTCGGCGGTAAATTAGGCAAGCTCGATGAACAGGGAGCGAAACTCATCGAAACCTTAGCAGCAGCAAGCGACGAGATTATCAAAAACTACGAGAACCTCAATTACGCCGCCGCTATACGAACTATCGTCGGCTTGGGGGATTTGGCTGACCGCTACGTCGAGCAAAACCAGCCTTGGACCGTCATCAAAACCGACCCCGAAAAAGCCCGCGCGACACTGACCGCCGCCCTTAACGCCATCCGAATCCTGACGATTTACCTCAAGCCCGTCCTTCCCCGTTTCGCTGAAAAAATCGAACGGCTGTTAGGCATCGGCAAACTGACCTTCGCCGACTTGAAAACCACGCTGGAGGAGCGTAATATCAACGACTTCGAGCGTCTATTCGAACGTGTCGATAAAAAACAGGTTGACGCGATGATTGATGAAAGCAAAGGAGAGAAAAAAGCTATGACCACGGATATGCCAGCAGCACCAGTTCCGGCAACCGAACCATTCAAGCCCGAGTGTACAATCGAGGATTTCGCCAAAATCGACCTGCGAATCGCACAGGTCATAAAGGCAGAACACGTCGAAGGCGCCGATAAGCTTTTACGATTGCAGCTCGACGTAGGCGGCATCCAGAAAACCGTGATGGCTGGAATCGCACAGGGTTACGCGCCGGAAGCGCTGACAGGCAAAATCGTCATATTCTTCGCAAACCTCAAACCGAGGCAGATGCGTTTCGGTCTGTCTGAAGGAATGATTCTCGCCTCGGGCTCGGGCGGAAAAGACATCTTTGTACTCACCGCCGACCCCGGCGCAACCCCGGGAAAGAAAGTAAGCTGATTTATATGAGCGATAAACGGTCACTTGAGGAAATTTCGATGCAGGACGGACGATACAACCCCAAGGCCGTGCGGTTCGTCTATGAAGGCCTCGGCTATACCGTCCGCAAAATCACAGGTGAGCAGGGCCACGTAACTGGGCAATTGCTCTGCGAAGGGCTTCGTCAGCTTGCCGCCGAAAAATGGGGACGCCTGGCGATGATGGTCCTCGAAAACTGGCAGGTCAAATCCACAAGGGATTTCGGCGAAATCGTCTGGCTGCTCATCAGGAACGAGTGGATGAAGGCCCAGCCAACCGACTCAATCGACGATTTTAACGATGTTTACGACTTCAAAACCGCCCTTAAAGACCGCGTGTTTTGATTGACAATCCCCCATGTAAATGGTATGATATTATAAACAAAATTGTAGTCGTTCGATTTGGAGAGGATAGGCGATGCGCCTGGTGGTAAAACAAGGTGAACGCACAATCAACGAATTTCACTTCGACAAGGGGCCTATTTACATCGGCAGGCACTCCAACAGCCAGGTCTTCCTGCCCGACAAGGTCGTTTCCCGCCAGCACGCCGTAATTTACAACACAAAAGACGGCCAGTGGGTCGTCGAGGACCTCGATAGCGCCAACAAAACCTACCTCAACGACAACGAAATTCACAAGGCCGAAGTCAAAACAGGCGACCTCATCCGCATCTCCGACTTCAATATCGAGGTCAGCTTCGAAACGACCTCGACCCCCGACCCCGGCGAGACCGTAGAGCTTGAAGAAGCCCCCGCCACACTGGCTACCGGGCCTCAAATTATTATCAGGAAACTCGGCGCGGAAAAAGCCCCCGCCATCAGGTTCCAGGCCGAACGCGCAACCGATTTCCTGCGGGCTATCGACGAGCTTAAAAAAACCGACCACCTCGACAAAGCTTTGCTTGCTATGCTTGAGCTGGTCTCAAGGCAGTTCAAAACATACGAGGTCTGGGGCGCCGTCAGGCCCAAAATCGACGGTCCTATGGTCTCGCACGCCGGAAGAAACAGAAGCGGCCTGACTGTCGAACAGGCCACCCTCGAATTCGGCGACAAAATCGGCGAGGCCATCGACAAAAAGCAGTTTATGCTCTTCATTTTCACGCGGGACCTTTCCATGCAGAAGGAAACGCAGATTCGCTCAGTCATTATCGCCCCGCTGCTCACGCCATCCGGCTGCTTCGGAGTGCTTTACGCCAACAATACCTTCCGAGACGACCACTACAACCTCGGCGACCTCGACTACCTTATGCTCTTAGGTCTCCACGCCGCCTCGGTCGTCGCCAAATTGCCGGCGTGATAAAAAAGGGGTCAGGAGCCTTTTCTCATTGCCCTGCTATAGGTTTAATCCTTACAGGAATTTGGTAATACCCCTATTGCCGCAGGTTTCCCGGCGTGTTTACAATTGCAAAATATGATTACCGTTCGTCAACCCGATAGTATTTATAAGGCACAGGGCGAAATTGAAAACGGCACGTTTTCAGGCAAATGGCATTTCTCGTTCGATGATTACTACGACGACGAATATGCCCGATTCGGCAACCTGCGTGTTTTTAACGACGACACCCTTTCGCCCGGCGCCGTATGGCCTTTGCATCCGCACCATGAAATTGAAGTGGTAACTTATTGCGCCGAAGGCGAATTTCGCCACGCCGACGAGCACGGCAAAGGCGGCATCCTTAAAAAGGGCTGGGTCCAGCATACGACCGTTGGAAGCGGCATGTGGCATTCGGAAATCAATAACCGAAAAGATGCTCCTATGAGATTCATCCAGTTGTGGTTTATACCTTCAAAGCCCGGCTTAAAACCCTCAGTCGAACAAAGGCAGGTGGAAAAAACCGAAAGGACAAACAAACTATTGCTACTTGTCTCGAATAAAAACCCCGACGCCCTCAAGATGTTTTCCGACGCCGATGTCTATTCCTGTTTTCTTCAAAAAGATAAGATTATCAGGCACTCATTGCAACCGGGTCGCGGCGCTTATCTTTATATCCTCGAAGCCGGCCCAGTCTCCATCAACAACAAAATCATCCCGACTCTCGGAGCGGCAAAAATCATCGACGAAAATCAGTTTATCCTGACCGCCCAAAACGACGCCGAATTACTGCTAATCGACACGGCCTTGTAAATAGAATCTATTTTTTGGTAGGGCGGGGCTTGCCCCGCCGAACTGAAAACACCGCCTACGTCCTCGTCAAACTCCCGGCCTGATGAATTTTTATGTAAATGAGCAATATGTTATTCTGCTCTCCAATCCCATTTATCATGAGTTGCTTTAATTTCTACTATTTCTGATTCTTGAAAAGGAATGTCCTTGTAGCCGCGAACCTTCGTGATATACCCCGAATCAATTACTACTTGGTCAAATTTCCTGCCATCCTGCAAAATCACTGAAACAACATAATAACCCATACCTGTTTCAGGCTGGGCCAAAAGAACCGGAGCCCATTTTTCAGACAATTGAATAAATGACATACTCGATTCTCCTATAGAAAAAGTGTCAGGAATCCTTTTCTTCAGAAAACAGTTTTGCTAATCGATGGTCTTTGATTGCTACACGACCATAGTCCACATCGATATGAATATTCCTGCACTTGCAAGAGATACTATCTGCCGGCAGCGACGATATCACATCGCCGCACTTCGTGCATTCATAGTACAGATCTTTACCCGCTGGATATCCCTTTTGTGGGTCAAATGACTGGTATGTCCTTTTCTTCTCTATCTTTGCCATAAATATCTCCATGGAGAAAGGCGTTTTTGGCAAATTGCCAAGTTTTCCGCCATCAGACCTGTGCCAAAAGCACTACATAATTTTTGCCATAGTATTTCGCGCACTTGGGGCAGGTCGTGTAGAAAAAGTAAAGTTTCTTAAGAGTTTTTCCCTGTTTGCGAACGTAATCAGTCATCTGATTTATCCACTGGCGGACGTTTTTATATGGCCCTTCGAATACCTGGCTCAGGAATGTCCCTGAAATCCTCACCATTTCCGCCCCCGGCACATCTTTACTTACCGCGATATAAATATCCGCGCCCCAAAGCGATTTTTCATCGCTCAGCATCAATGGCTCAGGCGGCAGGGCTTCTGCCTTGGCAATCATTTCCATATTCCGCATCATTACCTTTCCCATATTAAGCGGTATATGAAAAAAGCTTGTTACGTGGTCTTTTACGAACAGTTTGTCCTTAAACATTACCTCTTTTTTGTCCCACGGCCCCGGCACAAACCTCGGGCAGCACCCCGTCTCCGAATTCTCATATAACTTATCCATGTTTTTCTCCTTAAAATTTAGCCCCTCAATTTATTGAGGGGTTGCTCTTATTTAATAATTTTTATCAACTCACCTAACCTATCGCCTGCGAGGAATAAAATCGATAAGCCGGCGATAATCCACATCGTCGGCTTGACTTCTCGCATCTTGCCGGCGGCCGATTTTATAAGCACAAATGAAATAAACCCGAACGCGAGACCTGTGCTGATACTGTAACTCAAGGCAATCATCACGATAATAATAAAGGCCGGGAACGCCTCCTCGATATTTCTGAAGTCAATCCCGCGAATCTCCTTCATCATAAATAGGCCCACCATAAGCAGGGCAGGCGCCGTCGCGTATTCTGGCACCACGCCCACCATCGGCGCAAAAAGTATCGCCAGTAAGAATAACGCCCCCGTAACAACCGACGTCAATCCTGACCTGCCCCCCTGCTCGATACCCGCTGCTGATTCGATATACGCCGTAGTAGTCGATGTCCCGAACGCCGCGCCAATCATTCCGGCAAGGGCATCTATCGCCAGTAACCTGTCTAAGCCCTTAATCTTGCCGTGGTTATCGACCATTTTGGCCTGATGACAGCACGCGACCAACGTGCCGATACCGTCGAACATACTCATAAACATCAAGCTCAACACGCTTCCCAAAACGCCCCATTTCAAGGCGCCTAAAATATCCAGGTGAAGCGCAATCGGCCTGATATCCACGCTGAACGATACCCATTTCGTCGGCCAGTCAACGAATCCGAAGGTAATCGCCATCAGCGTCGAAAAAACTATCCCGATAAGAAGCGAACCCTTTATCCCCCTCATCTCGAAAAACAGCATAAACAATAAGCCCGCCAATCCTATGAGCGTTTTCGCCCCCAATGGCCCCGCCGATACTAAGGTCGCCTCATTGTGAACTATGATGTGAAGATTGACTAAGCCGATAAACGTTATGAATAGTCCTATGCCTACCGATATCGCTGAAATTATCCCAGGCGGTATCGCCTCAACTAATTTCTTGCGAAGCCCAATCAATGTAAGCAATAAAAACAACAATCCCGAAACAAACACCGCCCCCAGCGCCGTCTCCCAGCTTAGTTTGTTATTGAGCACCAGCGTATATGTGAAAAAGGCATTCAGCCCCATCCCCGGCGCCATCGCAATCGGCGCCTTGCCGAATACGCCCGCGATAATCGTCGAAATGGCCGTCACGATGCACGTCACCGCCACAAGGGCGTTTTTGTCCATCCCGGCCTTACCCAGCATCGCGGGATTTACAAAAATGATATACGCCATCGTCAAAAACGTCGTCACCCCCGCCACTACCTCCGTCTTGACGCTCGTCCCTCGCGCCTTCAGCTCAAAATAATCGCCTATCATTTCAAATCCTTTCTATGAGTTGACACTCAAGGCGCAAATATCTTCTCGCAGCATTTAAAGCTCGATAATCAGCCATTTACCGTCGTTATCCTGTGCAAAGTGAACCGGGAAAGCAGCCATCCCGTCATCCTGCTCTGTAACCATTTCATAATACAGCATATTACCCAGCTCCGAATCGAAATATATTTTGCCTAAACCGTTTGCATAGTCGCCCAGATGTGTCCCAATTTGTTCAAATATTTTTCCATATTTTTCTTTAAGCTCGTCAGACATCAATGAAAGAGCCGTCTTTGTATCTTTTTTAAGAAGTGCCGCTCTGAATCGTTCAAATGTCGCCTTAGGCGTCTTTGCCGGGTCCTCAAATACCGGAAGCTCCGGATTGTTCTTTTCATCCTCTTCCATAGCCGTGTATCTCAGTTGCATCGCCGCCTCCTCACCGGCCAGAACCTTGGAAAAATCCCCAGCTTTATCATCCCCCGCGGCATCTTTGCTTTCCTTCTGCCATTTCTTCCATTTATTAATTACTGATTTTTCCTCGGTATCCGTCAGACTTCTCATACTTTTCCCGTCGGCAAAATCCTGCCCTGTGATTTCCCTCAAAGCCGCGTTAGCCACCGACCTGCTGTTCCTGCTCTTTGATTCCAGGGTTGCTATCATTATCGGTATGCCGCTGCGGTCGCCAAATAAATGTAACGTAATCGCCGCCTGCCGTCTTACGTAAATGTCCGGGTGATAAAGCATTGGCTTAACTGCCTCAACCGCGGATTTGTCTCCTATCTTTGACAATAAATGCATAGTGGTCTCATACAGACCTGCCTTTTGACCTTTAATGCTCAAAAACTTCACTAAGTAAGGAGCAGCAGATTTGTCCTTACTTTCAAACAACTTGTTTAATATCTCCCACTTTTCCTTATCGCTCACGCTGCTTGATAAAAGTTTTGAAAGCGATTCCGTCGCAAACGTCTGTTGTGAATTAGTTTTTGGGCCTGAAGATTTGGGCGTCTCATTGGGCTTCTGCCCGTAAGCACAAAAAGAAACAAAACTAACCGTAAGCATAACCAAAATTAATGTCTGACGCATATTCCTGACTCCTTTAATTTAACAGCATCACTCCCTTTTAGTTCAATATCCATCAATTCCCTATTACCGCTTGTACTGCTTTGGCCTGAGTTTCCAAAAGCTCCGCCATTTTGCACACTACCGCCGCCGCGTTTTCGATAGCTATATTTTGAAAAGTATTCACGTCCGCCGCTGCCTTCTCATCTGCCGAGTCGCTTATCCCGCGTATAACTATAAATGGAATCCCCCGCTGATAACAAATCTGCGCTATCGCCGCCCCTTCCATTTCAACAGCGTCTGCGCCGAGATTCTTTATTAGCTCTTCCTTTTTCTTCGATGAGGTTATAAAAGTATCCCCTGTAACTATCACTCCTTTCTTTACTTTCGCCGGCCCATGTAACCCTTTAAGCGAAACCTCGCCCGCCGCCTTTTCAGCGATTTTAATCAAATTTGCGTCCGCGATAAAAAATATCGGATTAGCTTCTCCCGTAAGCCGATTCCCGGCTACTCCTCTTGTGATACCGTCATCTGACCACAATCCCAAATCGTGCTGCGCGCATCTTTCTCCGATTACCACATCGCCGACGCTCACTTGGGGACTTATTCCTCCCGCGATTCCGCTTACTATCACCGCGTCTGGTCGGTAATGCTCTATCAGAAGCGTCGTCGTCATCGCCGCGTTTACTTTCCCAACCCCTGTCCACGTAACTACGACGTCTCTGCCATTCAATCTCCCCTTCACGAATCCGATTCCCTCAATACTGCCCTGCTGCCTCTGTTCCAGCTTCTCCTGAATCGGCTTCGCCTCAGCGCCAAAAGCACTCAATATCAGTGTTACATTCTTTTGCCTGCCGGAACCGATGCCCTCTTTTGGTCCGCCGCAAGAGGCAAATAAAAGTAAACCGCTTAATATAACCGCCCCGGCAATTCTTTCCCTCATTTTTTCTACGCGCATACCCTAAACTCCTTTATAAAAAGTATGTGCCTTAACCGCCGCGGGATTACATACCGGGCGGTTTGTATTTTGTGGCAGAATCGTCCAGAACAAGCAACCAGTCGTTTCCTCTGCCGGGTTCCCCTGGCGGGTCGAATTCTATGTTGCCGGAATTATCGAACTCGCCAATTTTTGACGATTCGCCGTTTCGCGGATTATACCACCAGGCATTGACAGTTTTACCGGAAATTTTCCCCAATTCTACCTTAAACGACTTGCCATACGGGCTGTATATGAACGCGTAATCCTCACCCCGCGTCGCCTCGATATGGTCCGGGCCGGCGGTCTGCCCTTCGGCTATAAGCGATAAATCGGGAACACGGGCCGTCATCGGCCTCGATTCCATCAGCCGTCGCAAATTTATCATCTGGCAGGCACCCGACAAATCGAGCGAGTCATACCAATTCTTCCGTGCTTTTAAACTCGGGCTGCGACCCGGGGCATACATTTGCCAGATACTATTACAGCCGTAAGTAACGCCGTGACCGCCGGCAAACACGCTCCAGTAAACGGCCTGCCTCACGTCAACATCATCGAACCAGCCGGTCTTGCCGTCCCTGTGAAATCCGACCGGCATATCCTCGTACCTTAGCTCACCGTCAAGGCAGGGTTTTATCGGCTCTTTGTTATAATCCTTTCGAATCATCAGGTAATTCGGCGCATCCTTGTCCGCGTGCCCCGACTGGCACATATTAAAATTGAGCCAGTCCTTTTTATGGAACCACCCGGAAGACGATTGACCGCCTTGTGGATGAAACGTCATAAGATGATTTTTGTCAACCGATTTTACGCCCTCGGCAATCGCATTCAAAATGGCAAAGTTGTTACCGTCTACCGGCCGGTCGCCGCCGTTTATCCAGATGATATTGACCTTGTCCTTATAGCGATTTCCTATCCACCGGCCGTAAATCCTCGCGTTATTAGTATCGAATATCACCGGCCCGGCGCCCCATTTTTTATCAATCTTGTCTCCCCACGTCGGCAATAAGCCAATATAAATTCCTTTTTCCGCTGCCCTGTCTATTACCCAGTCAACGTGGTCCCAGTAATCATTTTCAGCCCCATCCTTAACGTCCGGCCTGTTCGGGTCATACTGCCCGCCCGTCTTCAGCAAAGGCCGATGTCCGTATGCGTTTGGTATTTCCAATCCATTAAGCTCAGCCAGCGCAACCGCCTGAACAACCGTAAAACCCTTCGCTCTTCGATTTTCAAGATACCGCTCTGCTTCTTCGCGATTCAATCGATGAAACAATTCCCACGCCGTATCCCCCATATAGAAAAAAGCCGTCCCGTTCTCGTGCTCAAGAAAACGCTTATTTTCCGATACCTTCAGCCCCCCGTGCCCGAAATCAACCGATGCTCCCGAGCTAATCCTCTCCTTGCCAGAGCATCCATAGCCCCCAAGCAGGATAACGACAAGAATTATTTCCGCCGTAAACCTTTTCATTATTTGCCCCTGATATTGCGAGCGAGAGGAGTCGAACCTCCACGGGCTTTCACCCACAGGGTCCTAAGCCCTGCGCGTATGCCAGTTCCGCCACGCTCGCCAAAAGTTTTACCGCTGAGCACGCCGAGACCGCAGAGTTTTTATATTTTATTTTCTCTGCGTTCTCAGCGGTCTCCGCGGTGAGATTATTCTTTATCGCTCTCTGCCTCCGCAATTTTCTCAATCCTTTTCTCCGCTTCCTGCAGAATCTTCCTGCAGTGCTTTATCAGCGCCATTCCCTTTTCATACTGCTGTAAACTGTCGCCAAGCGTAATCTCGCCCTGCTCGATTTTGCCGACAATCCCCGTCAGCTCCTTTATCGCCTGCTCGAACGTCAGTTTGTCTAAATCGGTTTTTATTTCTTCTTTCGCCATTGCTTTACCCAATAATTCGTGTTAATTCGTGCTAATTCGTGTCCTGAGAAATTCCTTTGGAATTTCCAAGACTAAACCCCGGAAATCTTTCAGATTTCTCGGGGGTTATTCGTGGTTCTTTTTACTTATTTATAACCTTGCTTTCAACCAAATTCTCCGCCAGCTCCGTCACCAAGGTATCCCCAATCTGCACTTCCGAGGCATTTTTCAAAACCGCGCCAGTCTGCTTAAGTGTCGTTATCGAATAACCCCTTTTCAAAACAGCCCTCGGATTCATGCCCGCCAGCCGGTTCTCATAAGCCGTAACCTGCGTTCCAGCCCTGTTTAACATAGCCGATACCGCCGCATTTGCCCTGCTTCTCATCTCATTTATCTCGACCATTTTCCTGCCAATCAACCGATGCGGCTCAATCCTGACCACCTGCTCATAAAATCCATTCAGCCGCTCCTTCGCCTCCGTTATCATAACCCCAATCAATTCATCAAGGCTGCTTCCCGTCTCATCCAATTGCTGCTGGCGGTTTCGCACCTGCAAAATCGGGTTGCGAAACGCGGCGCTGGCGCATATCGTCTGCAATCTTTGTTCCGTAAGTTCGATAACCGATTCTATATCGCCCGTCAGCCGGCTTTGGGCCGCCGATAACTTTTCCAGCACCTCCCGCGCATCAGGCACCGCCTCATTACCCGCCTTTGTAGGTGTGGATGCACGTTTGTCCGCAACCAAATCAGCTATCGTCGTATCAACCTCGTGACCCACCGCGCTTATAATCGGTATCTTCGAATCGTAAATCGCCCGCGCCAACACCTCCTCATTGAACGCCCACAAATCCTCTAACGACCCGCCGCCCCTGCCCACAATTAAAACATCGAGTTTCAATTTATCGTTTCGGCGATTCACATCCCGTATTGCCGCCGCGATTTTTCCCGCCGCCCCCTCACCCTGCACCGGCACAGGGTAAAAACACAACGTAACACAGGGCCACCTGTCAAATACACTTTTTACAATATCGCCATACGCCGCACCCGATTCGCTCGTCAATATCCCAATCCTCTCAGGATACTTAGGCAAAGGCCTTTTATGCGCCTCATCGAACAATCCCTGTTCCGAAAGCCGCTTGACCATCTGCTCAAAAGCCAATTGCAGCGAACCCTTCCCCGCCGGATCCATTCTCTCAACGTAAAACTGGTATTTCCCCTGCGGCTCGTAAACATCGATGTTGCCCGTTGCGAATATCGCAAGCCCGTTCTCCGGCCGGAACTTCACTTTCTTGAAACTGCTCCCCCACATCACGCATGGCAATACCGACCCCTCATCCTTCAGTGAAAAATAGCAATGCCCGCTCGAATGCAGCTTCCAGTCGCTAATCTGCCCCATAACCGTCAGCCGGCCGGGCATGCCGCTCTCTAACACCGTCTTTATCAGCGTATTTACCTGGCTGACCGTATATATTTTCAACTTCTCGTTTGCCATCGTGCCGGATTATACCCCCTCCCCGCGCAAAACAAAAGCCGCAGGATTATTCACCCAGCGGCCTTCTCTCTCTCACTTATTCAATACTTTTATTTTCGCCGTCTCAACATCATCGCACCTAATCCCAGCAGTGCCATGCTTATCGGCTCCGGCACCTGATGAACCACCTGTGTATCCAATAATTCAAAATTGCCGTCATATAATCCCATCGTAACATCCCCCAGCCCTTCGCAGTGGAAAGTAATATTATCAATCAACTGCCCCATATATGGCGGGTCTGGGGTCATATCCATATAAGCGAGAGCAACGACTGGCGTATTAAGTCCCGGGACGGAGTCCCAGTAAAGAGAAGGCACAATCGGTGAGCCGGGCGGAATTACAACATTATCAATATCAAATGAGCCGAGACCGCCTGCCTGAATACCAAGGTAGTATTGCCCATTTTCGACTGCTCCATCACTCACAAGACCAATTGATAATGTGCTGTTCGGCGTCAGGTAAATATCTTCCACCGGGTCAGCAACCCCTCCAACCGTAATAGGCATAGCGGCGTTCGCGCAAACAGTGATTGATAAAACCGATATGAGAACCAATATGTGTCTCATTTCTCTGCCTCCACCTTAAATTTTTCACCCTTCTCGTTCGGCAAGCTACTCTCGCTTGCCATTGTCTATGATTTTACACTCCCCGCTCCAATTTTGTCAAGCAAAATCCGATAAACAAAATAATCCTTATCTACTTGCAAATAAAGGGCTTACGTGCCTACTGCTGCTCAATCCGTTTGCGGTAAAGCTTTGTCTCAAGCGGCTTCTGCCAGCCCGTCCAGTTCGCGTCCCCCGGCTCACCCTCAATCAGCTTGGCAACCTGGTTCATTTTCGCGTCAAGGTCATCGATATAATAAACCATAAACGCCTCCGCCGTCGCAGGCAGCTTGGGCGAACCGAAATCGTGCTCGCCATGATGCGCCAAAACAATATGCCCAAGCGTATCAAGATCCGCCTCGTCTATCGGCGACTCCTTCCCCGCAAGCGCGTCCGCCTTTTTATGCATCATTACAAATGTCTTTGTGATATGCCCTATCAACTGCCCCGAATCCGTATATGAAAACGCCGTATCGAACGCAAGCTCCTCGGTCTTGCCCATATCGTGAATGAATATCCCGCCTAACACCAAATCCCCCTGCACCTGCGGATACAATGGCAATATCGCCGACGCCACACGCAGCATGTTCCACGTATGCTCCAAAAGCCCGCCAATGCAGTCATGGTGCATCGACATCCCGCCCGGGCATCTGCAAAACCTCTCCATCAGCTTCTCATCGCCTAAAAATTCATCCATCAAAAGCTTCAACTGCTTGTTCTTTATCCCCCCCACCATCTTTTTGACCTCCGCGAACATCTTTTCGACGTCCTTGTCGGTATGGGCAAGATAATCATCAATCTTCAGCTTGCTCCCGTCAACCACCGTCGCGCTGTTAATCACTACCTGCATCTGGTTCTGATAGACCTCGCTCCTCCCCTTAATCCGCGCAAATCCCGGCTTAGGCAATTCCTTATACATCGCCTCGCTCGCCTGCCAGACCCGCCCGTTCAATTGCCCGCTCTTATCCGCCAGAAACATCGCGATATACAAATCCCCCCGCGACGTGCTCCGCAATATCGGCTCCTTGACCAGATACACATCATCCACCACTTCCCCCGGTGCTATCTCGCTTATAAATTTATGCGCCATTACTTATTCCTTTATATTTTACCGCAGAGACCGCGGAGCTTTTAGCGGAGTCTCGTTTCGACGAGGCAAAGGACGCGGAGATAACAATATAAAATAATCTCAGCGGTCTCAGCGTTCTCCGCGGTGAATCTTTCCTCCCGATTATGCTTCTTCCCCCATCGTTTATCAATCGAAAAATAGGTGTTGTCCGCAGGACGCCTTATTGCGGGCAGAGATTGGCCGCTGAATGGCTTACCGAAAACCCGTTAGTAAGCTTAGAGACCGATACTGACGTCGATATTTACGACCTGAAGCTTTTCTGTAACGCCTGGCTTGAAGAACAATAGCCAAAGATAACATTGAGATTATAAAGCAAAAACAGTGTAAATCTGTGCCGCAGGTCAGTGTCTAAAATTTCTGAGTTAATCTGTGTCTTAGCTTTTGAGCATTGGCTTATATACCATCGTTACTTCTTAGGGGTGTAATTTTTTACATCTCCCCATGTCGCAATGATAACCTTAACAAGGTCTTTGTTGTCTGGCTGTTGGTCAGGAACGGCCCCAACCGCGGCCGCATCGGTCCAATCCACACCGGCCCATGCCAATGTCCGTTTGTCTTCCCATCTCCAGAACTCAGCATGCCCGTCAGCAAAGCTGAAGTTAGACCCTTTGACGTGAGGCGCCTGCGGCTTATCTATCCACGTCCAACTCCCTCCAGCTACATCATGTATTACCATAAAAGCGTCTGAACTCGGATTACCCTCCTCAATAAACACAATCCTTTCCTGTGCCTTTTTGATTTGCCCCAGGTTAGTCATTACTTGCCCTTCTCCGCCAAAGTAATCTCCTAATCCCGGCCAATGCGCATTCATCGATTCGACTATGGACCAAGTCCGATGAAAATCCCTTCTTGCCTCCGTACAGCGGTAAACCTTATCTTCTTTAAGATACGGCCAAAGCGCCCCTTCTTTCATTTTGTCCACTCTTTGTTGGTAATTTAATATAGCTAACCCTCCATAATTGACAATTGGATTCCAGTTCCAGTCATAACCGTTTATTGCCGGTGTAGGAAAACCTGAACACCAAAATCGTTCAAAACCTTGATAAGGTAACCCCCCTAAGGGAGGCCAAGGGGCCTTACCGCCGTTAACAATTTTGCCGTCGTATGTCTCAGCGTATGCCTGCCATGCTAATTGAAGTTGCCTCGTATGGGCCAGACACGCTGCGCGTTTTCCCTGCCTCCTGACCTTCGTCAACGCAGGCAATAAAATCCCCATCAATAGCGCAATTATCGCTATCACTATCAATAGTTCGATTAAAGTGAATCCGAAGATTTGCTTCCTTGTCCGGCTGCTGTTTTTCATTCACATACTCCCACTTGCCCCTGCACGTCTTTGGCAGGGGTCTATTTTGACGGGTGCGGTATGACCAAACACTGTTTTTATCTTACCAAATCGCCCGCCAAAAAACAACCCCAAATCCCTTGCAATATTCGCGTTTTTGGGCTATATATCTGGCACTTATGATTCTTGTCCGCTTGTTGCGGGTGGCTAAAAATCTTTAACAAAATCTGTGTAATCTGTGTAATCCGCGATTAAAAAATGCGATACTCACGAATGTTGATACCGACGGTCAAGGAAGCCCCTTCCGATGCCGAAATTCCAAGTCATAAACTGATGCTCCGCGCGGGGCTAATGCGAAAGCTCGCCAGCGGAACATACACCTACCTGCCTCTCGGCTGGCGATGCCTGCTCAAGGTCATCGGTATCGTCCGCGACGAGATGAATAAGGCGGGCGCTCAGGAAATCCTTATGCCCTGCGTCCAGCCCATCGAGCTTTGGCAGCAGACAGGCCGCGACGTCGATTACGGCCCGACTATGGCCCATTTCCAGGACCGCCACGGCCGCCAAAACGTCCTCGCCCCCACCGCCGAAGAAGTCGTTACAAGCGTCGCCGCAGGCGAAATCAAATCCTATAAGCAGCTCCCCATCAACCTCTACCAGATAAGTTTCAAATTCCGCGACGAGTTCCGCCCGCGTTTCGGCGTCCTCCGCAGCCGAGAATTCATTATGAAAGACGCCTACAGCTTCCACGCCGACGAAAAATCCTTAGATACCGAATACTGGAGTATGTACGAGACCTACAAGCGCATCTTCAAACGCTGCGGCCTCGATTACGTCATCGTCGAAGCCGAAACAGGCGAAATGGGCGGTTCCGGCTCGCACCAGTTCACCATCCCCTGCCCCTCCGGCGAAGATATTATCGTCTATACCGAAGACGGTTCCTACGCCGCCAACATCGAAAAAGCCGCCGTCGACCCCCTTCCGAAAACCGATCCACGAGCCACGGAGCCACCAGTTCTCGTTCACACCCCCAACGTCGGCTCTATCGAAGCGGTATGCGCTTTTCTGAAAACAACGCCGCAGGAAATGATAAAAACACTTATCTTTTCAGTAGGTGATGATACTGTCGTAGTGCTTGTTCGCGGCGACCATGAGCTTAATCCTGAAAAATTCACTCAGGTCCTCGGCGGCAAACATAATGAGCTGGCAAAACCGGAGGTCATCGAACGAATAACCGGCGCAAAAGTGGGTTTTGCCGGCCCGATGGGATTAGCCGAGAAAGCTTCAAAACTGATTATCGACTATGCGGTAGCAGTTATGGCATCCGGGATTACAGGTGCGAATAAAACTGATTACCACGTCAAAAATATCGTGCCGGGGAAGGATTTTCCGCTATTCGGCGATAATATCATCATGGCCGACATCCGCAATGCTGTCGAAGGCGATACACATAAAAGCAAAAAGCTTCTCTTCAAGCACGGTATCGAAGTTGGCCAGGTCTTCAAACTCGGCACCAAATACTCTGTTAAACTGGGCTGCAATTTCCTCGACGACTCCGGCAAAGCAAACCCCTGTCTTATGGGTTGCTATGGCATAGGCATCAACCGCATCGTCGCCTCCGCTATCGAAGCCGCCAACGACGCTAACGGCATAATCTTTCCCATTTCAATCGCCCCCTTCGAGGTCATTGTCGTTTCCCTTAATCAGGATGACGCCGAAGTCGCATCTACCGCCGAGAAAATCTACAATGACCTTAAAACCAGCGGTATCGAGGTCTTATTGGATGACCGCGACGAGCGCGCCGGCGTCAAATTCAAAGACGCCGACCTCATCGGCATACCAGTTAGAATAACCGTCGGCAAAAAAGCCCTCCTGACAGGCAGTGTCGAGCTGAAACTCCGCACCGACCCCAAACCGACATTGATTCCAGTCGACACCGCCGTCGCCAAAACCCTCGAACTCGTAAATTCCCTTAAAGATAAAATCAACTCTTAACAATAACTTAAAACTCAAAACTTAAAACTCAAAACTTTTTTATGTGGGAACTGAATAATCCAAAACCCACGAAGTTGATTATCGGCATTCTCGCCGCCGATGAGAACGCTCTCGCCGAGGCCGTCAGGGCCATCAGCGCTCGCTTCGGCATAATCGACTTTGCCAGCGATATCTGGCCCTTCACCCAGACCGACTATTATAAAGACGAAACAGGCCCCAATATCCTGCGACAGTTCGTCACTATCGAAAACCTCATCGACCCCGGCCAACTCGCCAAAATCAAACTCGCCACCAACAAAATCGAACAAAAATTGGCAAAAAGTTTAAAATCGCCCCGCCCCCGCCCCGTCAATCTCGACCCGGGCCTCATCGAACCCTCCAAACTGGTCCTGGCCACAACAAAAAACTACTCGCATCGCATCTACATAGGCCATAAAATGTTCGCTGAGGTAACATTGACGTATGATAAAGGCGACTGGCGACACTTTGACTACACCTACCCCGATTACCGCCAGCCCCATTACCTCGATTTCTTTACCCTTGTCCGTACCCGTTTACTGGAACAATTAAAACAATGTCATTAACACAACTTGCGATAATCCTGCTCGTCGCCTCATTCGCGGTCTCCGCAATCCTCACCTTTCTCGTCAAAAACCTCTCCGCACGCGCCGGCTTCGTCGCCCGCCCCACCGAAGACCGCTACCACCGCACCATCATCGCCCTCGGAGGCGGCATCGCCATCGTCACCACAATCCTCTCTTTCCTCGTACCTGGTATCCTGATTGTAAAATTCCTCATCGCCACAGGCCGTCTCTCCCTCGCCCAGTCCATATCCATCCATTCCGCCGGCTTTATCGAAAAAACAAACCAGCTCACAATCGTCATCTGCTGTATCTTCGCCCTGTTCTTCCTGGGCCTCTGGGACGACAAAAAACGCCTCGGCCCGTTTTTCAAGCTCATAATCCAGTTCGCCGTCGCCTTCGCAGCCGCCTTCTTCGCCGATATCCGCCTCGAATTGTTCATCCAGAGCAAGCTCCTCGCCTCGCTGCTCTCCTGCTTCTGGATTGTCCTCATTATCAACGTCTTTAACTTCCTCGATAATATGGATGGCGCCGCCGCCGGCATAGCCGTAATCGTCGCCTCAATCCTCCTCACCGCCGCCGTCGTCAGCGCCCAGGTCTTTATCAGCGCCCTTGCGGTTCTCTTCATCGGCACGCTCCTCGGCTTTCTCATCTTCAACTTCCCACCCGCCAAAATCTTTATGGGCGACGCCGGCTCCCTTCCCATCGGCTTTCTCCTGGCCGTCCTCACCCTCAAGACCACCTATTACCATCAGGCCTCCGCAAGCCACTGGTATCTCGTCCTCATCCCACTCATCTCTATGGCCGTCCCCCTCTACGATTTCGCCACCGTTACCATCCTTCGCATCAGCCAGGGCAAATCCCCCTTCGTCGGCGATACCCAGCATTTCTCCCATCGCCTCAGGCGCCTCGGCCTGTCCGATACCCAAACCGTCCTCACCCTGTATTTAGCAACACTCTGCACAGGCATCGGCGCAACCTTCCTTTATCAGGTCAACGAATACGGCGCCATCCTCATCTTCGTCCAAACCCTTATGGTCCTCGCCATTATCGCGATACTGGAGTCAACCCCACGAAATGGCGGATAAGTCAATCAAAACCGGTAACCCCGCCGATAAGGCATTATCCTTTTTAGATACCGCCCTCTTTATCATTACGCTTGTCGTCCTGGCACTACGCACCACCTTCACCGAGGCCCCCTCCCCACAATCAGCACCCATCCAGGCAGCCATCAACGATACCGTTTATTCCCTCTCGCTGTCGGGAATTTTGATATTCGCTTTCCTCCTGCGATTCCTCGTCCGCCTTTTCGCCGGCCGGCTTTCATTCAAAATTACCGCTATGAACCTCGGCCTTGCAATCCTTTTTATCGCCTTAATAGTCTCATCCTTCTATGCCTCCAACAAACGCTCCGCCATAACCTCTTCCCTGACGTTTCTCGCACCCCTCCTTATGACGTTCCTTCTCGCCCCTCTGCTCAACTCGAACGCCAAAATAAAAATCCTCCTCCTCGTCATAATCTCGCTCGGCATCGTCGCGACGTGGCAATCCGCCGAACAATACTTCGTCAGCAACAACATTATGCTCGAGCAGTATAAAAACGACCCCGAATCCATCCTCCAGCCCCTCAATATCCAGCCCGGCTCTCTCAACCACATGCTCCTCGAACACCGCCTGATCTCCAAAGACGTCCGCGCCTCCTTCACAACATCCAACTCCGCCGGCTCTTTCGCCATCCTCGCCTCATTCGCCGCGATTGCCCTCTT
>Ga0105104_10001146_pt1 | contig 20102 bp, 13 predicted proteins | sample PPLLaktember2015_3_FD_87034 | JGI IMG/M metagenome (GOLD analysis project Ga0105104, IMG submission 87034) | Freshwater sediment microbial communities from Prairie Pothole Lake near Jamestown, North Dakota, USA - PPLs Lake P7 Core (6) Depth... | ecosystem: Environmental > Aquatic > Freshwater >... | reverse complement strand
CGCGGCGGCGGTTGGGATTGTCATCCCTGGCTGCTGCGTTCTACAGGCCGTGCCGGATGCGATCCTACCAGGGGAAACGACTCCCTCGGATTTCGCGTCGCTGCCGCTGTAAATTCATTGGAATAACGGTTCCAGGTTGCAGGTTGTAGGTTGGGATTTTGTGCCGCATCGCGCCGTTTTTGTTTAACGTGCCTTCGGCACGGTTTGAATTATTAACGATTAATTGTTAAATATTTCGTAGGGGCGGAATCCAAATCCGCCCTGATTTTTATTATTCATCGTAGAAACGCTGCTCGCATCGTCTCTACGAATGACCAATAACAAAAAAAACACCTTTCGGGATACCCCTCACATAAAAAAAGTTTTTTTTTTCAACAAAACATTTGACTATTTTTTTTCAATTTGCTAAAACTAATTTGTAACTTTAACAAAAAGTAATTATTATTGAAAATAAAAAAAATAGGCAAAACTTTTAGGTAACCGGATGGGTTGTAATAATTATTATTTTGTCTGTGGAGTACCTTTACATTTAAAATCAGCCCCATACTTTTTTGCGCAAAACTATCGCAGACTGCCTGCATGGGGTTCTCATTTTAAAAACCGCAGCAAAGCCGCTCCCGGTTCATCACCCTTCGATCACCCTTTATCGCTTTACCCCGATTACCCGTTCAAGGATTTCGCTGCGAATAAGGTTCCAAATAAGTATACCCGGAGGATAGGAGTTTATCGAAATACATATAATAACAGCTTTAAAATGATTTTAATTACTTAAAATATAAGGAGGATGTCAACAATGGCACCGTTACTTACGGAGGATCAAAAAACGAAGTTTGAAAAACGCCTGGGGGAACTGGGAATGACAAAAGCGGATGTCGTCCCCGAAGCCAAACCGGGCGTTCCGCTTAAACCCAAAATGATCACGGTCCAAACCCTGGATGAGTTTAAAAAGCTCTTCGGGAACCCGGACAGCGATTATGACACCGGGAAGATGAAAGATCACCATGATTCGCTTCCCCCCCGGGATGATACCAAAACCCACCCGGTTTCCAAAGACATGGCGGGCGAAGACCGCCGAAATATCGATAAGGCCCTTAAAGCGTATATCCTGGGAGATTCGAAAAAATACGCATCCTACAAACCGGCCATAGAAGAATTACATTTCCCCATGGAAATTGCGGCTTATGCTGCAGATGACCTCACCATCTACAGCGACGAAACTTATCAAGCCCCGGCGGGATCCTATAATTGGGGAACCTTAACCATTTACAAGGATGGTGTGCTGTCATTTTTAGGCGACAGCAATGTTATTGTTCAACAAATGGTCTATAAAGATGAACGGAAAACAAGACCGTCATAAAGGAGAAGCACTATGAGTGACCCACAAGGAGCAACGATAATTAATGTTGGACCGAACGGAAAAGATTATCCCTATCCCCAACCTGACCAGGGTGTATATCAACCTCCTAAAGCAGCCCAGGGTACTCCGGCCCAGGATTCCGGGAAAAGCTGCGGTATCCCGGCAGGGCAAGGAAATAAAGGCGCCCAGGGTTATACCGGGTTTGCCGGCGGTAACGGAGAGAATGGGTATGGAGCCTACGATATTACATTAAATATCGCTGTGATGGAAGGGTTATATACACTCTATACTATCGGCGGTAATGGCGGTAAAGGAGGCGTAGGCGGTAAAGGAGGCAAAGGCCAAACCGGCGGCGACGGAGGAGCCGGCAGCGATCATTGCAGCCCAGGAGCCCAGGGCCCCGGCGGGAACGGCGGCGACGGCGGACCCGGAGGAAACGGAGGAAACGGCGGTGACGCCGGGAATATCTATGTCAATTATCAGTCCGGGACCCCTTCCTTTAACTGCCAAGCCGTAGGTGGAAACGGCGGAGAATCCGGCGACGGAGGCGAAGGCGGAGACCCCGGCGATGGTAATCCCCCAGGCTCCCAAGGTCAACAGGGCCCTAAAGGCTCTTATGGAACCAAAGGTAAAAATGGTCAAATCTACATCAATGGCCAACCTAATTCTTCAATCCTGTAAAATGCCCATTAGAGCATGGATTGATTAAGATTAAGAGAAAAATGGTTTTAAACCGATTTAATTACTTAAAAAAATAAGGAGGATGTCAACTATGGCACCAATACTTACAGAAGTACAAAAAACAAATTTTGAAAAACGGCTGGGAGAACTGGGAATGACAAAGGCGGATGTCGCCCCTGAAGCCAAACCCGGTGTTCCCCTAAAACCTAAAATGATCAAAATCCAAACCCTCGATGAGTTTAAAAGGCTTTTTGGGAACCCGGACAACGATTATGACAGCGGGAAGATGAAACACCACCATGAAACGCTGCCACCCTATGACAAAAACAAAATTCACATGGTATCCAAAGACATGGCGGGCGATGACCGGAAAAACATCGATAAGGCCCTTAAAGGATATGTGCTGGGAGATTCCAAACAATACGACACTTACAAACCCGCTATTGAAAAAATGCACTTTCCCATGGAAGTCGCAGCTTATGCAGCAGATGACCTGACTATCTACAGCGATGAAACGTTTCAAGCTCCTACCGGAACCCATAATTATGGGACCATAACCATTTACAAAGACGGCACACTAAAATTTTCAGGCGATAGTAATGTTGATGCCCAACAAATGACCTATATCGATCAACGGATGCTGAGACCGTAATAAAGGAGGAGAACTATGGGTGAATCATACGGAGCAAAAATAATAAACATTGGACCGAACGGAAAAGATTATACAGATCCTCAGCCGGATATGGGAGGATATCAACCCCCTAAAGCAGCACAGGGTACTCCTGCGGCGGATAACGGGAAAAGCTGCGGTACCGCTGCCGGGCCAGGAAATAACGGGGCCCAGGGTTATACCGGGTATGCCGGGGGTAACGGCACCGATGGGACCGCCGGCGGCGATATTACAATAAATATCGATACATTGAACGGCCTTTATGAACTGTCGACCACCGGGGGAAACGGCGGTTACGGCGGTAAAGGCGGTAAAGGCGGCAAAGGCCAGATCGGCGGCGACGGCGGAGCAGGCAGCTCTCATTGCAGCGCTGGCGCACAGGGCCAGGGCGGAAACGGCGGAACCGGCGGAGTCGGCGGAAACGGCGGGAAAGGCGGAAACGGCGGGCAAATCACTGTGAATTATAAATACGGAAGCCCTACCTTCCAATGCCTTGTATCTGCCGGGACCGGCGGAAACTACGGAGAAGGCGGCGAAGGCGGCGACTTCGGAGAGGGCAACCCAAACGGGACTAAAGGAGCTAAAGGAGCCTGGGGAACCCACGGCGCCAATGGAACAAACGGCCAAATCTACATTAATGGCCAGCAGCAGGTTAGCACCACCCCTCCAGGTCAATAAACACCCGGAGAAACAAAATGGCTAACCAATATTATATGATTAAAATTATAGGCAATAACGGCGCCGATATTACCGCCAAAGGCTCAGACGGAATCCCGGGAACCCCCTCCCCCAGCCCCAACGGAGACCCCGGCCAGGACCAAACCATCGATAACAAAAAAACCTGCAAAGTTCCCGCAACCAACGGCCATGACGGTGTTACCGGCGGTAATGCCCCTAATGACGCCCAAAACGGCGGCAACGGCGACAACTCCTATTCCCTGCTGATGAAATGCTCGGAGTTTACCGGCCCCACCTTCTCTCTCTTAAGCCAGGGCGGGAACGGCGGTAAAGGCGGCGACGGCGGCACAGGCGGTAAAGGCGGCGACGCCGGCAACGGAGGCCTACAATCCACCGCTTGCATGAAATCATATGGCGACTCCAAGGGCGGAATCGGCGGCTCCGGCGGCACTGGCGGTAAAGCAGGCAACGGCGGAAACGCCGGATCCGGCGGCAATATCACCATCACCTACGACGAAACCATGACTGCTCCCACCTGGAATTTACTTTCAAACCCAGGAAACCCCGGCTCCTACGGTACACCCGGTGCCGGTGGCGACCCCGGCCTCGGCGGCCTCCCCGGAAACGGAGATTTATCCAAACGAAATATCAGCGGATCAAAGGGCTCAGGCGGTGCCCCCGGCTCATACGGCAATCCGGGGGGAAAAGGCAATACCATCATTAATACAGCTTCTTCCCCTCAATACAAATTCGTCGTCGAGGTGTCCACCTAAAAGCATCCATCGCTGCATCCTGTCTCCTCCACCACACTGGGGGCTCTTTTCGAAAAAACCGCCCCCAGACCCCCGCAAAAGCCTTTGTTATTTTATATTGAAATTTGGAACGGGGATTCACTCTCATCAACCGGTGGAAAGACAACTTGTACGAGTAACTTTTACGGTATGCACGGGAGAACTCTATCGTTTTACCGCTAAGAAAAACACTATGAGTGTTTATATTTTAAAGGAGAATGAACCATGTCTATGGATTTTACAGGTAAATGGGCTTTTAAGGGCCAGGATGGCAATTATATCCTCCTGGATACATCTACCACCCAATTAAAAACAGGCCCCCAAAGCACCGATAAAAATGAAAACTTTAACGCCTACGGCACCAATACGGCATTTATATTCCAGGCCAACAACGGCAAATACGCCGAAACCAGCGGCGACGGCTACAAAGCAGACCTCGCACGGACCGGGAATATAAACTACTTCGCCCTCGAAAGCGCCGGCGGAAACTCCTACCGCATCGTGGACCTCGGCCCCGGCGGCACCGGGACCACTCAATACTATTTAAACTCCATCAACGGCTCCATCCAACGCATCGAAAAATCCACAAACCCACCGGCCACAACTCTATTCACCCAAACCATCGTCACCGTCGGCTATTCCCAATTTAAAAAAACCGGCTTCACTACAGCGAAACCCGATATGTCCTGGGTCTACCTCTCCGGCCTCGACCTCACCGGACCCGCTTACCAAACAACCGATTTCACCAACGCCGACCTCTCCAATGTCATCCTCACCGGGACCCGGATGCAAGCCTCCACTTTCACCAATACCAACCTCTCCGGCGCTACCATCAAAAATAGCGCGGACTTAACCGGCGCTAAACTGGTGGGCGCAAACCTGACCAACGCCGATATGTCCTACAGCTATTTGAATTCCACCACCCTCACCGGCGCCACTCTCACCGGCGCTAAAATGGTGAAAACCCAATTGAATAATGTCATTTATTCCTCTGCAACCTCGAAAACCACCGCTAAAAATGTCGATATGACCAACGCTTATTTATCCAATGCCGATTTCACAGCCGCAGACTTAACCGGCTCTATCTTAACCGGCGCTTCCATGAAAAACATCAACTTTATCGACACCAACCTCACCAACGTCACCATGAGCAACCCCGCACCCCCTGCCGCAGCCACCATCGACCTCAGCGATTCCAAAATCAGTTCGAAAACCTATTTCAACGGCACCAAGATGCGATACGTGGATTTGAGAAACCACGACTTGCAGAATAACGTGTTCACATACGCAGACCTCACCGGCTCCAAATTAGACAACACAAAACTCAATGGCGCAGAATTGAGTTACGCCACCCTGGACTACGCGACCCTCACCGGCAACATCCCCATGTTCGGTGCCAACCTCTCCAACGCCTCTTTAACCGGTGCAGACCTCACCGGCGCACAAATGGGGGCCATAAGCTTACTCTTTAGGGTTTCCAACGCAGACCAGGTCAATAGCTTTAAAACCGCACTGAATAATAATGATGTCGCAGCGGTCACCCAGGTTTTTAAAGACAACGGTGTAACCCTGGTAGGCGTTGTCACCATCACCGCTTCCACATATGCCCCCGGGAGCGTATGGGAAGTCAAAGACAGCCAAACCACTTACACCGTCCGACTGGAACAAGTCAACGGGGCGGACACCCTGGCCGTATACACAGCAGCAACAGCAGCCGTTCTGTCCAACGTTTTTCTAAAAGATGCCATATTGACATCCGCTAACCTCTATAACTGCCGCGGCGCCGGCGCGCAAATCTTCGGAACCGCTAAACTCGACGGCAACGCCATCCTCGAACGCGCCATATTCGACAACTCCAACATGGGAAACCTGAACCTCAAACAAGCCAAACTCTACGGCGTCATCCTCGATTACGCCACGTTGACCGGCGCTCAATTCGACGGCGCATTCCTGAAACCCGACGCCGGCGGCGGCCAGGCTTCTTTGAGCCATGCAAACCTCCAGGGCGCCAGTTTCACAGATACCCAACTCGACTACGCCATTTTTACCGATGCCGCAGTTTCCGTCGCCAGGACCGAAGGCTCCACCGACATCGACGGCGTATGGCTATTTAGCGATGCGGAAGATCAAAACATCATCTCCGAACTCAACCTCTGCGGCAACCCCGATCAACAACTCACCCTCGACCCTTTACTCAAACAATTCCTCACTGCCGGCCCCGTTCAAACCCAGGTGCGACAGGCCTTCGCAGATTATGGTATTACCCTCGGGACCAACGCCGTCTGCACCATTCTACTAAACGGCCCTTACTGGACCATCACCGACGGCTCAACCATCTACGACATCATCCAGGCTTGCGATAAAAAAACCTATACCCCCGCCCTCGGCGTTTCCAAAGAACCCGACCCTACCATGCTGTTCACTCTCCCATACTACCTGGAAGACGACCTGCAAAACGGCCCCGTCGATCAAGCCATAAGAGACGCATTCTTTGCAAAAGGCATTTCACTCGGCACCTCCGCTTATGTCACCGCTCTTCAAACTCCCACCGATTGGCAAATCATCGATACTCCCACCAGCTACTCCCTCTGGATCGGCCTGGACCCCTATTGCAACCTGTCGATCTCCGCTCGCCCCAGTATGCCCAACATCCTATCCCTCTTCAGCGAACATTCCATGCCCCTCACCTACCGCGCCACCGTCTATTTACCGGAAGCCGGACGGTGGGAACTCGATAACGACAGCAATAACCCCTACAACCCCGTTACCAATTACATCAAATTCAACATCTCCGACTCCACCGAAGATAAAGCCCTGGATATCTACGGCAGCATGCTCCGCATCCTCCAACTCAACCCCTCCGGCGAATCGGAATACAAAAACATCCGCTGCGACCAAACCGTCCTCCCTCAAAACCTCCTGAAAGATAACACCGTCTGCCCCAACAGCCAACGTACCCAGGTCAACATCCAACAAGGCCTCCCCTACAAAAAATGGATGCGCGCCCGGGTCTTACCCAAACCTCCCTATTGCATCCCCTCCGCAGACGGCATGTATTATTGCCCCCAAAAACCCCCCAGCCGCGAATTGTCCCAAAAAGAAAAAGATTATTTCGATGGCCTGAAACAAGCAAAACCCAAAACAAAATAATTACTTAAACCCCACTTTTTGTGGACCGGGATTTCATCCTTACCCGTTAGACGTTAGATGTTAAACAAGGATTTGAAAAAAAAGAAAATTAAAATTTTTAAACGATTAAGTTTAAAGGAGTAAAAGACAATGATTAAAACAGAAAATTTAACGATGCATTTCGAGCTGGGGCACCTCCCCCCCAACACTCGATTTTCACTGGTGACTACAGGAGGAAAACGTTTCAAATTGACCGCCTACAAAGACGCCCCGGGGAAAATGAATGAACACCGGAAAACCAACAAAGCCCTGGCCCTCATCCCCCAGGCACAGTTGGACCGGATTACCCACTTCGTCGAAGATGCGGAAATGTCGGCCAATACCGTCGGCATCAACCGCATCGAATACCCCCCCATCGGCAACCACCCACTCCCGGAAATCGCTGTTGCCTTCGTCCATATCCCTACTCAACAGAAGAAAGATGCCGTCCAACACTACCTCGGCCTATCCAAAAGCATCCCCCACCATATCGCCCTCGAACACTTCGGAGTTATGCCCGGATCCATCAACGCCGCCGATATCGAAGCAATCCACATCGCAGCCGACGACATCAAACCGCCCTACGAAACCGCCAGGACCCTCATTTACAGCCACCCCGAAATCGGCAGCATCAGCCCCACTGTCACCAAATACGTGTTCGACCATTATATCAATAAAAAAAGCACGTTCCAGGACCTCATCACCTATATCCAAAACCATCCGCCCGAATCCTCAAACCCCTGGTACCAACAAAAATACGCCTCCTGGATTAACCCCGATACCAAAAAAGAAGAACCCATCCCCGCCAACATGGATTTGACATACAAAGACGGCGGACAACCCAGTTGGCCCATCGTAAACGGCCAACCCCAAATCCCCCTGTATGACCTCACCGACCAGTACAGCACCACCGACAGCGGCGTATGCGGCGCTTCAACCCCTGCGGTTCAACAAGTCCTGAAAGCCACCAAAACCGACATGACTTTGAACGGCCAATTGTGGGCCAAACAGGACGGCGCCACTCAACGATCATTTAACGATGTGTCTCCCACCACCAAAGAATCCCGGCGGAGCTTCGCATCCAAAGCCCAAATCGCCCGCACCATGAAAGCAGATGTCGCCGAAGCTTCTAAAGGCTTCGCCCTGAAAAACACCACCTCCAGCTACGGCCTCTACCTCTATGACGATGAATTAACTTATGATTATACTTCCAAAAACCTCTCGTTCCCCGTTAAAAACTGGCCCGCACGCTACCTCGGCCTCTACGTGGAATTCTTCAGGCAAGACGGAACCCCCATTAAACGATCGGATATCCCCGGCTGGCAAGACGGCATGCCGGAATTTTTACGCTCCATGTTCGAAATCAGCGACACCAAGAACTACCTCGATTGGGTATCCTCCGGTAACATGGTCTTCGGCGTACCCGTTCCTCCCTTGACCAGTAAAACCGATGTCAAATTTCTATGGCCGCAAGAAGCATCGAAAGCCATCGTGTACCTCGGCGGCCTCGGCGTTGCCGAAGGTTTCAAAGATTGGGATACCGCTGTCGATATCATCGGCGTCCTCGGAACCGGCATCGCCTGCTACGGCGTCACTGCCCTCAGCATGGCCTTAACCGTCTATATCATCAACCCCTTCATGTGGGGATTGAAAGGCGACGCTAAATTCGGATTCTACGCCGTGTGCGGCGTTATCGGCGTCAGCGCCCTCTGCATCGGCGCCCTCGAATACAAAACCAGCATGGGCAAATACATCCTCTCCAAACTCGGCTCCATGGCTGTTAGTATTATTTTCGGAATCGCCGTTCAAAAAATCCTGGAACAAGCCTTCAAAAAAGCCCTCGAAGTCATTATCGCAGAAACCGTCGCGGAAATAACCACCCAACAAGCCCTGTCGCAGATTCCTTACGCCGGTTGGGCCCTCAAAATCGCCAGCATCGCCGCAGACATCGCAGCCCTGACCGCCACCACCGTCGAATGCCTCTGCTCCCCCGCTACTTACAAACTCGAAATCCTTCATACCCTCGACCTCACCGTTACCGTCAAACCCGATCCCACCCACGGCAGACCCGGCGAAGACCCCATTTGGCCTATGGTTGCCGACCACTACGTCATCCAGGTTAAATACCCCAAAGGCAATAAACAGGACGGCGGCACCACCTTCACCATGGCAGGCCCCATGCCCGGCAGCAAAACCGCCCCCATCGTCGTCACCTTCCAACATATCCCAGCCGGCGGCAAAATCGACGTCACCGCCAGCATCTACTCCGATACCAACTGGATCGCAGGCGCCTGGGAAAGCGGCTGGATCAACGCCGACCCCGACGCCTCCGACCAACTCGCTGTCGGCGGAAATATCAAGGAAAACCTCGTCCCCCTCACCTCCGATACCAAATACAGCCAAAAACAATGCGTCGCCTACAACGATACCCAAAAACACTTCTGGGAAATCACCAAATTCACCATCTCTTCCGAATTTTCCACTACCCTGGATAATAAAGTCGTCAGCCCCGAACTCAAACAAGCTTTCGCTTCCAATGGAAACAACCTCTCCGACAAAACCACCATCATCGTTGTTACCGCAGGCCAGGAATGGAACCTCATCGACACCTACTACGCGATCAATTATAATATCGTGAAAAAATTGATATTCAACAGCGACGGACAAGCCCAGTACGTACTGTCGGTCCAAAATAAAACCAACGAATGCCCCAAAATACCGGACGTCATCGAAGATTGCGGCTCCGACGGCCACCGCATGTGCGAACGCATGGACATCACCATCAATAACTTCGAATACACCCTGGGTTACGCGTGGCGCGCTTCCGGCCAAAACCTACCCCGCGATTACGGCACTGCTCCCGATAACGGCCAGATGTATACCATGCAAAGCATATCGACCCTCGGACAACCCCAGGATTACATCATCGAACCCTCCCGCGGATTCTCCAACCCCACTTATATCGCTTTCGACCAATTCGGCTTAATCGCCCTCTTTAATATGGGCGAAACCTACATGTCCGAACTCAATAAAGGCGGCGCAGTCCCCAGCGATATCAAAGCCGAATTCGCCAAATACCAGCAGCCCATCCCCGACGGTGCCGTTATCACCGTGCTTATCGTCAGCAGGGCCTGGGATATCGGCCTACCCAACCAGGACCCCCTGTACAGCCTCCGCTATAAAACCATAATCAAAGACGGCGCTTTCGTTAACGTCATTAATGTCTATTCCTACCCAGTCCCCTCCGTGGATAATTTTTACCTCGATTCCAGGACCTACTCCCCCACCAACCAACAATACTACTTACGCGGCATCATTTTCACCAAGGGCCAATCCACCTTCGAATACGACAGCAAGAAAAGCTGGGGATGCTTCATGGACGTCACCATTAAAGGACTGGCCGTTCACCCCCTCGGCTATGTCGTGGCAGCAGATTACGACAACCATAAATTACTCGCCCTCCGCCTCCCCGCAGAACCCGTTGACGACGATAAAGCCCCCTATGCCATGCCCCTCTCCGGCGAAGGACTCCGCGAAGGTTTAATGGATAAACCCGTCGCACTGACCATTACCGCTGACGGCAGAATCCTCATCCTGGAAGAAGGTAACCAACGCGTACAGGCTTTCGACGTCAAAGGAAACCCCGTCCCCTGCTTCACCGTCGGACAAACCCCCTTTGAATTGGATTCCAAGTTTATCCCGGAACTGGACAGCCAGCAAGCCCAACTCGACTTGATCCAGGCTTTCCAAACCCTGGTCAAACCCTCACTGGCTATGCTGTTTATGGGCAATACGTCTTCCGTTACCGCTTTAAACAGCGGCACCGTGGACCAGGCCTTAACCAATGCCTTCGTGGAAGCCGGGTACTCCAAGAATCCTCAAACTCCACCCACTTTCACCGTCACCGTTACTCAAACCGATAAGCTGTGGATTCTCCAGGATAAAGACAGCAGCGCCATGTATGATGTTCGCGTGCTGCCCGACCAATACAATGTCAACCGCCTCTATGTCTTCAACTGCCTGGCACTTTCCATCTTTATCAAAGCCAAAGGCAAACAATGGACCATCAACGATACCATCAATGCCAAAACCTACGACGTCACGAAACCCATAGACAAACCAAACCTCACGGTTCAACCCCTCGTCTCCTATATGCCGCTGCGCGCCCAGGGAACTCCCGGCATCTCTTACCTGGATATCGCGGCTGAAACCAAAGGATATATCTATGTCCTCTCCAAATACACCGGCGGCAGCTCCCCCGAATACAGGCTCGATATCTACGAACCCACCGGACAACCTCTCAATGAGACACAACCCGGTGTAAACGTGGCCAAGATTACCGTAGACCAGTGGCGTTCCATGTGGTCCATGAACCTCGACAAGTTCCTCGGACCCGGCGGAAGAACCGAACCCGGCATCAGCGGTTGGATCCCTTCCACACCCCAAGGACCGACGTCAAAATCACAACACAAACCGCCGCGAAAATAATCGCTTGATAGAATAGAAACATTAACCTTATCCAGGCGCCCGCATGCGGATCGTTTCTCGCATGCGGGCGCCCCTTCATTGGGTTTGAAGACCAGGAACCTTTTTGTAAACCATCACGGATGGACAGGTTCCTGGACCTCCAAAAACTTTTGATTATACCAGTGGAAAAGCACCGGGATTGAAATAAAAGTTTTTTAGGGGTCCAGGGGGCGATTTTACAAAAAAGCCCCCTGGGGCGGATAACAACATGTTTGAAAAAAGGAGATTTATTATGACCAATATACCACCGAATCAAGTGCCGTTGGCTATCGTATCGAAATACCCGGAGCTCCTGGTCCTGGATAGCTCGGCTAAAACGATAGTGAGCAATCTTGTCAAAAATGCACCCGGCTTCAACAATTTCCTCAAATCCATTCAAGACCAGGGCCCCCCTGCCGACAACAGCGGTTGGGCCCGCCTGCAAGAGATTATCCTCTCCAACGGAGAACCCGCCAAAAACAAAGCAGGCGAAATCATCTACCGTTTGAGACTCTCGGATAAAACCGTAACCGACCTCGCCCCATTCCTGGCCAATGTCCTCAGCTCCGCCATGAACAACACCGGGTTAAAAGACCTCTGCTGGACCGTTCAAAAAGGCGTAGTGCCGGGCCAGGAAACCGGCACCCCCGCTTCTCAACATTGGACTCTAAACACCCTCTCCCCAAAAGCCGGCGTGGAATTCCCCTCCGTCGATTTCACCGCAGACGGAAACGCTTTCCAGCTTAAATTCAAGAACGGGATTCCCCGCCACCTCGCACTTTATATCCAGTTCCTCTCCGGCGGTAAACCCATTCAACCCACCAATTGGACATCCCGGTTACCTGCCGGTGTCCCGTCGGATTTCGAAACCGATACCCTGAAATACCTGGGCTCATTGGCGCCCAATACACCCGTAGCCTGCCTTCCAGTCCCGGTGGACCCCCAGGCGATCAATTTCAATCTCCCTACCGGCAGCGACGCCGCCTCCATTTTCCCCGGCAGCATCGGCAACTCGAATTGGCTCTCGGTCAACGACGCCATCGGCGTCATCCTCACCTTTATCCTCGATTATGCCGTTCCCGTCACTATCATGGTGGCAGGTGGAGCCGTTGAAAAAGCTTCCTGGTTCCAGGGCTTAATCGCCAACCCGGATATCCAGCGCTCCATCATCAAAGCCGGCGAATTCATTTTAACCGATCCCTCCATAACCGATGTCTCCAGTTTATTGGCCTGCTTGGCGAATAAAATCGACCAATCGATGCTGGATAACGGTTTGAAAGATTTACGGGCCAACATCAATAAAAATGTCGGGGATGAAGCCGTGGAGAATGCCGCACCTTATCTATGTTGGCTGGCCCAGACCTTGAAGACCATGCTGGATAACCAGGACCGCATCCCGGCAGACCAAACCCAGGGAACCTCCCGTCTTCTCTCCATTCCCGCTACCTTTCCTCTCCCTCTTTCCCCTCATATGATGGCCGATCTCCAGGTCGATATCGCACCCGCACCCCTGCGCGGCGAGTGGCCCGACAATGCCGCTCAATACCGGGTTTCCATTCAATATGCCGGCGGCTTTACCCAGGTCAAGACCGGTTCCGTTCCCCAGGATCCACCCGCTTCACCCGTGAGCGTAACCTTCGGCAGTGTTCGAACCGGCGGTATTATTTCCATACAGGCCGCGTATTACACCCAGGACGGCAAAGTCTGTGCCTCCGGTACAGCCTCGTTGGATACGTCATCCCCCCGTACGGCACTACTTTCTAAAACCCTTACCCTCACGGATGAACCCGTAATCATCTCGGCAAGTACCACCTACACTCACAAGCGCAAGCTCACCTATGACACCGCCTCTTCTACTTATTCCTGGGTACTAAGCGGACCGCCCACAGCAGTCAAGACCAATATCGGACCATGCGCCCCGGATCAAACCTTGCTTTGCGGGTTGGTGGGCATTACCCTCCAGGAAAGCGCGCGCTGTATCGGCTATACCTGGAGAATGTCGGGGTCGGGGATGAAAGATTGCGGCGGTACCGGCAGTCCCATCAGTACGGCCTATTTGTTCCAAAATATCGGCGTGATTAATCCCAACACCGCCCTGAAATCGCTGAATTGCGGTTTTGTCCAGCAGCCTTTCCTCGTTTATCAAAACCCCGTGCCTGGCGCCGATGTTTACCTCGATTCCCGTGATCCCGCTTATTACCTCCGCGATGTGGTGCTGGATGCGCAAACGCCGTTTAACCTGTCGCAGGGAAAGAGCCGCGGTCGGTTCAGGCAGAGCAGTTTGAGCGCCTTTGTCATTCACCCCGCCGGGTATGCCGCAGCCGTGAGCACCGCCAACAACCGGATGGAGATATTGAAATTATCCACCACAGCGGTGAACGACGCGGAAGCGCCCATTTCAATCCTGGTTTCCGGCCCAGGTACACGGGAAGGACTCTTGAAGACACCCGTAGGTATTAGTGTTACTCCCGGCGGAGTGCTCCTGGTGCTGGAAAATGGAAACGCTCGCGTCCAGGCTTTCGATGTTTATGGAAATCCTGTCCCCTGTTTCAATGGTTCTGCTTCTATGACGCTCAAACCTGAAACCGGCGTCGAATACCAGGATATTGCCGTATCGCCCGCCGGACCGATTTATATCCTCTCCAATATAAACGGCGGAACCCAGGCCTCGCAGTACAGGTTGGACATTTACAACCCGGACGGCAGTTTCCTGGCTCGAACCGAAGGAGTCAACGCAGCCCGGATCACCGTGGATTCCTGGGGCCGAGTCTATACCTTGAACTACGAAACCATCCCCGGCCCCAACGACCACGTCGGCCCATCCATCAGCGAATGGTGTATATAATTTGTCTTCGACGACCAGGGGGCACTTTTCGTGAAAAGTTGCCCCCTGGACCCCCACAAAAGCTTTTGTTAGGGGTGTTCTATAGATTACCACGGACACGTCGTGTAGTTGGGTCTTTCCAGAGTGTTTGATAATAAAATTAATGAAATAAAAGTTTTTTAGGGGTTCAGGGGGCGATTTTACAAAAAAGCCCCCTGGGTTTTGTCCAGGAATTTTTCGAAATATTCCGGGTATTTTCGGACCATTTTTGAGTGCCATGCTTTGGGGACAGCGTTTTCTGTGGTGTAGTTTACTACGCCGAAGGTGTTATTTTTGTTAATGCCGCGGTAGAATTTGGTTTGGTTTGAGCAGTCGTGGATAGTAATACCTTTCCATGATTCTTTTTCTGCCAGTTCTATCAGGTCGTAGGTATAGTGCCTGCTGGCGAGGGGGGAGAGGTACCCGTATTTATAGACGTAGATTTCGACGTCTTCGTTATAAAAATGGGGCATAATGTTTTGGTTGAGGTGGAGTTCTGCGCAGTTGATGAATTCGATGCCGGAGTCGAGGATTTCGTTTTTGTTGTTGATAAAAGCGTCATAATATTCTTTGAACATCGGGGATTCGATGCCCACGTGGGGGAAGTATTTCCGGGCTATTTTCAGGTTTTTAAGAACCGTTTTGGAGCAGAGGGTGGCGGCCAGGTTGAAGCGTAGTTCGTCCAGGCCGGAGTTTGCGAGGGCTTTTAGGTTGTCTTCCGTGCACAGGGTGCCGTTGGTATACATCCATTGGTAAAGTCCGGTGTCGTGGATATAGCGTATCGGTTCGAAGTGTTTTTCGATATCCATGAAAGGTTCGTAGTAGACCCAGGAGATGCCGCCGATGCCGGATGATTGTTTATCGATCATGGTTTTGAGTCCGTCTATTTCGACATATCGCATATTGATTTGGAAATGGTAGGCGTTTAATTCTTCTTCTGCGCCGTGGTTATAGTAGCAGAATTTGCATCTCAGGTTGCAAGTGGAGATGGAGCGGATGGGTGTAAAGCCTTTGTTGCCGTGGAGGCAGATTTGGCAGCCTTTGGGGATATCGCCGCCCCACCAGGCGAGGAGGCCGTGTCCGTCGGTTTTGAGGTTGGGGATTTGTTTTTGTCGGGATCGGATTTGGTCCAGGGCTTTTTCTTGAAGGATATACTCTACGGAGCAGAGCAGGTAGTTGGCTTTCGGGTTGAAACCCTGGTTAAGTGCGGTGTAGGAGGCATCCAGTGTTTCGATTAATTGGGATATGGAGGAAATACCTTTTAGTTTTGCATCGATGTTGCCGGTGCTGTTGGTTTCTTGTTTTTTCTCGTTAAAATTGTCGTTCATAAAGATTCTCCATTAACAGATAATTTCCCTTCTGTGTATTGGCGCCGAGTCATATTTTAGTTCAGAGGGGGGAAAAAAGCAATATGGGGGAATAAAAAAATAGGTTCTTCCGAAGGAATTTCTCCTGTTTTGTAACGAATCACAGATGCTTCCAGGGAAAAAAGGTGCCAGGCGGGAATGTCCAGGCGGGAATGTCACTAAGATAAGGTTATTTTTTTGCTAAAGGGGCGTGCCGGGGCCTCTATAATGATGAATGATGAATTGGGGTTTTGTGGCGCTTCGCGCCGGTTTGGTTTGACGGCTGCTTTGCAGCCGGTTGATAACGGGAAACGGATAACGTAAAACGTAAAACGATGAATGATAAGTTGAGAAGAGAAGCGCGAGGTGAAAGTAGGGGCGTGTTCTAATCACGCCCCCAAAATAGAGGATATCCCGGCACTGCAATAACAAAACCCGTCCGTGAAGGATCCAAAAAAAAAAAATTTTTGCTTTTGCCTCTTGACTTTTTTTTTTAACTCTTTACAATTTAGACATGAAGAGAAAAATTAGTGTGGACAATTAAAGGAGGAAACATGCCGGGCTTTAAAGAAGCTTTAAAAAATTTAAATGATGTTGCAAAAGATCTTACGTCTTTACATGTTCAAACCATTACCGGAGATATAGAATTAAAAATTGAGGGCGGAAAATTTAAAAGCATTGAAGATTTAATGAAAGATTCTAATCTTAGTGCTAAATTAAATCTAGTTGCTGATTCAGTATTCAGATTCGATGGAGACTCTACTAATTTTATTGCAAGTACTGCAGTAAGTGATATGGCCTTAACAATACATCAAAATGCAGTTAAATCAGGATTTGAGACACGTATTGCATTGATGAATATGTTTAAAGATCTTTTTAAGTAAATAATTTGTTGCGTAAAAAGCAGCAATTGTGCTTTATGTACAGCGTTGGTATATATTTACCGATGCATGAATTAATCTCCGATAAAGGAGGGTGAAAAAATGGCGGGTGAAACCGAAGGAATTCTAAGGGACAATGATGAATATAACAAATTGCTTTCAGAATTCGATGATTGTTTAAATGAAGCTGAAAACCAAGGATTGTCACAATTTTCCCAGAAAAAAATTAATGCAACAGATCTGCAGCTTGTCCGAAGTCGCACATTAGGTAATCGCTTATGGATGCTTGGATATTTAGATAAGAAAACCGATGACATTGCTACTGAGAGGGAGATTAATTATAATGTATTTAAGATTGCAGTAAAAAAATTTCACGACGAATGCAATACAACTAAGTCTTTTATTGATACAAGGGAATCGGCTGTAGATGAAACCTGGCTTGCTCTTGACAGATTAGTTAATTTTGAACCGACGTTAAAACCCGATGAGATTAAGGAGAAAAAGCCCAGATTTGAAATTGAAAAATGGTATAGCAAAGATAAAGACCCCAACTTGTCACTAAAACGTGCTATTCAATTAAGACTTTTTGCTTTAGGTTTAGTTGATGAGATGCCTGGCAAAAATTTTAAAAATTTGCCTGAAAATTGGATGGAGGAGTTTAAAACTATCATTCATATGTTAGATTTAGACGATGGGGAATATACAGATGGGGATGTTCCTCACCTAATAGAGATGTTATTTGACCAGGATAAAATTGTAGAGAAGATAGCTTTAAATGTTGATATTGAAAATGTAGACTGGTTAACTAAAAATAAGCCAAAGGGAATGTCTATCAATACAATTAAACAAAAGCTCAGAAATTTCTGTATTAATGTTGCAAAAATTGAACTCTGGTTACACGGCGTTGAAGGTGCAACGATTGATGGAAATGCGGTTTATGAAACTCCTCCAGAGTCCAGAAGAAATACCATTTCTGAAATAGAAAGAAAAAAAGATTTTCCGTTGTATCATTCTCTCTGCTTATATTGGGATATGTGGAAAAAGAGAGAAGAAGAAGATAATAACTTGATTAAAATGGCAAGGGCTCAAACTGATCCTAATGTTCGACAGCGAATTATTGCGCTCGGCAAAAAGTTAAATGGTACTACTGATTCCAGAAGGCTTGCAGAAAATATTAGCAATTATTTTTTTATATCCCTTCATTGCGTATACAAGGATTCGTCGGATGAGGACCCGGATTATGCTAAGAGTTTAGCAACGAAAATTGAAAATAAAGAGATTAAAATCGAAGACCAATGGGAGATAGTTAAAAAAAAAGGATGCGGGCTCTGGGATGGAGTAAAAAGAGTTTTGAAATGGATTAAAAAACAATTTATGAAAGTTATTGAATTTTTTAAAAATATTGCAAGTGCTGTTTTCAGGTATGCAGCAGATGGCTTTGAAATAGTTAAAACCGCTGTTAATGCAGTAGTTGAAACAATTCAGACTTTTCTTGATAAAAAAGCGGAAGAGTCGGATTTAAACAATATTTATGTCTCTTATGATAAAGACTTCGATCAAACGGTATTTGTAAATTTAAATGCCGACCCTGAAAAAATAAATTCATTTTTACGCAAGTGGGAAATTAATAATGCCAAATTCAGCCTTGGCTCCAAAATCATTGGGATTGTCATTTCAACGTTAAGAAATCTTCTGACTTCAATAATCGGTTGGTTCAAGCTTGTAGTTACACTTCTTAAATCCCTTAAATCGCTTATACCACTCTATAAACAGTTGATAGCACGTGTAACTGCCTGACCATCAAATTGTGAGTATAAAAATGGTGAATTAAACAAGAGGAAATATGCCGTTAAGAGCCTCAGTGGTTTCTCTTTTTAATGCAGCCCAAAAACTCAAGCAGGGGACCATAAAGACTTATAGTGGAAAAATGGATATGGACAATAAAGGAGTAAATCAAGACTTTAAATATCGCTTAGAAGCTGCAGTTGACAGTGATGCAATTACACTTGTTGGTAATTCTTCATACAGCTTGGTCGACATACCTGAAGATACGAATAACAATAATGCAGGTGCAACAGATGCGATTAAAAAAGCATTAGTATTTCATCGAAATATTGTGATTGAATTCCGCAATGAACTCCAGAAAATATCATGTATTATGCATTAAATAATAATCCAACAACAAACAACGGTAGAAAATTAAATTCCCGAATGGTAGTTAAGGTTATTTTTTGCAAAGGGGGCGTGTCGGTGTCTTTAGAATGATGAATTGGGAATGGGGCGAACACATCGATATACGTTCGCCCCTACGAAATGGTGATCGTTTGCGAAATTTTGGTTAGGTGTAGGGGCCGGGCATGCCCGGCCCGTACATCAAGGCAATTTCCACCTGTCCACAAAGTCCATCAAGTCCAGGCTCCTTTGCAGAATGGCCATTGGCAAGCATAGGCACATAGCCTGGAATAGGCAAGAATATGGACATTATGGACAGTATGGACATTATGGACAGAGACCGAGTCCGTGGGATTGGAACTAAACCGATGCAAAAAAGCATCTGCAATACCCACGGAGCCAGACACTCCCACGAAACCTTAATGCAATAATAAAACCCACTTTTACTCTTTAAATTTGCCATTTACAAATAATTTCCCTGGGATTCCGGGTAAGCCATTGGGTCCATTTTTGCCGTTGGAACCGGGTAGACCGTTGGGATTTCCTTCACCGGGAGAGCTGCCTTTGCCGCCTTTTCCGCCTTTTCCTGGGGAATTCTGAGGTTCTTCTGCGATAACCAGTGAGCCGGGTGAAGTTTTACTGTAAGAGAAGTAGATATTTTTGCCGTTTCCGGCGTGTCCGCCCATGCCGCCGTCGCCTCCGTTTCCTCCGCTGCCGCCGGGTCCGGTATTGCCGGGGTTGCAGGGGTAATCGCCGAAACCCCCGGTGCCCCCGTTTCCGCCTTTACCGCCGTTCCCGGCATTTCCGCCGTTTCCGCCGCTGCCGCCGAAATTACCGAGGAGGAGTTTTCCTTTGATTTCGAAGGTATCGATCATAATAGTGAAACCGTCCTGGCCGCGTTCCCCGTTTCCGCCGTGGTGTCCGTGGTTCCCGTGTTGGCCTGGGGTTCCGTGTCCGCCGTTGGCGATGCATCCTTTTTCGTTTTGTTT